>WNFD01010917.1_pt1 | contig 26837 bp, 27 predicted proteins | sample 5400491 | NCBI WGS metagenome assembly WNFD01 (sample SAMN13153343, study PRJNA577476) | soil metagenome | isolation source: 120 cm saprolite under Douglas fir tree site 2 hole 2 replicate 2 | place: USA:California | collected 2015-04-18
CGACGGCGGGAGAGGCGTCTCCGACCGCAGATTCGTTTCCGGACTCGCGTAGTCGAGGAAGACGAGCCGCCCCTGCCGGTCGAGGGCGAGCGCGCTGCCACCGAGGAGGTGGTTCAGTCCCACCGCCACCGTCTGGAGCCGCTGGTCCGCGCCAAGTCGATAGATGCGATTGCCGTTCTCCTCGCCGAGGAAGAGGTCCCCGCTCTGAGGATCGAGCGCAAGGCTGCCGAACACGGTCTTTCGCGACCCATCCGCGAACGGCACCAGGACGCGGGGCGCCCGCGCGGCGTCTACCGGCAGGTGGCCCCTGAGGTCAACGCGATAGATTTCGGCGGCGGCATCGCCTCGCCAGCCGTGGCTCAGCACCACGAGTCTGCCCTGCGGGTCAAAGGCGAGCTGGATCGGGCGGGCAATTCCGGTGGTCACGACGTCCACGCGGAGTCCCGCCGAGACGTCCGCGGCGTGCGCTGACTGGTGGCTCGAGGCAAGAAGCCAGACCAGCCCCATGATAGTGAGCAATGCCCACGAGGTGTCGCTGCCGGCGCGGACGCTGAACCTTGACATTCGCGAAGAGCCTCTGCTAGCCTCCGCGTAGCTCGGAGGGCTTGCCTGCGCCGAGCCTCTCGGTGGATCCGGCGCGTGGGCTTGAATCGGCAACCAGCAGTTCACATCTACCCCTGGGGAGCGCACGATGATCACAAACCCGTTGATCGCTGCGGCAGCCAGCTTGCTCATTATAGGCCTCGCAGGCCTTCCCGCGGATGCCCAGGACCAGAAAGCGGCGGAGCCGAAAGGGGTCAAGGTCAAGGGACTGGTCACGTCGCTGGGGGGATTCGCGGCCACGGTGAGCACGCCGATCTTCGTCACGGGAGCGACCGTGGACCTGGAACCCGGTGGACAGACCGGCCGCCAGGAGTTCCGGGTGCCGACCTACATCTACGTCCTCGAGGGCGTATTGATCTCGGAGTATGAGGCGGGCCCAATCGGGATCAAGGGTACTCAGTATCACGCGGCAGGGCAGTCCTTCATGGACACCGGCGGCGTGGGCTGGTGGCACAACTTCGTCAACCACTCGGAGAAGCCGGTCAAATATCTGATGCTGCACCTCGGGTATCCCGGTCGTCCCGATCCGGTTCAGGAGGCAGGGAAAGAAAACTGAGCTTAGCTCCTTGCGAATTGGCGGGGCCTGTCCCGGCGGTGGAGCCGGCTGCGCCACTGTCTACTTCCCGATCCCGCCGGTGATCCCCTGGATGAAACGGTCCAGGAAGAAGTTGTAGAGAATCGCCACCGGCAGCCCGACCATCAGGGCCGCCGCCATCAACGAGCCCCAGAAGAACACGTCGCCCCGAATCAGCTCGGTGGGCACGCCCACCGTGACCGGCTTCTGATCGCCCGGCGCAACGAAGGCCAGCCCGTAGAGGAAATCCTGCATCGAGAGCGTGAAGGCGAAGATCACGGACGTGAGAATCCCCGGGACGCTCACCGGCAGGACGACGCGGACGAGCGCGCCGAGGTACCCGCAGCCATCGACCCGTGCCGCCTCCTCTATCTCCATGGGCAGCGTCTTGAAGAAGCCCATGAGGAGCCACGTACAGAATGGGATCGTGATGGTCGGGTACACCAAGACCAGCGCCCACCAGCTGTCTTGCAGCCCCAGCACCGACACCACCCTCGAGAGCGGGAGAAAGAGGATGATCGCCGGCACCAGGTAGGTCATGAAGACAGCAATCCCGAGGTTCTCGGACCCGGGAATCCGGAGCCGAGCCAGGGCGTAGGCGGCCGGCACGCCGACGAGCAGCGTGATCACCGCCACCCACGTCGCGATGGCCATGGTGTTGATGATCCAGGCCCCGTAGTTCGTGTTGGTGAACAGGTACGAGAAGTGCTTCCAGGTGGGCGCTCGGTGGAACCAGAGCGGGAAGACGTCCATCCGGTAGAGGTCGGAGTCCTGCTTAAAGGCCGTGATGACCATCCAGTAGATCGGAAACACGGCGATGATGACATAGGGTGTGATCGCCCCGTAGATCCAGAGATGGTGCCGGATCGCCTTCTGTCGTCGGGTACGCGGAGCCGCCATGGGCTAGGTCTCTCTCCGCTTGAGGTTCCTGAGCAGCAGGATCATGAGCGGCAGCAACAGGGGGAAGAGGAAGAGCGAGATCGCCGCGCCCCGGCCGAGCGCCCCCGCCTGGATTCCGACCTGGTACGCGAGCACAGGCAGGATCTTGGTGGCGTTGGCCGGCCCGCCCTGGGTCAGCAGGTACACGATGCTGAGGTCCGATAGCGTGAACACGGTGTCGAAGAGGAAGCCAATGAGGAGGATCGGGGCAATCATCGGCACCACCACGTAGCGGAACCGCTGGAAGAAGCTCGTGCCGTCCACCCTGGCGGCGTCCAGGATCTCGGTAGGCACCGACGTGAACCCCGCGAGCAGCACGATGGCGGAGAAGGGGAAGCTGCGCCAGACGTTGACGATGATGCAGGCGGCCAGGGCCAGGTGCGCCTGACCCAGCCACACCGGCCAATCGGGGGAGCCGTAACTCCCGACGAGCCCGATCCGGCTCAGGAACCAGTTGATGACGCTGAACTGGGAGTCGTACATCCACTTCCAGGACAGCACGCTGATGGTGACCGGAAGGGTGAAGGGGATCACCACCAGGCCGCGCACGAGCTTCCGTCCCCAGAAGGGCTGGAGCAGGAGAAACGCGAGGGTCGTCCCGAGCAACCCCTTGAAGATCGCCGCCACCACGGTGAAGACAATGCTGTTGCGGAGAGCGATGTAGAAGACATCGCTTTCGAGCGCGGCCCGGAAGTTCTCCAGCCCGACGAAGGTCGCCACCGGCTCACCGACATTGGCGTCGCTCAGCGCGAGGTACAGCGAGAACAGGAAGGGCGCCCCCACGAGAAGGAGCACGTAGAGGACCGCGGGAGCCAGCAGGAGATAACCGACGCCGAGCCGCTGGGATGTCTGGCTTCGGAACCACCCCGAGGGACGAGCCCGGGAGGCGATAGAAATGGCAACGGCCCGGGCGCTTGCCGCGTCCGGGCCGCCGCTCGACGAGCTTGCCGTCATGCCTGCTTGTGCTTGGCGTAGATCCGCCGGTACTCGCCCACCCCCCACTTGATCGATTCCTCGATGCTCTCCTGGCCGTGACACACGCGAGTGATCATGTCGGGGAAGACGAAGGTATTGACGATCTCCTGGATCGGGGTCGTCGACGGTCCAGGATGGCCGTAGAACGCCACGATCTTCGGGAAGTCCTGGAGGATCTGGAGCTTGGAGTCGGTCCCGATGACGGGCATCGGCTTCTTGTAGCGGTCGTTGAGGTAGGGCATGTTGTAGCCTCGGCTCTGAACCATACCCTCCACGTCGTTGTCGATGAGGTACGACAACCATTCCTTCGCCGCTTGCTGGTTCTTGGAGAATTTCCACACCATCCACACGTTGGGCGCCGCGACGCTGACCCGCTTGCCGGACGGCCCCTGGGGCTCGAGTCCGAGGAAGGTGTTCTTGAACACATCGGGGTTCGTGTCCTCGGTGGTGCGGTACGCCGAGATCGCGTCGTGGACCCAGCAGGCGATGCCCGAGGCGAGATATCGATTGTCGGAGGCGTCATCCCAGGAGAACACCTCCGGCGTCATGCCCTCCTCGAAGATCGCCTTGGCGAAGCGGAGAAACTCCCGCAACTCTCCCGCAACTCCTTCGAGTCGAGGGTGGGATTCGCGCCCGAGGGATCCGCCTCCGTCCCGCCGAAACTGAAGAACATCGAACGCCAGAAGAGGTTCGCGTCGGCGCATTGGGACAGCGCGATGCCCGTCGGATGGCCCTTGGGTTTGAGGGTCCGCGCGGCCACGCGGGCCAATTCCCAGGTGTCGGGATACTTCAGGTTGTTGGCATCGAAGAGATCCTTGCGGTAGAGCATCGGCGCCAAGATGTAGAAGAGCGGAAGGCCATACCAGCGCCCCTCCACCTCGACGAGGGACTTCGCCGCGGGGATCCAGCCCCCGTACTTCTTCCCGGCCGCGTCGGCAATGTCGGTGAGGTCCACCAGGTTCTTGTAGTAGAGCCGCGTTAAGATGGACGAGCCGTTGTAGATGATGTCGTGGCCGGCCCCGGCCGCGAACTCCGCCGCCATCCGTGCCGGGATGTCGAGGTGGGGGATGTGGTCCACCCGCACCTTGACACCGTTCTTGTCGCCCCATTCCTTGGCGAACTTGTCGTACCAGGCGTCGTAGGCCGGGATGAAGTGGCTCCACTGTAGGATGCGTAGCGTGGTGCCCTTGATCTGCGCGGGCGCCTTGCGCGCGTCCAGCATGGTCAGGAGCGAGCTGCCCGCCACGCCTCCCCCGGCCACCTTCAGGAAGCGGCGACGGCTGACCGACGCATGGTCCGTTTGGACAGGCTGTAGATCACTCATCGCTTTGACCTCCTCGAAGGAAAGGGCCGTGACCAAACCACTCTGCCTCGTAACGCAACGCGTAGAGCGAGCCCTTGGGCAGGCTTAATCCTGTTAGCGCCTAATAGCGCCGACGGGACACTGATGTCAAGGTGGATCTGAGCCACAAAAGTCCTGAGCCGGCGCGACCGGCACCCAGGTCATCCAGTACAGCCCGAGCCAGCTCAGAGGACTCCTCCCGAGCCGCGCCAGATCACCGCAGCACTAGAACGTGTACCGGAGGCCAGCCAGGACATTGATCGGGGCGCCGGGCTGAGGAAGCGCTCAACCCGAGCGCCCGGCATGCGGGCATTGGGCGCAAACGTCCCGAAGGTCTCGTAACGGTTATTTATGCGGACGAACGCCTCGAAGCCGCGCCAGCCGGCGGCCAAGCCGCCGTTGAGAACCCAGTACGCGGGGAGGGGCGGCGGAAGGTTCGCCTCGTCGCCTCGAAGGAACTGCAAGCCGACGTAGGGTGCGTCCACCGAGACCGTGAGCCATGGCCACGGGCGATAGGTGAGGCCCGCATTGAGGCGGTGACGACGAACGAGGGCGAAGGGGCTCCCTCGCCGTACGACCCGGGTGGGCGGAATGCGCCCTCCCCAGCGGACCCCCCAGCCTGACACCGGGACGGCCTGTTTTACCGGGGCGAAGGCGGGGGTCGACACCGCGATTCGCCCGCTGACCCCGAGCCATCCTGCGCCGCCACGGGCTCGCGGTCAAGAAGCGGGCGGAGGGGTGCGGCTGCGGGCCCAGGGGGGCGCCGCAAGATCGCTGCTTGGTGAGGTGGACGGTATGCCCTACTGGAAGTTGCTGATGGTGGCCGGTCTCGCCTTGTCCTTCGTCGGCTCGCTGGTCCTCGCCTTGATGGCTGGTGTCCCGTGGGTGATGCCAAGGCACTTCCAGACGAAGCGGGGTGCGCGGCTGTGGTACGGAGCGGTCGCGCTCATTCCACTCGGATTCCTACTCCAGCTTCTCGGGACGATCCTCTCACCATGACGGGGTTTAAGACTCATGAAGAACCTCCTCATCGGGATTTGTACACTCGTGGCGGTGGTTTCCGGCGAATCCAGTCCAAGTCCCAATTTCCCGAGGAAAGTCTCGCCAGAGTCTCGGATCGTGGGACTCGTTTGTCTCGTGTAGATCGTGACGTTCATGCCCACCGGCCGAGAACAGTGGGGCGCGTCCTCGCCGACGGCTGCCTGTTCGATTTCGGTGGTTGCGGGCCCCCGCAACCAGGAAAGACAATGGCTTCGGAGATCTTTTTCTGCCCGGAGGGCGGCGGGTGCGGCCGACCCTGACCGGCCAGTGAATGCCCCCGGCCCAACCGTGTTGGCATGACGGATGGCCCCTTGTCAGTCGTCTCGCTCCGCCGGGTCAGCGGATCGGGCCGCCGCCCGCGCCCCGCAGCCGGGGGTCCAGCATGTCGCGCAGCGCGTCCCCGAACATGTTGAACCCGAAGACCGCCAGCGAGATCGCGGTGGCGGGCCAGAGGGCCATCCACGGCGCATGGTACATGAAGGTTCGCCCGGAGCCCGAGAGCATGCCGCCCCACGACGGGTAGGGCGGGGGGACGCCGAACCCGAGGAAGGAGAGCGTCGACTCGGCGAGGATCACCGCGCCGAGTCCGATGGTGGCCAGGATGATGACCGTGGCCATGACATTGGGGAGCACGTGCCGGAGCAGGATGCGAGCGTGGGTGGCCCCGAGCGCGCGGGTCGCCTCGATGTACGGGTGCTGCATCACCGAGAGGGTGGCGCCGCGGATGATGCGTGAGGTGCCGGCGGCGCCGAGGATCGACAGGGCGAGGATCAGGTTCAGCAGGCCCGGCCCCAGGGCGGCCAGCATGGAGAGCACGATCACCAGAGCCGGGAACGACATCCAGGCATCGACCACCCGCTGGACGAGGATGTCGTAGGAACCGCCGAGGTAGGCGCTGGACACGCCGATGAGGGTGGCGAGCACGGTGGCGACGAGGACGGTGGAGAAGCCGACGGTCACCGAGATCCGGGCGCCGAAGACGACCCGGCTCCAGATGTCCCGGCCCAGGTTGTCGGTGCCCATCCAGTACTTGACGCTGGGCGGCTTCATGCGGGCCACCGACTCGTCGTAGGCGTAGGGGGCGATCCGGTCGGCGAAAACGGCCATCACGATCAGGGCCAGCACGATCACCGCCCCGATGGCCCCCAGCGGCTTTTGCCGGCAGAACCGGAGCGTGAGGGCGAGGGACCGCGGCAGCGACCACGGCCGGGGCGGCGCCTCGGGGATGGAGAGGGTCTGGACCGTGTTCGCCACGCTCAGTACCGGATGCGGGGGTCCATCACCGCGTAGAGGAGGTCGACGGCCAGGTTGCTCGCCACGATCATGATGACGATGACCAGGTTGATGCCCTGGATTACCGGGTAGTCGCGCTGGATGATGGACTCCAGCAGGAGCTGGCCCATGCCGGGCAGGCCGAAGATCTGCTCGATGACCACGGCGCCCCCGGCGATCTGGGCGACCTGCAAGCCCAGGACCGTCACCACCGGGATGATCGCGTTCTTGAGGGCGTGCTTGAGCACGACCACGCGCTCGCGCAGCCCCTTGGCCCAGGCGGTCCGCACGTAGTCCTGGCGCAGTACCTCCAGCAGCATCCCCCGGGTGAGCCGCATGATGGTGGCGGCGGAGGCGATGCCGAGGATGATGCCGGGCAGGACGAACTGGAGCAGATGCGTGGCGGGGTCCTTCGAGAACTCGACGAAGCGGATCATGGGCGTCCAGCCCCACCAGATGGCCGGGAGCAGGATGATGACGATGGCCTTGACGAAGGCGGGGATGGACAGCCCGAGGATGGCCGCGCTCCGCGAGAAGAAGTCGAGCGCGCCGTCCTGCCGGGCGCCGGCGATGATGCCGACGGGGACCCCGATGGCGATGGCGACCACGATGGCCAGCGCGCCGAGGGTGAGGGTGACGGGCAGGCGCCGGCCCAGCTCCGTGAGCACGAGCTGGCGCGTCCACAGCGACTCGCCCAGGTGGCCGCGGCCCACCGCGCCGAGCCAGGTCGCGTACTGCACGAGGATGGGCCGGTCGAGCCCCAGCTTGGCCCGGAGCTCCTCCAGGTCCTTGCCGTACGCCTTCTCCTCCAGCATGAGCTGCACGACATCGCCGGGGATCAGGCGCGGCAGCGTGAAGACGATGAAGGTGGCGATGAGGAGCGAGGGGATGGCGATGAGGAGGCGGCGCAGGACGTACGTGGGCATTCCGGGGAGGTCAGGGGGCGCGACGCCGAGCCCGCTCGGCGCCGCGCCCGGTCCGGCCCGCTACTTGTCGATCCAGACGGCCATGAGCCGGCCGCCGAAGTCGAAGCCGTTGTTTGGCATGTAGTTCTTGATGTAGGACTCCCACGCCGACACGACCTTGACCGACCCGTCGACACCGAAATACCCGGCCTCGGCTGCGTAGCGCTGGATGTCGTAGATGATCTGCTTGCGCTTGGCCACGTCGAGGGTGCGCCGCTGGAGTTTGATCATCTCCGTGAGCTTCGGATCGTTGACGGGCATGACGTTGAAGGGCTGCTCCGGCACGTAGATCCGGTAGAAGTAGGCCTCGGGGTTGGCCCAGGCCCCGCGCAGGCCGGCGTACATGTGGTCGAACTTCCCGAAGATCGTGCTGGAGATGAACGCGCCGTACTCCTTCAGCTTGAGCTCGGCGTCGATTCCGGCCGCCTTCCAGTTCTTCAGGTTGATCTGGACCGCGTCCAGGAAGTCGGGACCGTAGCCCGTGCCCGGCGCCTCCACCTCGGTCTTGAACCCGTTGGGGTAGCCCGCCTCCGCGAGCAGGCGCTTGGCCTCCGCCGTCGAGTGCGTGTAGTTCTTGCGGCCCTCGGGGCCGAGCTGGTCGATGGGTATGGACCACTCGGCGAAGGCGGCCGGGACGACCGGGTTCGGCGTCCAGTGGCCCTGCGAGAAGGCGTTCGCGTCGTAGAGCTCGGTCAGGTTGGTGGCCCGGGCGAGGGCCCGGCGGACCCGGATGTCGTTGAACGGGGGCTTCTCGATCTTGAGCCCCTGCGATCCGGCGGTGAACCACGTGTACTCCGCGGTCTGCAGCCCGGGCTTCCGCTGCTTGACCAGGGCCAGGTCGATCCGGCGCACCACCTGCTGGTACTCGGGGCCGAAGTCGGTCTTGCCGGCCAGGAAGGCGGCCAGCCGCGAGGACGGGTCCTTGTCGATGAGCATCTCCACGCCATCGGCGTAGGGCAGCCCCGGAACGAAGTAGTCCGGGTTCCGGACGTAGGTGATCCGGACATTGGGCTCCCACCGCTCGAGCATCCAGGGCCCGGTGCCCACGACGGAGTCGACCTTCTTCAGATCGCCGAACTTCTCGACGCACTCCCGGGCGATGATCCAGGCTGCCGTCGAGGCCAGCATGTCGAGGAACCAGGCGTTCGGCTCCTTCAGGTTGAACCTGACGGTGTGCTTGTCCACGACGTCGATCTTCTCGACCGATTCCATCTCCGGGCTATTGGGGTTGCCCTTTATGCTGCGGAACCGGTCGAAGGTGTACTTGATGTCGTCGGCCGTCAGCTCGCGGCCGTTCACGGGGGGCTTGTTGTGCCAGCGCACCCCCTTCTTCAGCTTGAAGACGTAGGTCGTCTCGTTCGGCTGAGTCCACGACTCGGCGAGGTCGGCCTCGAGGGGGTAGGTCATGGGCTTGACCGACGGGCCCGCCTTCACCTTGAGGAGCCGGCTGTAGACGAACGACAGCGGGACCTGGGTCACGAAGGAGATCGTCTGCTGGGGGTCGAACCCGGTGACGGGATCCGACTGGAACGTGAGTCGCAGGACGCCGCCGCGCTTGGGGGTCTGGGCGGCCACGGGGGATGATGCGAGCAGTCCGGCCGCCCCCCCCGCCGCGCCCAGCGCGACGCTGGCAGCGCCAGCCTTCAGGATGTCTCGACGTGAGAGAGGAACCGTGATCTCAGGGTCGTTCATCACGCACCTCCGAGACGGTCGGGGTCTAGGTGGCCGGCACTCTGCTGGAGATTCCCGGCGGTGTCAAGCGTGGAGTTGCCCCTTCATATCGCGCCACGGCTGGGTTGCCGCGGACCGCCGAGAGCGCTTTCCATCGCTACTGATCGTGACCTGCCGCAACGCGTTAGAGGATCTCCGAGCACCGCCTGGTAACCACCGAGACCTGGGCTGGTAGGCGATCCTCTGAATGAATGCTCGGTGACAGTCAGGCTGCCCTCAAAGTTCCGTGTACGTACTAGCACGCGCCAAACGCGATCGTAACCCGTTGGGGATTTGAACCCGTGTTGCCCGGTGGGTCCTACGCCTTTCTACGAATCCGAGCCGTACGCACCGCCCTCGTTGACTCGAACTCAACTCGGACCGAATCATGCGTTTCTATCCGTGCTGATCCGGAAGCACATGCTAGGGCGACGCGCCGAAAGCCACGGATCATAACGGATACGAACAGATCATCCGTCCGAGCCGGGCGATGGGGGCGGGACTGAAAATCCTGGTGTCGGCGGTTCAATCCCGTCCCAGCCCACCATTCTTCTCAGCTACTTGCCTCTTGGCGATTTTCCTTCGAACTGACTTTGTGCCCAGGTTTGTGCCCAACTCGGGCACACTCCAGCGCATTCAGAGTCTCCGCCGTTCTCCGAGTCATGTTCATGAGGCAGGGCTGCCCTGGGTCGGCCACGTCAGGCTAACTGTCACCCGCCCTTTACTCGGAGACCGGAGTAGTTCTGGTGGTCTGGTTAACCACGGGGAGGCTAGTTCCTAGATCGTTGAGGTCTAAGGCGGCATCGCCGCTGGCCCAGTCGGGCCCGCGCCTCGAGCGGATCGCCTCGACCTGACCACCCCCTCGCCCTGACATCAGCTCCCCCACGCGGACGGGCGCCGCGAGGGGACGCGGCGCGCTCCGCGATCACGCCCGATGGCCGAGGTATCAGCGGCCAGAGGCATCAGCCGATAGCACAGCGTGCCGCCTGCTGCTAGTCGACGCCCTGATCTGCGCGCGGCAGCACGGTCTACCAGGAGGGCGAGTGTGATCCGAGGTCGTGCTCGCGCCACGTGCAGGACCGAGCCCCACTTGGCGCGAGCGCGACCAGGCCGCGGGCCTCATCAACGGTCGTCCTCGACGTGCAGCCCGGCGGGTCGAATGCCCTCAAACACCCATCACTGGCACGCGCGGACGCACGGCGATCTCGTTCAGCACGCCGGTGACGCCCGGGATTTTTCGTACGGCCTCGTCCGCGGCAAGCCGTTGATCATCCCGCTCCACGATGCCGCTGATCATCAGAACTCCGCGGTTGACCGTCGCGACGAGCTGAAACGACCGTGTCACCGGGTTCACGAGCAGCGCCGTCTTGGCCTGCGCGACGATGCTCTGATCGGTTAGCTGCTGCTGAGATTCGGGCGTGGCCGAGAACCGCGGGTCCTCGAGCGCTGCGCGCAGGATCTGGACGCCGCGCGCGACCGAGACCTGCTCGGTGTTCAATACGATGTGATAGAACAGCGGATCGTCCCAGTCGACGTGGTAGAGGAACCTGATGCGTGCGGCACGCTCGTGGTCTTTCTGGCGTACGAGATTGAGCGCTGACTCGTGGACTAGCCCGTCGTGCTGCTGCACATACTGGGAGCGCACGTGCTCCGGAGCCGTGACGCGCACCCGGAGAACGTGAGGAACCCTGCTGAGGACGAACGCCGCACCGCGACCGCACAGGACGACGTTGTCATGCGCTGCCATCTCCAGCACGATTCCCTCTACCGCAGTCACGTAGTGGCGGTCGCTCGTCCTGAAACGCTCCATGAGACTGGGCTTCTCCTCGGTGACGTGGATGAGGTCCAGCATCCCTTCGCCAAATCGTTCCGCGGCGGCTGCGATGACCTCGCGATCGGCGAACCTGTAGCCGAGAGCCTCAGCCAGCTTGCGCCCGATGTCGTCGCCCAGACTTCCCAAGACCTGCGAAATCGCTACGACACCCATGGCCTTCCCTCCTGACACACCGGCCCGTGGCGAAATGCGATTCAGTCTTCAACGGGTTCGCGATTTCGACGCTGTAATTGGCGCGGAGGACTGCGACAGGATCGTTGCTGCCGATGTCTACACTCAGCGGGTCCATAGAAGGAGCGCGTGGCAGCCCCGTAGAGGTGCATGAGTACCTCGCTTCGAAACTGCACCCAAGTCGCTGCCAAGTCTGCGCGCCCTTCCTGATGTTTGTCAACGGTGCCTGCTGGTCAGTGCTTCTGCGCTCCGCCATCGACCACCAGCGTCTGGCCCGTGATGAAGTCGCTCTCCGCCGCGCAGAGAAACACCGCGGCGCCGACGACGTCTTGCGGAAGGTCCCTGCGCTTGATCGAGCGGGCCTGAAGCCGCTGCTGGTTCAGCGTGTCCAGCACCGCGTCGACCTCGACGCGGGACGTCTTGGCCCAGCTCGGCTATCGGGTGCTCGATGCGGCCGACCCGGCGGAGGCCCGGCGACTGGCCGACCAACAGCAGTCGGCCATCGACTTGCTCGTGACCGACGTGGTTATGCCGCAGATGAACGGCCCGGAGCTGGCGGCCCAGTTGAAAGCGCGCTCCCCTGGGCTTCGCGTCCTCTATGTCTCCGGGTACACGAGTGACGCGGTCTCGTCCCGCGGGATCTCCCCTTCGGACATCGCGTTGCTGCAGAAGCCGTTTACGCCCGACGAGCTCGCGCGTAAGCTCCGGGAAGTCCTCGATGCGCCCGCATCAGGCCATGCCGGGTACCCTATTGCCACCAGCCATCGCGGGCAGCCCGCGCACTTCGGATAGCCAGACCACCGGGGGAGGGCACCGGCTACACCTGTACACAAGACCCCGTCACCCGCAGTCGTCCCGGCGAGACCTCGGGGTGGTTCCTGTTCCGCTGGGGTCACGGGTCGGCTCAACGGCAGTCCGGACTGCCCGCCGCGACAATTGGTACCAGCCGGCGCCGCCGGGAAATCCGGACTTCCGGGATCAATGAGTTTTAGGGCAGGACGTTTCGTAGAGCTTGGCTAGCGGCGCGGCTCCAGCCCAAAGGAGTACGACCAGCCCACCGCGCCGCTCGGCCGGCTATAGGCGATCGCGCCGAAGGAAGGTCCTGGCTCGCGGCATTTGTCGAGTCTGCTATGATGCCGCCGCATGCTGCGCCTCGCGCGCCTCCGCGGTGGACGAAAGAGGAGTGCGGCGCCGAAAGGAGGGATTCGTTATGGCGCGACCGGCCAAGACGCATCGGACCCCGCTTAGGGACGGGACCCAGAGGAAAGCGCCGACCTTGTTCACACTGCAAGGAATAGCGACCTACATGAGCCTTGTCATAGGCCTCGCTGCAGTACTGACCAGCTCGGGCCCCGTGGCGCCAGCCGGGGCGCAGACTGGTCCCGCGCCGGGCGCTCCCCGCCTGACCCCCGTTCGGGCAGTCCTCGCGAGTCGCGGGCTGCCGAGCGTGGTGGAGGCGCCGCTGTACTTTAGGCTGTTGCGAGTCCAGGTGCCGGCCGGGCAGTCGACTGGCTCTGGCGGAGCCAACGGCTTTGTCTATCAACTGACCGGCGTGCTGGAGGTCGCCAGCGATGGCGACCTCACGACGTTGCGCGAGGGCGAGGCCGCGTTCGTGGTCGCTGGAAAGAGCGCGACCCTCAAGGCGGTCGGCGCCGCCCCGGCGACCTTTCTTCACTTCCTGCTGCTCAGGAGCGCCGATCTCAATCTGCCAGTGGGGGGCGCTCCCGCGGTCGTGACCAAGCTGTACCAGAACCGAGATCCGATCCCCGGACTGAAACCGGGCCCCTACGAGTTCACGCTCACGCGCGTGACGTTTCCACCAAGTACTCCGACCAATCCGCCCCACCATCGCTCAGGCGCGGCGCTCTACTCTGTGGTAGCCGGCACAGGAATGATCACCTTGACCTCCGAAGGCAGGAGCGAGGCGAGACCAGCAGGCACCGTCCAGTATGAACCTTACGACTTCGTTCACCAGTGGGGGAACCCGGGCGACACCCCGCTGGTGCTCTTGCAGGCGAACATCAGCCCGGAGGGAACTCCGGTCGTGATCTTTCCGAAGTGAGAATCGGACGCAAGTCCTCACTGGATCACGTCGTCCGCGCGCCGGAGGATGGACGGAGGAACCGTCAGGCGGAGCGCCTTGGCCGTCCGGAGATTGACGCGCATCTCGAACTGCGTCGGTTGTTCCACCGGTAAGGTGCCGGGCTTGGCGCCCCGCAGGATCTTGTCGACGTACGCGGCCGCGCGACGGTAGAGGTCGGGTAACCTCGGGCCATAGCTTATTAGGCCGCCGGCTTCCACAAACGTTCCATCCGAGAAGATTGCGGGCAGGTGGTTCTTCGCCACGAGATCCACGATCTGGCTCCGGTTGCTTGCGACCATCGGGCCCGATAGCACGATGACGGCTCCGACGCGCTGCAGGCTGATCGCCGAGAATACGTTGGCAAACTCACCGGGCTCGCGCACCTCCATAATCTGAAGCCGCACTCCTAATACTCGGGCCGCCTGCTCTGTGGCTCTCAGAGAGGCCGCGCCCCCCACCGCGTCTCGGACAACGGCGATACTGGAGACCTTAGGGAGAACTTCCTTGAGGAGCTCGATCCGCTTCGCGCTCAATTCGGTGTTGAGCCATGAGATTCCCGTGATGTTTCCTCCCGGATGAGCCAGGCTGCCGACGAATCCCTGCTCGACGGCGTCGTCGACTCCCGCCAGAACGATGGGAATCGTGGTGGTCGCCTGCTTGGCGGCCTGGGCGGCTGCTGGTGTTGTCGTGACGATGACGTCCACCTTGAGGCGGACCAGTCCGGCGGCCAGACTCGGAAGCCGGTCGGCCACGCCCTCCGCGGATCGGTACTCCAAGGCGATGTTCCGGCCAACCACATAGCCAAGGTCGTGGAGTTCCTCCCGGAGGATTTGGAAGAAGGAATCGGCGGAAGCCCCGTGAGGAGAGAGCACACCCACCCGGGGCACCTTCCCCGGCGACTGCGCCCCGACCGCGAGCGGTGCGGCGAGGAGGCCGAGCATCAGGATGACCACGAGGACCCGCAGCGGAGCTGTCATGCCCCCTCCCGTTGTTGGGATATCGTGCCTCAGCATAGCTCGGGTCCGGAGTCAGGCGCGATTTCCGTGGCCCGGGTCGCCGGGGGAATTCCAGACTTCCGTGGGGCGTCCGGGCGGCTGGGGGAGCCCGCCAGGGAAGCGTTCGGGGTGGGCCGCGTAGGCTGCGACCAGCACGGTGCCCGGGCCGCCACTCGAAGCTCGGCCGCGCCGGAGTGCACGTCGTGGGGCGTCAGCAGGCCGAGGCCGCTGTGGCGGTGTTCCGTGTTGTATCAGGGGAAGAAGACCTGGCAGTGGAGCCGGGCAGGGCGTCCTGGATCGAGCCGAACCGCTCCGGGAACCCGGACGGTACTTCATCGAACAATCAGTTTGAAGGGTGTACGTTCGTTCCGCCAACTATCCACAGGCCGTTCTGGACACCTTCTCTGTACCTGCTACGCTAGATTCATCATGGTAGAGAAGCCGATTAACTCAGTTGAAGAACTCGCCGCCCTTACCCAGAAGGAGTTTCTTTCGATTGGAGAGCGCTTCGGTGGCCTGGAGGAACGTGCCAGTGCTGTCGAGAAGAAGGTGGATGCCGGATTCAAGGTGGTAACCGATTTACTCGATCTTATGCGAGCGGATCTACACGACATCAACGTTGCGCTTGGGCCGCTGGTACGAATCGTGGCCTCTCTGGAAGAGACGGTCCGGCACCTGGATAAGCGTGTCGTGCGTCTGGAAGAGCAGGCGACCCGTCGGTGACGAGAATCAGCATCAAGTTCGCTCTCCAGCTCCGCATGACTGATAAGACAAAGAAGACCCATCATTCCTGATGGGTCTTTGTGTTTTCGCGTCCGAGCTCGCCGTCACATCCCTCCTGGGTTCTCAAACGTTGAGTTCTGGCGCCAATCGGCATCGGCAGCTAGTATCTCGGCAGTAGTAAGCGAGAAGCCTGGGTCGGGGAGGAGCTTGGTCCGGCGGCGTGGGATCACGGCCGCTCGGGCAGGGCCTTTGGAGGCGATAGGGTGGAAAGCTTGGGAGTCGGAGGTAATTGGTGGAATCCTTCTGACGAGGGAAACAGCGTAGCTGGGGCGCTGCAGTTCAATCCGGAGGAAGGAGCAACGCTGGAGCTGTTCGGTTCGTTGCCGAAAAGTGGTGATTTTGAGATGCAAACGTTCTCTGTGATTCACGGGTATACAAAGGAAGGTCCTGTAACCCTGTACCGATGCCGGGAAATACGGAATCAGCCGCTCGGCCCGGGTCTTCCCATCTCCATCTTTCGATGCGACGTAGTGTTCGTAGGGGCCCACTTTCCGGCCGTTGAGGATATTCGCTTCGCAAGCGTCAGCGCTAGCTATTCGCATCTCAATGATTGGGTTCGACGGACTGGCCTTCGGCTCAGCATCCCAAAGGAGGCCGGGACGGATGCCCCAGATCTTGAGATCGCTTACAAAAGCCCTCCACGGATTGAGACCGCGATCGACGATATGAAAGCTGCTCTCGACTTTGGAGTCTCAACAACTGGCGACGGCGTGCATGATTGGGGTCTTCGCGCGAATACACTGGCCATATTCGAAGCGACCCAGCCGCGTCACTTTGATCAGTATCGGGATGGCATCTGCTCGCAATTCCAAGCATATCTGTCCTTTGCGGTCGGACGCCCGATATTCTATCTCGCGATGAGCGGAAAATGGCGTGACACGTCAGACAAGTCCTCCGAGGGTGCCTCTGTCAGAATCCTTTTTGGGCAGCGTTATGTTTCAGGACGATATGTACGCCCCCTGGAGCGGACATTCTTTGGGCTATACGACGTTGAGAATGGCTTCGAACGAACCTTCAAGAGATGGGTGGAGAGGGCCGCGCTGCTCCGTCCTATTTATGAGTTCTACTTGGGGAACTATTACAACCCGGCGACATATATTGATCAACAATTTCTCAATCTCGCCCAAGCCCTGGAGTCATATCATCGCCGCGTGTACGGTGGACAGTACATGCCTAAGGCTCATCGCCGCTAAGATAACTTCGTGAACCTACGACCGCCAGGGACATGAGCCAGCGATTTCCAGTGGCGCCGCGCCGGACAGTAGCGCCGGTGGCGACGCGTCTCGGAGCGGGCCTCGACGTGCAGCAGCGGGACCGAGACGCTCGCCCAGCGTTCAGTGCGCCAGTCGAGCATCCGCAGCCGACGATGGGGGTTGAGGCGCCGGACCCGTCGCTCCCACTGTTGGGCCACGACGTACGTCTGGCAGGCGGCGACCATCTTCGGGAAGAACTTCGCGGGAGAGATCTCCTCGGGCTCGAGGCCGGCGGCGGCGGCGACGTCCCCTTGCGCCACGCGCAGGGCGTTGTAGACAATCCCCGCCGCGTAGACCTGCATGGCCACGGCGTTGGGATTGGCCGCGTAGATCCGATTGAGATTCAGGACTTCCTTGAGATCGTAGTACATGCGCTCAATGCGCCAGCGATAGGGATAGAGGGCCAGTGCCTCGGCCGCCGCCAGCCGCGCGGGTGCCAGGACATTGGTCAGCAGCTCGTAGCGGGTGCCGCCGGCGCGCCAGCGGATGTAGCGCACGAGCTGGGGCGGCGCCGAGACCCCGGAGCCCGCCCGGACCAGCCAGTCCTCCAGACAGCCGCCCCCGTGCCGGCGCTTGCTCAGCCGCTGGAGTCTGTGCAGGCTCAAGTGCCGGTGGCGTCGGAACAGCCCCCAGCAGCCCTGGGTGTGCAGGGCCTCGAAGAAGTCGGCCGTGCAGTAGAGCCGGTCGCCGAGCAGCAGCGTGTCGCGGGCGACGGCGCGCAGGACGATCTTCGCGCGCGTCATCTCGCTGGCCGCCGCATCGGCCGAGAAGTGCAGCTGGCGGCACAGCCCCCGGCCCAGATCGTAGACGCCCAGGAGGCAGCCGGGCAGCACCACCGCGCGCTCGCGCCAGAGCAGCTTCAGCCGATGGGCAATCGCGGCCAGCCGCGAGCCGTCCAGCAGCAGGATGTCGGTGAAGCGGGCGCGCACCGGGGCCACGCCCGCGGCATAGCGCGGGGGGACCACCTCCACCAGGCGGGCGGTGAAGCGGCCGAACACCTCCGCGAAGAAGGCCGGCCGCAGATCCCGGCAGCGTTGAAAGAACGCCTCGGGGGTCGCCACGATGCGCGGGAACATCGGCTCCCGCTGGTCGATCGTGTCGACCAATGCCTGGCTCAACGCCTCCGGCGCGCGCAGAATCACGGCCGTCCAGAACTGCACGAGGGCTTGCAGGGTCCACGCGCGTTGGCGCTCGGTCCGGCGCACGCGGCGAAAGACGGTCTGACACAGGGCGCTCGTGATATGCGTCTGCAGCAGATCCATCACGCGGATCAGATTAACCCGCGTTGCAGCCGCCGGCGGCCGTCTGCCCATAGCACCTCCCGTGGGTGGGGGTTCTATGAGCCAGTACACGCGACAACTTGCGAATCACCGGCATTTTATCTTAGCGGCGATGTGCCTAAGGCTGCGTATGGATCTATTTTGGCGAACCTTATTGAGATGTGCGTAAGTAATAGACATCTGATGCCTCGTGCTCGTGGCTGCCGGCACAGCCCTCGATCCGCACTCCCGGCGAGTCGCGGAGCTGGCCGCCAAGAATCGACTGCCCGCCATGTATCACTTTCGATATTATGTCGAAGCTGGTGGACTAGTGTCGTATGCCCCGGACCTGCGGGGTGCGGCGGCCTTCGTCGACAAGATCCTCAAGGGCGCCAAGCCGGCCGACCTCCCCGTCGAACAGCCCACCAAGTTCGAACTGGTGATCAACCTCAAGACCGCCAGGACGCTCGGGCTGACCATTCCTCAGTCAATCCTGCAGCGGGCGGATCAGGTGATTGAGTAGAGACCCCGAGTTTGTGCCCAAGTTGTGCCTAACTCAGGCGCACTCTAGCGTATTCCAGCGCACTCCAGCGCAGACGCGGTCGGGCCCCTCTCTTTTCATGGCAAACATTTACACGCACTTACGGAGACCAAGGCCTAGGTCCGGAAATCCTGGTGTCGGCGGTTCAATCCCGTCCCAGCCCACCATTCTTCTCAGCTCTTGCCCGGCCGGGAATTTCTCTCGACCTGACTTTGTGCCCAGACTTGTGCCCAATTCGGGCACACTCCAGCGCACATTAAGGGGACCATGATGGACCGATTGATTCGGGGAGCTCTCAATAGGGTGTCGCCGGTTCCGATAGCTTTGCGAGAGGATCCTCGGGCCGACGCGGCGGCGAGCGATACCGCGGTGCAGTCGTGACGACCCTCAGCGGGAAAGTGGCGCTCGTAACCGGCGCCTCACGCGGCATCGGCCACGCGTGCGCGATCAAGCTGGGAACGCTGGGGGCCCGGATCGCTGTCAACTACAACAAGAGCGCCGCCGCGGCTGATGACGTCGTCGCGCGCATCAAGGCAGGCGGCGGGGAGGCCACGGCCGTGCAAGGTGACGTGAGCGACTTCGCCACCGCGCAGGCCGTCGTCAAGACCGCCATCGGCGCCTACGGTCGGCTCGACATCCTCGTCAACAACGCCGGAACGACCCGCGACGGCCTGCTCGCGACGATGAAGGAAGAAGACTTCGACGTCATCATCCAGCAGAACCTCAAGAGTGTATTCAACTGCAGCCGCGCCACCCTCCGCCAGATGCTGAAGCAACGATACGGCCGCATCGTCAACATCACCTCGCTCGCGGGAATAGTTGGCGGCGCGGGCCAGACGAACTACGCGGCCGCAAAAGCCGGGATCATCGGCTTCACGAAGGCGATGGCGAAGGAATATGGCGGGAGGAATATCGCCGTCAACGCCGTCGCGCCGGGCTACATTCCCACCGACCTGACGAGTGGTCTGCCGCCGGAGATCACGGAGAGCATCATAAAGCTGACGGCATGCGGTCGGGCGGGGACCCCGGAAGAGGTGGCCAACGCCGTAGCGTTCCTCGCATCCGACGAAGCCAGCTACATCACGGGGCAGGTCCTGGCCGTCGACGGCGGAGTGGCGTAGCGCCGGCACTGCTGGGGGTCGCCTTCCTGCGTGCGCGGCTTGATCTCGTGAGCCACCGCGCTTAGGGCTAGCCGCGGTAGAATCGGGCCCGCGATGCCCTCCCGCCTCGCCGTCGGTCTCCGCCGTCCGCATCCGGGCCCTGCCCTCAGGTTCGGGGTGGACACATTCGCATTTCGGAACGACAGCCGGATCCATCACCGGGGGAAGCCCGACCTCTACGCCAGCTGGTGCTTCGTGCTGGCGCGGGCCGTCGTCCAGTTCCGGCGCTTCGCTCACTTCGAGCCCCGAGCCCCGCGCCTCGCGGGGGCGGAGTATACCGCGCTGGTTCAGCGCATCACGCGCCGCGCCCCCTGGCGCGCGCCGTTACCAGTGGCCGAGCGGGTCGTTCTTCCTGGGTTTGAGTCGTTGCATGAGCTCACGCGGGAGGCAGAGGCCGCGGTGAAGGCGGGGCTCCCGAGGCGGCTCTGGACCCTCCTGCACTGGACGAACTGGCGCATGATCTTTCCGCGCCCACGCGCTCAGCAGGAGCGCGTCGCGGCGGAGATCGTCGCCGAGCTCCAGGCCGGGCGACCGGTGCAGCTGCTGATCACGGACTTCCCTCGTATCCGCCTCAACCACTCGGTCCTCGTCTTCGATTTCCGTGCGAGCGATCCGGATGCGGTGGACTTCAGCGTGTACGACCCGAACGACCCGACCGTGCCCGGAGTGATCCGCTTCGACCGCCTGGACCGCCGGTACCGGCCCGCACCCCTCTGCGGAGTGAATGTTCCTTACTTCAGGGCATTTCGAATGTACTGCTCTCCGTTGCTGTAGAGCACGTGTGTCAGGGTCACGAGCCACGGGCTATCCGGCGCACGAAAGCTCGATTGAGCCCTCTACGCGGATCATGCTAGGCTTGCGCGTGGCTGCACGAATGACGTCGAGCATCGATAGAGTAGAGCAGCGCTGGTACTCGCACTCCTACAATCGCCCGAATCTTTATCGGCTCGCGGCGGCGTTGAGCTGGGTGCCACGCCGGTTGCGGCTTGCACTCGCACGACATATTGGGCGTCTCGCCCCGTCGCTCATGCCAACCGAACGGACCGCAATCCAGAAGGCCATGGCGCGCTTCACCGGTGTCACCGGATCCCAGCTGGACACGCTCACTGTTCGCGTGTTTACCGATTTCGCCATGTGCTTCAGTGACTTGGTTTCGACAAACCGACAGCTCGCCGCGCTTCGCACCTCCCATGTCGGCAACGTGGAGGGCGTCGAACGGCTGGCCAGCCTGTCGGGAGGACTCATCTCGCTGACTGCCCACGTGGGCAACTGGGAGCTGGCCGGGCGGCTCCTCGCCGGAAGGAGTGCCCGGCCGACGCACGTGGTCGTCGCTCCGGACGAGGCGCGAGAGCTACAGCGCTGGGTGCGGCGGGATGGCGAGGGGGTGCGCTTCGTCTCGCGCTCGCGTCCCACCGTGTCGCTGGAATTGCTCGCCGCACTCCGACGCGGCGAGGTGGTGGGCGTGCAAGGGGACCGGGCGCTCGGTACCAAGGGAGACGTTGAGGTCCCCTTCTTTGGGCGACCGGCCCGGTTCCCGCTCGGGCCGTTCCTGCTGTCCAGCGGAGTTGGGGTCCCACTCTTGCCGGCCTTCTGCGTCCTCGACGCGCAGTATCGGTACGTGGTGAAAATAGCCGAGCCGTTCACCGCCGCGCGCGGCGAGGAGGAAGCCGCCGCGCGCACCTGGGTGGCAGCCCTCGAGGCCATCGTGCGGGAGTACCCGACTCAGTGGTTCAATTTCTTTGACATCTGGGAGCCGTTCGACCAGTAAGACCACTGTCGTCCAGGGGAGATGGGGTGGAAATCGACAAGGTGCTCGAGGAGCTCAAGGACATCATGGTGGAGCGGCTCAAGTTCGAGCCGAGCCGGCTCCCAGACCTTTCCCTGGCCACCGTGCTACCCAAGGACATAGAGGGATCGCTCGGGCTTGATTCGCTCGACTTCATCGAGCTGTCGATTGGCATTGAGGAGCGCTTTGGGTTCGTGATCGATGAGGCGCAAGATCTGGAGGCACACTTTCAGTCGCTAGGTCCGTTGGTCGAGTACATCAGATCGCGTTTGGCCGACCGCTGACAACGGAAGTCATGCCGGCGTCGCTACCGACGAGCAATCTGCAAGATCCATGGATGAGGTCAGGGCCACGCTGGCGATCGGCATAGGACACGCCAAAGCCGAAGCGGACGCCGCGTTGCTCCGGGAGATGCTCCCTCCATATCTCCTGCATGTTATCGACGCCTCGTTCCTCCGGTCGCACCTCCTATACGACGAGTTCGTCTACCGCTTGGTACTCAAGGTCATCCGCGAGACGGGGCTTGAGTCGGCGATGCGGGAGGGAGGCAGCGCAGAGGTGATCGCCGCACGGGAGGGACTCGAGGTCGGCCAAGCCGTCGTGCCCCTCGACTGGATGCTGCGACTACTGGCCGCGCGTGGGGTACTGGAGCAGTTGCCCGGTGCGGCGACTCACGAGTTCCGTGCGCGTGGTCCCTTGCCGACGACAGATCTTGCCGCCGTGCGCGATGAGCAGCTTCAATACGATCCATCGTGGATGCCTTCCTATGTCCTCGCGGAGACGGTCGCACAGGATTATCCCGCGTTCCTGCGGGGAGACGTCGTCGGTGAGGAGGTGTTGTTCTCGCCGCGGCGGCTTCGGCTCTGGGTCGACTTCTTTTCGAACCAGAATGGCTTGTACGCCGTGAACAACCGGATTGGAGCGGCGGCAGTCGAGCAGTGGCTCCCTCTGGACGCGGGGGTGGTTGTTGAACTCGGAGGAGGGTTAGGTAGCGGTGCCATCGCAGTGCTGGAGCGCCTGGGGGTGGCGGGCCGGCTTAGAGCAATCAAAGAGTATCGGTTCACCGAGCTCGTACCCGCGTTCCTGAGGCGCGGTGAGCAGGCGTTGCGGGCGCGTTGGCCTGAAGACGTGCCCATCAGATTCGACATCCTCGATATGAATCGCCCGTTCGAGGCGCAGGGTATCGCACCGTCCAGCGTCACCGCGGTCTATGCGGTGAACACACTCCACGTAGCACATGATCTTGATTTCACGCTGGGCCAGATCCTGCGCACACTTCGTCCAGGCGGTTGGTTGATCGTATCCGAGTGCGTACGTCCGTACCCGCGCCAGGCCATCTATGCCGAGTTCATTTTCAATCTAATCCAGACATTCCGATCTCCGCGCCTGCATCCCGTCTACCGTCCTAATGGTGGATTCCTCACCCCCGACCAGTGGAAGGGGGCGATCGAATCCGCTGGGTTCGCGGACACACGTTTCGTCCCGGATGTCATGCGGATCCGCCGGAAGGTTCCCGATTTCTTTGCCAGTGCGATCGGAGCGATCCGCCCGAACTGAGCTGGGGCATCGGCGGCGCTGTGCCGTCGGCTCGTGGGGCGGCCAGCGTCAGGGTGTGGCGTCTTATCTCACGGTGACGGCAGCCCGAGGGGGCCACGGCCGGGCGCCCGCCGCCGGAGGCGTTCATATCGACTGCGGCCTACCTATCAGCGTAGTTCAGCGCCAGAAACAGAGAGAGTAGGATCCCCATGGGGAACAGGCTGGTGAGCCAGACTACGAAGCGGAGATGGGATGACGGTGGAGCGGATCCGCACAAGCGACATTGCGGCCGTGCTAGGATGTCGCGGACTTCAAATTTAGCGGGGGACGTGCGTCATGGCCGTCAAGATCAGCATACGGCCTAATGGCCCGTATCTTGTAGAAGGCGAGGTCGAGTTAGTAGATGTCGACGACAACAAGATTGACACAAGTGCGCGGGGGCCGAGGTTCGGAGGGCTGGGGCTTCGGGTCACTGGCGCGCGGCAATGCCCTTCGCCGGCCTACCGACGTGGTCGTCCTGACGGCAGGGGAGTGGAGGGCGCTTGACGGCACGGCCGTGTCCAGCGCGGTGGTCATGCACGGGATCTAGATTCATCCGTCATCCTGACCCTGCGCTCGCGTGTCCTTCCTCCAGTCGCGAGCCCGCTCGGCCCGCGAAGGATTCGGTAAGCCGGTCCTGCGCAAGGAGGACGCGCGCCTCCTCGTCGGTGCGGGCTGCTACAGCGACGACGTCAACCTGCCCGGCCGGGCCTCCGCGTGCTTCGTGCGCTCGCCGCACGCCCACGCGTGGATTGGGCGCATCGACATCGCGGCGGCGCTCCCCACGCCGGGGGTAATCGCCGTGCTCACCGGGGAGGACGCGTCGCCGACGGTATGAAGCCACTCACCCATAGCCCGATGCCGGGGAATCCTCACGAGGAGATGGTCCGGCCCGGCGACGTGTCCTTCATTGCCCCGCACCCGCCGATCCCGGCCGACCGCGTGCGCCTCGTGGGGGAGGTGGTGGCGATGGTCATCGCCGAGACGCCCGCTGCCGCGCGGGACGGCGCCGAACGCATCGCCGTGCCCCCGCGCAAGAAGTCGTAGCCGGAGCCGTGCCGGTGGGCCCCCGGACCCGACCCCATCCCGTCATCAAGAAGCACTATGATCGTGAGCGGGACCGCCGGCTCTTCGTCACCGCGCTGTTCGACGAGTCCGCGCGCTACTACGATCGGGTGGAGGCGTTCCTGGCGCTGGGCTCGGGGCAATACTACCGGCGCTGGACCCTCGAGCGCGCCGGGCTGCGTCGCGGCATGACGGTGCTGGACGTCGCCACCGGCACCGGGCAGGTGGCGCGCGAAGCGGCGCGCATCGTCCACCCTTCCGGGGTGGTGATCGGCGTCGATCCGAGTCGCGGCATGCTCGAGGAAGCGAGAAAGTCGGCGACCGGGCCACTCGTGCAGGGCATTGGCGAGGCGCTACCCTTCGCAGCCGAGCGCTTCGACTTCGTCAGCATGGGCTTCGCGCTGCGTCACGTCTCCGATCTCGAGGCCGCGTTCGCCGAATACCGGCGCGTGCTCAAACCGGGCGGTCGCGTGCTCCTGCTGGAGATCACCCGGCCGCGATCGGGGCTCGGCCGCTGGCTGGCCCGGATCTACCTCCAGAAAGTCCTGCCGCTGCTCGTGCGGATCACCACCGGGAGCGGCAAACCCGCCCGGCTGCTCCGGTACTACTGGGACACGATCGACGAATGCGTGCCTCCCGCGACGATCCTGGATGTGCTGCAGGCGAGCGGGTTCGAGCGCGTGGAGCGCCGGACGTGTGGCGGGATCATGAGCGAGTACCTCGCCGCCAGACCGGCGAGCTGACGCGCCGCCCACACCCTCGGGCCGCGGCGCGCCGCCGGGCCGGCAAGGAGAGAAGTCATGTCGATCAGCCAGAGTGAGAAGGCCGGCCGATTCCGGGCGCTAAGCGGTTATTAGAATAGCTATTTTCGCCAGTGTTTATGCGGGTCCCAGCGGTGTTTAGTCCCGTTTTTCGCGCACCCTCCGTGTAGAAGTGCAGGCGCTCGGCGTGCGCGAGCCCGAGGAGTTCGCCGCCGCGTTTGCAGTGATGACGCGCCGCAGGCCAGACGCGATGTTCGTGGTTGCGGATGTGCTTACGAACATGAACCGTAAACGATTTGTCGAGTTCGCGGCGACGCACCGCATTCCCGCAATGTATGAGTCCGGTGTCATCGTCCGTGAGGGCGGGCTAATGTCGTATGGGCCCAGCTTCGAGGACGGTTTCCGTGAGGCCGCCCGCTACATCGATCGGATTTTCAAGGGTGCAAAACCGGTTGACTTGCCTGCGGTACAGTCGACGAGGTACTACCTCGCTGTCAATGTCAGGACAGCGGCTACGCTGGGACTCACGATTCCGCCGTCGCTCCTCCTTAGGACCGATGAGCTGGTCGAGTAGAGTGGATCGCCGAACGGGCCGCTGCAGTAGAGGGGCGGCGCCGAACGGCACTCACGCCGCCTTTAACGTGAGCGTGCCGCGGACGGGCAGGCGGACCGGGAATGGACCGGCGATCGCATCCCCTTAGGGATTTGAACCCATGTTGCCCGGTGGGTCCTAGGCCTTTCTACGAATCCGAGCCGTACGCACCGCTCTCGTTGACTCGAACTCAACTCGGACCGAATCATGCGTTTCTATCCGTCCTGATCCGGAAGCTCAGGTTAGGTCGACGCGCCGAAATTCACGGATCATAACGGATACGAACAGATCATCCGTCCGAGCCGGGAGATGGAGGCGGGTCTGAAAATCCTGGTGTCGGCGGTTCAATCCCGTCCCAGCCCACCATTCTTCTCAGCTACTTGCCTGTCAGGGAATTTCTCTCGAACTGACTTTGTGCCCAGATTTGTGCCCAACTCGGGCACACTCCAGTGCATTCCAGTGCACGAAGACGGAGGAGACGCCGGCGCCTCCGCGAGAACCGCTCATCCGACGCAGCGAACGCCTGACCCTCCTGGTCAGCCGCCTGCTCGGCGAGTTCGGACTCACATCGATTGCGGCAGCCGAAGGTCCAAGCCTAGCGCGAGGAGAACCGCGGCGGACGTCTTCGGTCTCTTGTCTAGTAGCAAGCCCAAGGCCTGACCTCTAGGCCGAGCAGCTCGGACAGAGGATCAACGCGGCTGGCGTGCAGCCGCTCCCGTCGGGCCTCTGTTACCCGTCTTCCCTGGCGTCCACGAATAACCTGTCCTACTAAGACTGGACAGGTTGTGTCGCGCTCAGCGAGCAATCAGAGCTCCCACGTGCGAACCTGCCGGTCGGTCTGCTGTACGATTCGATTCAACTCCGTGTGCACTATTGGCAAGGCGATCGACGGGATGCGCTCCATGATCACGGGTCGTGGTTCGAGCATGAAACTCCCGCGCCAGCCGAGAGCCCGGTAGAACCCCAGCAGCGTCTTCAGTTTCGCGAGTTCATCCACGGAAAAGCACCGGTCGGTCGCGAGGAGCCGAATCGTCACCGCAAGAGCGCCTCGAGCCGATCCAGGGCCTCGACCTAGCTGATCTGCGCCGGGGCAGGGGTGGCGGGGGTGGCCGGCTCCTGCTGACGAGATCCTGGCTCGTGCTGCAGGCTGCCAGGGGAGAGTTCTGATCCTGCCGGGTCTCTCTTAGCTTTTTCCCGCCAGCCTCCCATAGCACGAGCATAGCCAGTCGTTCGCTCAGCCTTCCAGTCGTGACTCGGAGACCGAAACGACGCCGACGAACGCGGAGCAAAGCAAGAAGTCAGGTGCGACGACGCCGAAGAGAGACGGAGTGGATCGACAAGGTAGTGGCCGACGCTCGCAAACGCGGGACGCCGAATGACTATTGCAGTGCTGCCGATCTTCCTTTATCCTTTGCGACCCATCTTCACCGCATGGAGTGTGCTGATGATGCAGAACTGGATGCTCGTATGCAGGATTGCATGGCCAGGGCGACGCTGATGGCGGAGATTGTGCGGCTCGCCAACCAACGGCGGCAGGCAGGCATCCCGACCGGGAACG
>WNFD01004808.1_pt1 | contig 26825 bp, 22 predicted proteins | sample 5400491 | NCBI WGS metagenome assembly WNFD01 (sample SAMN13153343, study PRJNA577476) | soil metagenome | isolation source: 120 cm saprolite under Douglas fir tree site 2 hole 2 replicate 2 | place: USA:California | collected 2015-04-18
TCCTCGAGTTCATCGTGTACGACCCCAACGAGCCAGAGGAGCCGGGCCGGGTGGCCTTCGATCGGGCCGAGCGCACCTTCTTCGCCTCCGGCGTCTACGACACCGAACCGGGTACCATCCGCGCCTTCCGCATGTACTATTCTCCCTTCCTTTAACATGACCGAGCGCATTTCCATCGTGGCGGCCGGTGTGGTCACGGCCATCGGCCAGGACATCGACACCTTCTGGGCCGGGCTCCTGACCGGCACCGAGGGAATCTCGGCCATCGAGCGCTTCCCCGTGGACGATCTCCGCGTGGGGCGCGGCGGCGAGATCAAGAAGCTCACCCGCCCGGTGGACTGGCGACGCGTCCCCGATTGTCGCGCGACGCGCCTGCTGGTGTCGGCCGCCGACGATCTGTGCACCCAGGCCGGCGAGCGGCCGCTGGACGTCGAGCCCGAGCGGCTCGCGATCGTCGTGGGCACGGCGCTCGGAGGGGTGGAAGAAGGCGAGCGGGCCCTGCACAGCGGATCGGCGAGACGCCTGCGGAGCGCGCTCTACGACGCGCCCGCGCACCGGCTCGCGCGCTGGCTGGGCGCTCGCGGTCCCGCGGTGACGGTCGCGACGGCGTGCGCCTCGGGCGCCACCGCGCTCGGGATCGGGGCCGAGATGCTCCGCCGGGGCGAGGCCGATGCCGTCGTCGCCGGCGGCTACGACATCCTCTGCCGCTTCGTGATGCGCGGCTTCGACGGGCTCCGCGCGCTCACGCGCGAGCGCGTGCGGCCCTTCGACCGGCGCCGCAGCGGGCTCCTGCTCGGCGAGGGGGCGGGGCTCCTCCTGCTTCGGCGCGAGCGGGAGGCCGGCGCCCGACGGCTCGGCACGCTCCTGGGCTACGGCAGCGCCAGCGATGCCGCGCACGTCGCGGCGCCCGACCCGCACGGCCGCGGCATCGAGCGCGCCATGCTCTCGGCGCTCGTGGACGCCGGGGTCGCCTCGGGCGACATCGACTTCGTGAGCGCCCACGGGACGGCGACGCCGCTCAACGATCCCATCGAAGCGGCCGCGCTTCGCCGGGTGCTCGGGCCTCGCGGCGGCGCGGTGCCCGTCAACTCGATCAAGGGCGCGCTCGGCCACACCATGGGCGCCGCCGCGGCTCTCGAAGCCATCGTCTGTCTCCTCGCGGGGCGCCGCGGCCAGGTGCCGGCCACCCTCGGGCTCGAGGAGCGCGATTCCGCCTGCGATCTCGACTGCGTCCAGGGTACACCGCGCGCCCTGCGGCCGCGCGTGAGCTTGTCCACGTCGCTCGGCTTTGGCGGATGCAATGCCGCCCTCGTGATCGAGAGCGCCTGATGCGCGCTCCGGCGATCCGGGCCATCGGGCTCCTCTCGGGCTGGGGACGGGGGGCGGGGGCCGTGCCCGCCGACGCCGCGCGGGCCGCCGGGGGACGCGCCGTCCTGACCCTCGAGCGGCCCGCCCTCGACCCGGAGCGCTTCCGGCGCTCGCGGCGCGAATGTCTCCTGGGGGTTGCGGCGGTGGGCGCCATGCTGGAAGATGCGGGGGTAGGGCCAGAGGCCATCGCGGGAGAGCGCACGGCGCTCCTCTTCGCGACCGCCGCCGCATACGCGGGCTCCAACCGCGAATTCATCGAGGCGCGCGGCGGCAGCGTGTATTTTCCCTACACGGCGCCGGCGGCGCTGGCGGCCGAGGTCGCCATCGAATTCGGACTGGCGGGACCGTACGAGATCCTGATCGGCGGGGCCCCGGCCACGATGCGAGCCGTCCTACGCGCGGCGGCGCTTCTCGATGCAGGAGCGTGCGATCGCGCGCTGGCCCTGACCGTCGACGTTTTCGAGGAATGCGCGGACCTGTTCACGAGCGGACGCGGGCGGCTCGCGCGCCCGCTCGTGGAGGCGGCGGGCTGCCTCTGGCTCGAGCCGGGCGAGGGAACGCTCAGCCTCGCTCACCAGCGTGGCGGCGCTCGCGAGGCCAACGGCGCTCGGGAGCGCCTGGGCGAGACGCTGGCCTGCGAGCCGGTGGCGGCACTGGCGCTCGCGCGCGATAGCGGCGCGAGGGGGCCGGTGAGCGTGCATGGTGTGTGGCGCGGCGAGACGGCGCGGCTCGCGTGGAGCCAGAGTCCATTCCTGGGGCCCGGAGCGGCGCAGCCCGAGGGGAGGCGGATCGCATGACGCAGAAGGAAGTCCTGGACGAGCTCAAGGCGCTGATCGTGGAACGCCTCAAGTTCGATCCGAGACGCGCGGCGGACATGACGCTCGAGACCACGCTGCCCAGGGGCGTCGAGGGCTCGCTCGGTCTCGATTCCCTGGACTTCATCGAGCTCTCCGTCGCCATGGAGGAGCGCTTCGGCATCGTCATCGACGAGGCCGAGAGCCTCGCCGACGATTTTCTTTCCCTCGATACCCTGTCCCGCTTCGTCCTCTCGAAGGTGAAATGACCCGCGTTGTCGTTAGCGGCCTGGGCGTCGTCAGTCCATATGGCGCCGGCGTCAAGACGTTCTGGGCCGGCCTCTCCACCGGCGAGTGCGCCATCCGGCCCCTGACCGTCATCGACGCTGAAGGCTTCCGGTCTCGAATCGCCGCGGAGGTGCCCGCCGACGTCATCGGCGGCCTCGGCGTCTCCCGTCGGCGCTCGCGCGCCGATCGCCTGGCCCTGGCCGCGGCCCGCGAAGCGCTGGCCGATGCCGACCTCGCGCCGCGGGATCGGACGGACATGGCGCTCATCGTCGGTGCCGTGGGTGGCGGCATGCTCGAGGGGGAGTCGTGGTACTGGAACGAGGCGCTCCAGCCGGGGTCTTCGCCAAAGATCGGAGCGCTACGCTCCATCTTGCCCACAAGCCACTCGGAGGTCATCGGCTGGCGGCTCGGCCTCGGCGGACCCAGGGAAACCGTGGTCATGGCCTGTGCCTCCGGCGCGGCCTCCATAGCCTTCGGCGCCGACCTCATTCGTTCCGGCGCGACTCCGCTGGCGCTCGCGGGGGGCGTGGACGCCATCACACGCATCTGCTTCATGGGCTTCAACGCGCTCAAGCTGCTCGACCCCGAGCCGTGCCGCCCCTTCGACCGCGGCCGGCGCGGCATGTCCATCGGCGAAGCCGCCGCTTTTCTCGTGCTCGAAGACGCCGAGCACTGCCGCAGCCGTGGCGGACGCGCGCTCGGCCAACTGCTGGGCGCCGGTGTCACCACGGACGCCCACCACGTGACGGCGCCGCACCCGGAGGGCGAGGGGATGATCCGCGCCATGCGCGAAGCCCTCGCCGCGGCCGGTCGAGAGCCGGGCGACATCGGCTACGTCAACGCCCACGGCACAGGCACGCCGCAGAACGATCGTGTCGAAGCCCTCGCCATGGCGCGCGTCTTCGGGGAGGGCCGGGTGCTGGTGAGCTCGACCAAGTCCCTGGTTGGCCACACGATGGCGGCGGCGGGCAGCGTGGAGGCGGCAGCGACGCTCCTCTCGCTGCAGCACGGGCTCATCCCGCCCACGGCGAACCTGCGCGATCCGGACCCGGACGTGCCTTTCGACTGTGTTGCCCAGACGGCGCGCCCCGTCGAGGTGGACGCCGCGCTGTCCAACTCCTTCGGCTTCGGCGGCCAGAACGTGAGCTTGATCTTCGGCCGATGATGTCAGGGCGCCGGGTGGTGATCACGGGGATGGGCTCCGTCAGCGCGGCCGGGGCGGGCGGCATGCCGGCGGTGGCCGAGGCCCTCGCGCGGCGGCCGGCCACCATCGCACCGGTGGCGGCCTTTGCCCTCGACGGGTGCAAGAGCCGCCTCGCGGCCGAGGTCGACGAAGCGCGCTTCATGGCGCTGCTCGACCCGGACAGCGTGCGCCGGCTCTCGCGCATCTGCCGCATGACCCTGGCTGCCTGCCGCGCCGCTGTCAAGGAGGCCGGGCTCCCGGGCGGTGCGCGACTGGGTCTCGTCGTGGGCAGCGAGTACGGAGACTTCCGATCCGGCGCGGAGTTCGTCGACGGCTTCCTCCGTCGCGGGCCGGCGGGGCTCTCGCCGCTGACGTTCCCGAGCACGGTGATGAACAGCATGGCCGCGGTGACGGGCATCGCCATCGATGCCAAGGCACCCTCGGTGACGCTCAATCAGGCGACCGTGGCCGGCGACCTCGCCGTGGCACGGGGGGTCGGGCTCATCGCCGACGGCCGGGCAGAGGCCGTGATCGCCGGTGGCGTGGATGAGCTCTTCAACCACGTCTACCGGAATCTCGCCCGGTTGGGCGCGCTCTCCCCGATGGGAGGAGGCGCTCCCGAGGGCTGCCGGCCCTACGCAAAGGACCACAACGGGCCCGTGCTGGGCGAAGGCGCCACCTTTGTCGTGCTGGAAGAACGGGAGGCGGCGCGGGCGCGCGGCGCCGACATCCATGCCGAGATCCTGGGCGCCGCTTGGGGCGCGATCCCCGTGGCCCCGCATTCGGCCCCGATCCGCCGGCGAGACGCGCGTGCCATCGCGCGACGCGCGTTGGACCAGGCCGGCGTCGGCGCGGGAGCGCTCGCGCGGTGCTACGGCTCGGGCAACGGTGACCCCGCGCTCGACGACTGGGAGCTCCGGCTCCTGGAGGCCGACGGCATGCGGGAGCCGGTGTCGCTGGCGTCCCTTTTCGGCCAGCACGCAGGCCTCGGCGCTCTCCGTGTCGCCGCCGCCGCGCTCGACGCGCGGACGGGACGCGCGCCTTCGCTCGTGCACGGCATTGCCCGCGGAGGCTCCCGCACGGCCCTGGTGATCGGGCGGGTGGCATGAGCGACCACGTCGCCGTCATCCCGGTCTTCAACGAAGCTCCGACGATCGGCAGTCTCGTGGCGCGCGTGGCGCGTCATGGCCCCGTCCTCGTCGTTGACGACGGTTCCTCCGACGACAGTGCCGGGGCCGCCACGGCGGCCGGCGCGGCCGTGATTCACACGGGCCGCCGCCGCGGCAAGGGCGCGGCGCTGCGTCTGGGTTTCGCCGAGGCGCTCCGACGTGGCGCCCAGCGCGTCCTCACCCTGGACGGCGACGGGCAGCACGATCCGGAGGATGTCCCGCGACTCCTCGCGGCTTCCGCCGCACTGCCCGACGCGCTCGTCGTCGGCTGCCGGCTCGCCGACGGCGGCGCCTCCATGGAATCAACTGGTTGACCGGGCAGCACGTGGGCGACACGCAGTCGGGCTTCCGCGTCTACCCGCGGGCCCTGCTCGAGGCGGTGGTGCCCCGACGCGGCGGCTTCGTGCTCGAGAGCGAGATGCTGGTGCGGGCCGGTCTCGCCGGTTTCGCCATCCGCGAGATCGCAGTCACGCCGAGGCTCGGGGCCGGGCGACCGAGCCGCTTCCGGCCGCTTCGCGACGGCACCGCCGTGGCGACGTACCTTATCGGCCGCGGCATCGTGCGCTGGGTGCGCGATGCGCGGATCGTCGCGGCGGCGCTCCTGAGGCCCTTCACCCCCGCGCGCTTCGCGCAGCGTCATCGCGAGATGCACCGCTTCGCGACGCCGTATCGCTATAACTACGGCGCCTACGGGATGGCGATGGGAGCCTTCGTGCTCGACCGGATCGCCCAGACCTGGCGCGGCTGGTGGGTGGACCCGCGGGCGCAGGCCATGCGCCGCGCGGCCCTGGCCACGATCGCGCTGCCCGCGCTGGCGGCGACGGCGGCGCTGCAGTGGGCGCTGGGACTCGGACGCCAGCCGGGTCCCGATCTCGTCTCGCCCATCGTGCGGTGGGGTTACTCGCAGCAACGGCTGGCCGCCTCGCTCCCCGGCGCCCTACGGCCCGGAATACCGCCGGTCGACTACGACGTGCTCGTGGTGGGCGGTGGTCCCGCGGGATCGACGGTCGCGACCTTCCTCGCGCGCGGAGGCCTGCGCGTGGCGGTGGCGGAGCGCGAGGTGTTCCCACGCTTCCACGTGGGCGAGTCGCTCCTGCCCGCCATGATGCCGGTACTGGACCGCCTCGGCGTGCGCGAGCGCGTCGAGCGAAACGGGTTCCTCGTCAAGTACGGGGCGGCCTTCCACGACCAGGAGTCGGACCTCGAATACCGTTTTTACTTCCGCGAGGGCAACCCGTGGCCCCACTACAGCTACGAGGTGCCGCGCGGCGAGTTCGACCAGCTCCTGCTCGAACACGCCGCCAAGGAGCCCGGCGTGAGCCTGCTGCAGCCGGCCACGGTGGAGCGCGTCGCATTCGGCGTGGACGGCGCCACCATCGGAATCCGTGAGGACGGCGCCGCGCGAGATCTTCGAGTTGCCTTCATCGTGGACGCCAGCGGCCGTGACGGCTTCCTCGCCTCGCGCCGCGTGGGTCGCCGCGAGCCTATCCCCGGACTCGGCAAGGTCGCCCTCTTCGCCCACTACGAGGGCGCGCCGCGCTGGCCGGGGCGCGACGAGGGGCTGATCCGGCTGTACATCTTCGAGGAGGGCTGGTTCTGGTGGATCCCGTTCAGCGGCGATCTCACGAGCATCGGCTGCGTGCTGCACGCCCGGACCGCTCGTGGCCGCGAGGGTTCGCTCGAAACGTTGTTCGAGGAGATGGTCGCGCGCTGCGGCCGCGTCGCGGACGGTCTCCGGGACGCCCGGCGCGTCACGCCGGTGCGGAGCGCCGCCAACTTCTCCTACCGGACGCACCCGGTGGCGGGCGACCGGTTCGTCTGCGTGGGCGACACCCTGGCCTTCGTGGACCCCATCTTCTCCTCCGGCGTCTACATCGCCATGCAGACAAGCGAGATGGCGGCCGAGGAGATCCTCGCCGCCTTCGCCGAGCGCCGGTTCGAGGCGCGGCGATTCAACGGGTACGCCCGGCGCGTCCGCCGGGGCGTCAGCCCGTTCGTGCGCTTCATCCGCCGCTACTACGAGCCCGCCTTTCTCGAAGTGTTCCTCCAGCCGCGCGACCGGCTCGGGGTCCTCAGCGGTGTCTTGGGCGTCCTGGCGGGCGGCGCCTTCCTCCGCATGCGGCTCCGTATGCGGAGCTCGCTCGCGATCTTCTTCCTCCTCGTGCGCGTCAAACGCTGGCTGCGGCGCTGGCGCGGGCGGCCGGTGGAGTCGAGGCTCGGGTGGTGAAGCTCCGCGAGTTTCTGCCTCGCGGCTACGTGTTCACGGTGGTGGGTATTGCCGTCGGCGTGGCTGGGCTCGTGTCCCTGGGCGCCATGGCCGAGCGGATCACGCGCTTCATCGAGGGTGGTGACCGCTTCGTGCTGGGCCAGATTTCCGTCGCCGGCGAGGGGATGGGCATGGGCACCGGCTTTACCGCCGGCGGGCTCCTCTCGGCGGCCAAGATCCGGGAGATCGCCGCCGTGCCCGGCGTCTCCGGGGTCCAGGCGCAGGTCATGCTGCCGCTCAACACCAGCACCTCCAACTTCATGACCCTGACGCAGGAGCTGGTCATGGGCATGGACCTGAGCGTGCCCATCCCCAACCGTAACTACCGGGAATTGCCGGTCGCCTCCGGCCGGCCGCTCCGCACGGACGACCGGCGATCCGCGGTGCTGGGTGCGGAGTTCGCGGCCTCGCGGCACCTCCGGACCGGCGCCACGGTGTCTCTGGGCGGACAGGATTTCGCCGTGGTCGGAATACTCGAGAAGACCTTCACCGCGCCCGACCGCTTCGCGCTGGTTCCGATCGAAGACGCGCGCGAGCTGTGGCTCAGGCGCGATCCGCTCCTCGTCCAGGTCTTCGGCGCGGGCAGCCTCCGTCGCGGAGACCTCAACACGGGGGCGGCCGTCGGCTGGAGCGACGGCGAGGACCCCGATGCGGTCGCCCGGCGCATCCAGGCGACGGTGACCGGCCTCAACGTCACCATCCCGGGCGAGCTGAGCCGCCTCCTGCGCCAGTCGACCGCCTTCTTCTCCGCGCTGCTGCTGGGTATCGGCGCTCTCGGGCTCCTCATCGGAGGCTTGTCGCTTGCGAACACGGTGACGGCGGCAGTCTTCGAGCGCATTCGCGACTTCGGGATCAAGCGGGCGCTGGGCGCCACGGACATGGCTCTCCTCCGCGAGGTGCTGGGCGAGGGGCTCCGGGTGAGCCTCTGGGGCGGGGCGGCGGGCGTGCTGCTGGCGTGGAGCATCGGCACGGCGGTCGACGCGCGCGTGCTCCGCGACGGCCAGCAGCTCTTCCTCTTCTCCCCGCGCCTGCTCACCTTCGCCCTCGTCTTTTCGCTCGCGCTGGGTGCGCTGGCGGCCGGATACGCGACGCTCCGTATCGTCAGGCTGTCGCCCGCGGAGGCGATCCGGCGAGGATCTTGACGTCTCCAATGCTGAGGGCGGCCGGACTTTCCAAGACGTATGCAGGCCCGCACGGCGTACCCGTGCCGGTGCTCCACGGGATCGAGCTCGAGGTCAAGGGTGGCGAATTCGTGGCGGTCGTCGGAGCATCGGGCTCGGGCAAGTCCACCCTGCTGAACCTCCTGGGGCTGCTCGAGCCCGCGTCCGCCGGCGAGGTCTGGCTCGGCGAGGAGCGCGTGAGCCACCTGGGCCGCCGTGCCCAGGCGCGAGTGCGCGGGGCCTCCATCGGCTACGTCTTCCAGTCCTTCCTGCTGCTCTCCGGACTGACCGCGCTCGACAACGTGCTGCTCGCCGCGCGCTACGTCGGCCGGGACCGCGCCCTGGCCCAGCGGCAGGCGCTGGCGCTCCTCGAGCGCATGGGCGTCGCGCACCGCAAGGACCACTACCCGCCCCAGCTCTCGGGCGGGGAGCAGCAGCGCGTCGCCTACTGCCGGGCCGTGCTCAATCGGCCGCCGCTCGTGCTGGCCGACGAGCCGACCGGCAATCTCGACGACGAGCACGCGCGAGTGATCCTGGCCGAGCTTCGGGCCTCGACGGCGGAGCGCGGCGCTGCCGTGGTGCTCGTCACGCACCGGCCCGAGGGGCAAGCCGGCGCCGACCGCGTGCTGCGGCTGCGCGACGGCCGGCTCGTCTAGCGGGTCGGACCGCGTGACCGTCCTCCGCTCGCCGTGGGCCGTCGCCGGCCTCGCGGCCCTCCTCGGGTTGCTGCTCCTGCTGCCCGGCCTCGGCAGCGCACCGTTCGACGATCCAGGCGAGGGCCAGCACGCCGAGATTGCGCGCGAGGCGTGGGTCTCCGGCGATCTCCTCGACCTCCGGTTCAACGGTGTCCGCTACTTCGACAAGCCGCCGCTGCTGTATTGGCTGATCGCGCTCGACTTCCGTGTCTGGGGTCAATCGGAGTGGGCCGCGCGGTTGCCTTCGGTCGCCGGCGCGGCAATCGCCGCTGCGGCCACGGCCCTGCTGGGCGCCCGGCTCCTGGGCCCCCGCGCCGGTCTCCTCGCCGCCGCCGCGCTGCTGTCCTGCGCGCTCTTCACCGTCTTCGGCCGCTACGTCCGCCCCGAGACGCTCTTCGTGGCCGCGATCCAGTGCGGCCTGACGGGGCTCCTGCTCGGCGTGGAGAACGACGGGCGGCGTGCCCGGCGCTGGGCGGTCGCGGGCTGCGCCGCGCTCGGCGTGGCGGCGCTCGCCAAGGATCCGCTCGGGCTCGTGGGGCCGCTGGCCGCCGTCGCCGCCGCGCTCGCGGCCTGCGGGCGCTTGCGACCCGTGCGCCGCTGGCTGCCGCCGGCGGGACTCGGGCTCATGCTCGTGCTGGGTCTGGGCTGGTACGCGTGGAGCGCGCTCCGCCATACGGGCTTTCTCTGGTATGCCGTGGTCGACAACCATGTCCTCAATGCCGTGGGGCTTCGGCGCTTCCCGGACGAAGATGTCCCGTTGGAAGCCCTCGAGTTCCTCTTGGTGGCCGCCCTCGGCGCAATTCCGTGGATCATTCCCGCTGGACTGATGTTGGTCTCGCTCGTTCGCAGACGCGCCTGGCGTGACCCTGCGGAGACGCCCTGGGTCGCCCTCGCGCTCTGGCTGGTGGGACTCTGGGGCTTCTTCACGCTCTCGGCCTTCAGGCTGCCGCACTACGGGCTGCCGGCCTATCCCGCCCTCGCCCTGCTTGCCGCACGGTGGTGGGCCGAGCGCTCTGAGCGGAGCCGTGCGCCGGCGCTCGCCCACCTGGCGCTCTTCGCTCTCCTCGCCGCGGGGCTGGGTCTGGCCTCGGCCTCCGACGGCAAGGGTTTCGTCGATGCGGTCTTCTCCGCCACCGACATCTACACGCGAAAGGAAATCGCGGTCGCGCAGTCGTCTCCGCTGCCGCCCTGGTCCGCGCTTCAGCCGCTCGTGGCCCGCACGGCTGCGATCATGGGCGCGGGCGCGGTCGCGCTCGCCGTCGTCGCGTGGCGCCGGGCCGGGCGCTCCACGGCCGCCATCGTGGCCGCGACCATGCTGGCCGTGATGCCGTCGGCGACTCGCGCGCTGGACCTGGTGTCGACCGCCCGCGCCGTCTCGAGCATGGCAAGCGAAATTCGGCGGCTTGCGGACTCGGACGCGCTGCTGGCGCACGAGGGGCCGCTCGAGAACTCGGGCGCGCTAGAATTTTACTCCGGGCGCCGCCCCGTGCTGGTGGACGCGCGGCGGAGCGTGCTGGGAATCGGCGCGACCTATCCTGACGCCGCGTCGCGGTTCTGGACGGCCGCCCAGCTCGCCGAGGCATGGCGTGGAGGGCGACCCATCCTGCTCGTGACCCCACGTGACCCGCGCCGCTCGCTGGTGGCGGGCCTGCCGCCCGAGCGCGTGCAGCTGCTCCGTGCCGAGAACGGGCGCTGGCTGTACTCCTCGCGCTAGCGGGCCTATTTGGTATGCTGAGCGGGTGATGGCGGCCGACTATCTGCGTACGCTGTTCCTGCATCCGCCGTCACCCGACGGCTTCGACGGCGGCGCCGGCTCGCGCTACCAGGCGAAGCGTGAGATCCGCTCCTTCTGGTATCCGACCTGGCTCGCCCAGCCCGCTGCGCTCGTGCCGGGCTCACGTCTCGTCGACGCGCCCCCCGACGGTCTCACGCTGGACAAGATCCGCCCGCTGGCGCGGCAGTACGACCTCTGCGTCATGCACACGAGCACGCCGTCCTTCGCCGGCGACGTGCGGGTCGCCGAGGCGCTCAAGGCCGAGAACCCGCGCCTGATGATCGGCATGGTGGGCGCGGCGGTGGCGGTGGCGCCGGAGGCCTCGCTGCGCGCGTCACCGGCGCTGGACTTCGTGGCGGGAAACGAATTCGACTTCACGATCCAGGAAGTGGCCGAGGGGCGCGCGCTCCGGGATGTCCAGGGCCTCTCCTACCGCTTCAATGTTCACGGCGGGGGGCGCATCGAGCACACGCCCGCGCGGCCGATCCTCGAGAACATGGACCGGCTGCCGTTCGTCACGCCGGTATACAAGCGCGACCTCACGATCGAGCACTACTCGATCGGCTACCTCAGGCACCCCTACGTCTCGCTCTACACCGGGCGTGGCTGCCGGTCCCGGTGCACGTTCTGTCTCTGGCCGCAGACGGTCGGCGGCCAGCGGTACCGGACGCGGAGCGTCGGGCACGTGGCCGAGGAGATGGCGCTTGCCCAGCGCCTCTTCCCCCAGGTGAAGGAGTTCTTCTTCGACGACGATACCTTCACCGACGACCTGCCGCGGGCCGAAGCCATCGCGAAGCGTCTGGGGGCGCTCGGGATGACGTGGTCGGTCAACGCCAAGGCCAACGTGCCGTACGACACGCTCAAGGTCTTGAAGGACAACGGGCTGCGGCTCCTGCTGGTGGGCTACGAATCGGGCAACCAGCAGATCCTCAACAACATCAAGAAGGGCGTCCGCCTCGACCTCGCGCGCCGGTTCACGCGCGACTGCCGGGCGCTCGGCATCGCCATTCACGGCACCTTCATCCTGGGACTGCCCGGCGAGACCCGCGAGACGATCCAGGAGACGGTCCGCTTCGCGTGCGAGATCGATCCGGACACCATCCAGGTCTCGCTGGCCGCGCCCTACCCGGGCACCGCGCTCTACGACGAGGCGCGGCGGAACGGGTGGCTGGAGGCCGAGCGCCTGGTGGACGAGGCGGGGGTGCAGGTGAGCGCCATCGGCTACCCGCATCTGCCGCGCACCGAGATCTACCGCTCGGTGGACGAGGTCTACCGGCGCTTCTACTTCCGCCCGCGGAAGATGATCTCGCTCGGCGCCCAGATGCTGCGAGATCCCGAGCTGATGCGCCGCCGTCTCTCCGAGGGACGGGACTTCCTCCGCTTCCTCCGCACCCACCGCACCGAAGCCCCCGTCGGCTAGCTCGCAGCAGGCCCCGCCGAGCACCCCCCCTGGCGTCTATGAATTTTGCCGCCCAAAATCAGGGGTGAAAACCTGTATCATCTCGCGGGATCGAGATCTGACGACGGCGCGAGTAGCCGCATCGTGGTGATGTTCCAAGGACAATCAACGCGCACACCCACGCGCATGGCGCCCTCGTGCGCGGGCTGGCCGGGGACCGCGTGCCGCTCGAGCTCCTCCTGAACCAGGCGGGCGTCCTCAACGGCAATCGCAGCGTCGAGGACAAGTACCTCTCGGCCCAGCTTTCGGCCATCGAGATGGTCCGGAAGGGCTGCACGGCGTGCTACGACATGTTCGTCGAGTTTCCCGCGCCGACCATCGACGGCGTCCACGCGGTGGCGCGCGCGTACGGCGAGGTCGGAATCCGCGCAGTCATCGCGCCCATGATGGCGGACCGGACCTTCTACGACGCGCTGCCCGGCCTGCTTGACGCGATCCCGCCGCCGGCGCGCGCCACGGTCGAGGCGATGCGCGCGACGCCGTACGAGAAGAGCCTCGCCGCCTGTCGCGACCTCCTGAAATCGTGGCCGTTCGATCGCGCGCGCGTGCGGCCGGCGCTCGGCCCCACCATCCCGATGCACTGCAGTGACGAGTTCCTCACGGCGTGCCGTGACCTCGCGCGCGAGTTCGAGGTCGGGATCCAGATGCACGTGGCCGAGTCTCGCGGGCAGGCGGTGATCGGCATCAAGAAGTACGGCAAGACGCTGACCGCGCACCTCGGGGACCTCGGCCTACTGGGCCCGCGCTTCACCGCCGCCCACGGCGTGTGGCTCCATCGCGATGATCTGAAGCGCCTCGGGGATGCCGGAGGCAGCGTCGCTCACAACCCGCCCAGCAACGTGCGCCTGGGCTCCGGCGTGGCGGCCACGCGCCTCATGCTCGAGTGCGGCGTCCGCGTCGGTGTGGGCACCGATTCGCCAAGCTCGTCGGACACGCAGAACATGTTCGAGGCGATGCGGTGGGCGAGCTATCTCTCGCGGATCTCCACGCTCGACTACCGGCAGTGGATCACCGCGGAGGAAGCGTTCACCATGGCGACGCAGGGAAGTGCCGGCGTGCTCGGCATGGGCGACCAGATCGGCCGGCTCGCGCCGGGCTATCGCGCGGACCTCGTGCTGCTCGATCTCAGGCGCCCGGACTTCGTGCCGCTCAACGACGCGCTCCTCCAGCTCGTGTTCAGCGAAGCGGGCGCCGCCGTCGACACCGTGATGATCGACGGCCGGGTCGTCCTCGACCGCGGGCGTCTGGTGACGGTGGACGAGGAGAAGGTTCGCCGCGCCGCGGAAGCCGCCGCCGCGCGGCTCCGCGAGGCCAATGCGGGGCTCGCGGCGGCGGCGCGCGCCCTGGAGCCGTTCGTTGGCGCCTTCTGCCTCGGGCTCACGCGCGAGCCGTATCCCATCGCGCGGGTCTTGCCGCCGGATCCTGCCTAGTCCGACCGCGTCCAGGCGACGTGCGGCGAGGCAGCGGAGGCGAATCTCTCAGCGCCTTCGTCTGGCGTTTGACAATCCGCGAGTCCGACGGCAATGTAGGACGCGCTTGATGACGACCACTCCGCAGATCGCCGTGGTGGGAGGCGGGCCGGCGGGCCTGGCGGCCGCGAGCGAGGCCGCACGGGTAGGGCTCACCGTTCATCTCTACGACGAGCGCCCGGCGCTCGGCGGCCCTGTCTATGGGGGCGCGGCGGAATCGGGGTTGCTCGCCGAGCTCCACGGTGCGGGATCACGCATCGTCCTGCATCAGCGCACCACGGTGTGGGGCATCTTCGAGCAGCGCACGCTCGCAGTGTGGGAGCAGGACCGGGCGGAGAGCGTGCGGGCGGAGGTCATCGTCCTCGCCCCCGGCGCCCACACCCGTTGCGTGCCGATTCCCGGCTGGACGCTTCCCGGCGTCACCAGCGCCGAGACGATCTGGGCGCTGGTCGAGACACGGACACTACCTCCGGGCCAGCGTGTGCTGGTGGCCGGAACCGGGCCATTGCTTCCGGTCGTCGCAAGCCGGCTTGTGCGGGCGGGAGCCGAGGTCGTGGCCGTGCTCGACGCCGTCTCCTCGCCGCGGGCGCGGCGGGCGTTGCCACCGCCCTGGGGACAATGGGCGCTTGCTGGTGACGCGACGGTCGACTGGCGCACCCTCCGCGCCGCACACGTCGCGCTCGTCGGATCCCGGACGGTCGCCCGTGTAGTGGGCGACGAGGCCGTGCGGGAAGCCGTCACCGTGGCCCTCGACGACGCCTGGCGTCCGCTACGCGGTTCGGAGAAGAGAATCGAGGTGGGGGCGGTGTGCCTCGTGTGGGGCTCCGTTCCGTCCACCCACCTCGCCCAGCTTTGCGGCGCCGAGCATCGTTATGCCGCAGAGCGCGGAGGCTGGGTGCCTGCCGTCTCGGCTGAGATGGAAACCACGGTGCCGGGCGTCTTTTCGGTGGGCGATGGCGCGGGCATCGGCGGGGCCGCGGTGGCCGTGCTGGAGGGCCGGGTGGCGGGGCTCGCCGCGGCGGCGCGGCTCGGCGTCCTTTCGCCAAGCGCGGCCCGATCCCAGTTACGGCCCCATCAGGCGGTCCTGACACGACTCCGCAAATCCCAGGAGATGCTCGGCCGTCTGACCGCCGCGCGAGTGGGGCTCGCCGAACTGATCACCCCGGACACCGTGATCTGCCCGTGCGAGAGGATTACCGGCGCCCGAATTGATCAGGCCGTCGACGAAGGGGCGGGCGACTTCGGACAGCTGAAGCGCATGACCCGGGCCGGGATGGGGCAGTGCCAGGGACGCATGTGTAGCCCGGGGCTGGCGATGATGCTTGCGCAGCGACGGGGCATTCCGCTGGAGGCGATCGCACCGCCGAGCATCCGGCCCCCCGTGACGCCAATACCTGTCCACGTGCTCGCGACGCTGCCCGACGAGTGAGCGGTGATCGGCACGGGGGCGGCATGAAGAACGCCGACGTCGTGGTGATCGGCGCCGGGAGCGTCGGGGCGAATGTCGCCTACCGGCTCGCGCAGCGGGGCGCCCGCGTCACGGTGCTCGAGGCGGGCGCGCCGGGAGGGGGGACGTCCGGGGCGAGCTTCGCGTGGACGAACTCGTTCAACAAGACCCCCCGGGACTATCACGACCTCAACACCGCCAGCATGGCGGAGCACCTCGCGCTCGTGACCGAGCTGGGAGACGGAGACTGGCTCAAGCAGGAAGGCGCCCTTGCGTGGGCAGAAGCGCCTCTCGAGCGAGCGCGTCTGAAAGAGACTGTCGAGCGGCTTGCGAGCTGGGGCTATCCCGTCGAGATCATCTCCGCCCGCGAGGTGCGCGGGCTCGAGCCCGACCTCCACATCGCACCCCACGTCGACGAGGTGGTCTTCACTCCCAGCGAGGGATACGTGGACGTCGTCCCGTTCATCGCGGCGCTCCTCGCCCACGCCACGCGCCGCGGCGCCCGCGTGCTGCCGGGCCAGCGGGTGACCGGGGTCACTCGCGCAGGCGCCGGCGTGCGGGGGGTGACCACGGCGAGTGGCGATCGCTTCGAGGCCGACATGGTCGTCGACTGCGCCGGACCCGCCACAGACGAGCTGGCGAGGCTGGCCGGGATCGAGTTGCCTCTCGACCGCGTGGCCGGACGGCTGATCTACACGACGCCGGTGGCGAGTCGTCTCCGTCGGCCCATTCATGCGCCGGGTGTACATTTCCGACCGGATGGGGCCGGCCGGATCGTTCTCGCCGAGTTCGCCCACGATCAAGTCTGGCGCGATGGCGCGGAGCCCTGGCCGGCCGAGCAGTCGCTTCGCGCGGCGGCTATCCACCTCCCCGCGCTCGCTGGAGTCCGCGTCGAGGCCACACGCATCGGCGTGCGACCCATGCCGAAAGACGAGCGGCCGATGGTCGGCGGCATTCCCGGCCTGGACGGCTTCTACATCGTCGCCTCTCATAGCGGTGTGACGCTCGGTCCGATCTGGGGCCGGGTGGCCGCGGCGGAAATCCTCGACGGGGTGCCCGACCCACGTCTCGCGCCGTACCGTCCCACCCGGTTCCTCTCATGACACGCCCCGACGTTCTGATCGTCGGCGGCGGAGTGATCGGCTGTGCGGTGGCCTACGAGCTGGCCAAGGAGCGCCTTCGCGTCACCCTGCTCGAGCGGGACGGACTCTGCGCCGGCGCCTCAGGAGCGAACGGCGCCCTGATCTGGCCGCAGGCGATGACGCGCGGGGTGGCACTCGAGCTGACGTTGGCGTGCGCGAGGCTTTTCCCCACCCTCGGCGAGGAACTCGGCGCGGATATCGAGTACCGGCGGACGGGAGGGATGGTCGCCATCGAGACCGATGAGCAGTGGGCCCGGATGGCGGAGTACGTCGCTGGCCAGCCCGCGGTGGGGCTCCACGCCGAGCTGCTCGACGGCCCCGAGGCTCGGCGCCGCGAGCCGCTGCTGGCGCCCAGCCTCCGCGGCGCGGTGTTCGCCGAGCATGGGGGCACGATCAATCCATTCCGACTGACGCTCGGCTACGCGCACGCGGCGCGAAAGCTGGGGGCCGCGCTCGTGACGGGGACGGAGGTGCATGCGTTCCTGCGTCGCGGCAATCGCATCGTGGGGGTGAGGACGAGCGCGGGTGACCTGGAGGCGGAGTGTGTCATCCTGGCCGGTGGCGCGTGGAGTGGGGCGCTCGCGGCTACCGCCGACGTGCGTGTGCCTGTCACTCCGCGCCAGGGCATGGTGGTCGTCACCGAGCCCGCGCCATTCCGTCTACGCCACGTGCTGAAGCCCATCAAGGCCGATCGGGACATGTGGCGCTTCTCCCAGCCCTGGCCGCATGATGCGCCAGGCAAGCCCGACTATGATCCCAATCTGCCCCCTGGCAAGGGCATGGGGATCGCGCAAATGGTGGCGGGCAACCTCGTCATCGGTAGCACGAGCCGCTTCGTGGGGTTGGATCGCACGCTCACGCTGGCGGGTATCCGATACATCCTCGACCATGCGGTGAGGATCGCGCCGGCGGTGGCCAAGCTCCACGTGCTGCGGACCTGGGCGGGACTCCGACCCTATACGCCCGATGGGCTCCCGCTGCTCGGACCGGCCCCCGGTGTGGACGGCCTCATGCTCGCCACTGGCCATGACGGCAGCGGCATCGGGATGAGCCCGGTGAGCGCGCGTCTGGTCGCCGCCGCCGTCACCAAGGCCGACCCGCCCCTGCCCCTCGAGCCCTTCGACCCTCGACGCTTCGGGGAAACAGTGACCCACGGAAAGGACACATCATGACCCATAGCCGCCGCCATCGTGGTTTCATCGTATTCATCCTCGGCGTCGTCCTCGCCCAGATATTGGCGAGCGAGGCGCACGCCCGCGACGCGGAGCTCATCATCTCCCAGAAGGCGGACGTGGAGACTTTCGACCCTTCGCAGTCGAACAACACGACGACCCACAACGTCACCATCAACGTCTTCGATACCCTGATCCGCCTATCCGACGACGGTCGCGACTTCGTGGGCGAGCTCGCGGAGTCGTGGAAGGTGGTGGATCCCACCACGTGGCAGTTCCGGCTGCGTCGCGGTGTCAAGTTCCACAACGGCGAAGATCTGAACGCGGCCGCCGTCAAGTTCACTCTCGACTCCACCCTCGACCCCGAGCGAAAGACTCGCCAGCGGCCGACCTATGTCGCCTTCAAGGAGGTGCGGATCGACGATCCCTACACGGTGTCGATCATCACCCACAAGCCCTATGCCATCGCCCTCACCCAGCTCCAGTACCTGATGGTCGTCCCCCCCGGCTACATCAAGCAGGTCGGCTGGGACGAGTTCGGGCGGAAGCCGGTGGGCAGCGGAGCCTTCAAGTTCAAGGAGTGGGAACGCGACGTGCGGGTGGTGCTCGAGGCGAACGACGCCTACTGGAAAGGCAAGCCAAAGGTGCGCACAGTGGCGTTCCGGGCCATTCCCGAGGACGCCTCCCGCATCGCCGCCGTCCAGCGCGGCGAGGTGGACATCATCGACGCGGTGCCGTACGACCGCATCAAGGAGCTCCAGGGGAGTCCCACCGTCAAGATCACCCAGCGCCAGGGCGAGCAGGTCTACGTCGGGCTCGACACGCTACGCGTCGAACCATTGAAGAAGCGCGAGGTCCGGCAGGCGCTCAACTATGCCGTGAACGCGGATGCGTTGGTGAAGAACCTGCTGCTGGGCTACGCCGTGCGCCTGAACGGCCCCATGTTCCCGACGACGCCCGGCTATGACGAGAAGCAACCCGCCTACGCCTACGATCCCGAACGCGCCAAGCGCCTGCTTGCGCAGGCCGGCTACCCCAACGGCTTCGAGGTGGAGTTCGCCATCTCCCCGGCCTTCCAGGGCATTGCCAAGGGCACGGAGGTCGGCGAGGCGATCGCTGGGCAGCTCGGCCGCGTGGGGGTGCGGGCGAAGCTCAATGTGCAGGACTCGGCGGCGCTCTTCAGCGCCTACTCGGCGAAGAAGCTCCAGATGTACCTGTTCGCCTGGAAGTCGAGCCCGGAGGCCGGGCGGCATCTGGAGACGCTGCTCCACTCGAAGACGCGGGGCTACTATTACCAGAACCCCGAGGCCGACCTGCTGATCGATGCCTACTTCGTCGCGCTCGACCCGAAGAAACGGCAGGAGATCGGACGCCAGCTCCACGCCTTCCTCCGAGAAGACGCGCCGTGGATCTTCCTCTACCAGCAAATGGACCTGTTTGCGGTGCGCAAGGGCGTGGCGTGGGAGGCGAAGCCCGATTACCTCATGCGGATGCGGGACGTTGCCGTCGCCAAGTAAGTTGTAGTGCGTCGCTATATCTTCCGGCGCCTGGCTCAGGCGGCGCTCGTGGTCGTCGGCGTGTCGCTCGTCGTGTTCTTCGTGATCCGGCTCGGCGGCGATCCCACCTTTCTCCTGCTCTCGGCCGATGCGACCGAGTCCGATCGTGCGCGCTTCGCTCACGAGCAGGGCTTCGACCGCCCGATCCATGTGCAGTATGCGGTGTTCGTGCAGCGCGCCCTCCAGGGAGATCTCGGGCGCTCGCTCCGGTACCGGCAGCCCGCGCTGCCCCTCGTCCTCGAGCGGCTGCCCGCCACCATGGAGCTGGCCTTCGCGGCGCTGGTCGTCTCCCTGATCGTGGCCATACCCGCCGGCGTCATCTCGGCGGTGCGCCGCGACACCGCCTACGACAACCTGACCATGCTCGGCGCGCTCTTCGGCCAATCGATGCCGGTGTTCTGGCTCGGCATCATGCTGATTCTCGTGTTCTCGGTGCGGCTCGAGCTGCTCCCGACGTCGGGCCGGGGCGGGTTCGCCCACCTCATCCTGCCCGCGCTCACCCTCGGGCTCTATTCGACGGCGCGGGTGACGCGTCTGGTCCGCGCGGGGATGCTCGACGTGATCGGCCAGGACTACATCCGCACCGCCTGGGCAAAAGGGCTGCCCGACCGCCGCGTGATCTTCAAGCACGCGCTGCGGAACACGCTTATCCCCGTGATCACGATCATCGGGCTCGAGCTGGGAACCCTTCTGGGGGGCGCCGTCATCACGGAAACGGTCTTCGCCTGGCCCGGTATGGGGCGGCTCGCGGTGACCGCCATCTTCCAGCGAGACTACCCACTCGTGCAGGCCACCGTGCTTGTGACCGCGCTCGTCTTCGTGCTCTCGAACCTCCTGGTTGATCTCCTGTACGGATGGCTCGACCCGCGGATCCGGTACACGTAGCGTGCCGCCGACGCGCGCGGACGCCGCACCCCTCTCTCCACGATCGGGCCTCGGCCGCCTTCTCTCCGCTCTGGTGCGCAAGCGCGTGAGGGCCGTCGGCCTGGTCATCGTCACCCTGAACGTCGTGGTGGCGCTGCTGGCCCCTGCCATCTCGCCTCACGATCCACTCGATCAGGACGTCGCGCGGCGCCTGCTGCCCCCGGCGTGGCTCGCCGGCGGCGGGCCCGAGCACCTTCTCGGCACCGATCAGCTCGGCCGGGACATCCTGTCGCGCATCATCCACGGTTCGCGCATCTCGCTGCTCGTCGGTCTCCTCTCGGTGGTCCTGTCGCTCCCCGTCGGCGTGTGCCTCGGGCTGCTCGCCGGCTACTTCACCGGGCGCCTCGATGACATCACGATGCGAATCGCCGACGTCCAGCTCGCGTTTCCGTTCATTCTCCTCGCCATCACCATCGCCGGCGTCCTCGGCCCGAGCCTCCGAAACGTGATTCTCATCCTGGCCGTGGGGGGCTGGGTGATCTATGCGCGGCTCACGCGCGGGCAGGTGCTGAGCCTCCGGGAGAAAGAGTTCATCGAGGCGGCCCGGAGTCTGGGCGGCGGGAGCTTCCGCATCCTGTTCCGGCACGTGCTCCCGAATGTCGCCTCACCGATCATCGTGGTGGGCACGTTCGCGGTCGCCCAGATGATCCTGCTCGAGTCCTCTCTCTCCTTTCTCGGCCTTGGCGTCCAGCCGCCGACGCCGAGCTGGGGAGGCATGCTGAGCGACGGGCGGGCCTACATTACGGTCGCGTGGTGGCTCACCACTTTCCCCGGGGCGGCGATCATGCTCACCGTCCTCGGCATCAACTTCGTGGGTGACTGGCTGCGCGATCTGCTCGACCCGCGGCTCCAATCCGTCTGATCGCTTGACGGGTATGGGACGACGAGGCCGAAGCGGCGGACTAGAGCTGGTCCTGAATGGGCACGATCAGAAACTCCCAGAAGCGCTTCCAGAGGCTTCGGGCCCGCCAGCTCCGGGGATCGACCGGCTGGGAGTGGCTCAGGTCCTCCGTGAAGACACTCTCGAGGCGTCCTGCCACGTCGCTATCATAGGCGACGAGACTGATCTCGTTGTTGAGCGCCAGCGAGCGATCGTCCATGTTGGCGCTGCCCACCATGGCCCACACGCCGTCAATGGTCATCGTCTTGGAGTGCAGCAGCCCGGCCTGGTACTCGTAGATCTCCACCCCGGCATCCATGAGATGCCCGAACCCCGCCCGGCTGGCCGCCTCGACGATGTCATGATCGATGGCTCCCGGCAGCAGCAGCACGATCTTTACTCCACGCCCGCGCGCCTTGAGCAGTGCATCCGTGATGCCCGCGTCGGGCACGAAGTAGGGATTGGTGAGATAGATCGTCCGATAGGCGGAGGAGATCGCGAAGAGATACATCATGTACATGGACTGACCGCCACGCTCGGGCGAGCTTCGAATGACCTGCGCCAGCACCTCGCCTCGCCGCTCCTGGCGCGGAAAGTATCCCGGTCCGCCCAGGGCCCGGCCGGTCGCCTCCAGCCAGTTTTCCGCGAATGCCGCCTGCAGATCGGTCACCACATGGCCCTCGACCCGCACGTCCGTCTGGCGCCAGTAGCCCTCGCGCCGCCCGTCTCCCATCCACTTCGAGCTGGCGCCCGAGCCCCCCGTGAACCCGATTCGCCCGTCGACCACGAGGATGCGACGGTGATTCCGATTGTTGACGGCGCCGATCGTCGGCAGATCCAGGGGACGGAAAATCGCGAACTCGCAACCAGCTCGCTCCAGGGTCTCCCGAGACTCCGCGGGCATGGCCAGCGAACCAATCCCGTCTACGAGCACGTGGCCGTGGACTCCCGCCAGACAGCGCTCGCTCATGGCCTTGAGGAGGGCCTGCGCGGGGGCCCCCGTCTCGTACACGTATTGCGCGTACGTGAACGTTTTCTGAGCGGAGCGAATGGCCTCGACCTGAGCCGGGAAGATCTGCTCGCCGTTGAGAAGCAGGTCTACGCGGTTCGACCATCGGACGGGGGCGGCCGTGTACGCCTCCATGGTCGGCGCAAAGGACGGATCTTCGATCGCGACCTGGGGGAACGCGATCGGAATGGGGGTCCGGACGCACGAGGCCAGAGCCACGGCCAGCGCTCCCATGGTCCCGATCATGCGAAGCGGGCGGGCGATTCCGGAACAGCCGCGATGGGCCAGGGTCATGGGGTCGCCACCCCACGGCTCCGGGCAGGCCCCCGAGCCGCGCTAGACGACAGCGGCCGGCCGCGACGGCGCGTGGGCCTCATGTGGTCTCCGGCCCGCCCCCGCCGCATCAGTGATTGACACTGAAGGGGCGACCGGCTTGGTGGCGAGGACGATGTTGTATGCGTTGCCGAACACGAACACCTTCGACGTGCGCCAGATGATCCGCTCCAACTCCACCATCGTCCGCATCCGCAGCCGGAATTTCCACAACAGCAGGTGTTGGAGGAAATTCAACGTCATGCCCCAGGCCCAGAACGGAAGCTGCCGGTACCGAATATGGTCAAAGCCGAGCCGCCGAAGCTTGAAAACGAGTAGATTGGCGCCGAAAAAATTGTAGCGCCAATTCTCGAAGAAAGCGGTGACGTTCCGATAGTCCTGCTCCCGGCGACAACTATCCAGCGATCCCGGGGAACGGATCAGCAGTCGCCCTCCCGGCCTGAGCATGCGCCAGCAGCGTGCCAACCAGGCGTCCAGGTCTTTGGTATAGCCGATCGATTCGAGCGCGTAGATTGCGTCGAAACTCTCGTCTGCGAGGTCGAGGTCGTCGAAGTCGCCGACGATGACGCGGACGCGTCCGTCATAGCTCGCGAATTTGCGTCGGCAAATGTCGGCCTGCACCGCGGAGTTGGTGACGGCCACGATGTCGACGTTGCATTTGCTGGCGAGGTAGCAGGCGGCCGCCCCCGATCCGCACCCGAGATCCAATAGGCGCATCCCCTCCGCCGGCTCGAGGAGAAGGTATTCCGCGTAGTACGGGTGCGTGAAAGAGGCGCGGGGGAACACGCACGTGCTGTAGTTGGCATGCTCGCCGCGATACGCGCCAAACACGTCGTCGTACGTGCGATTCTCGTCGTCGTGCTTGAGAAAATCACTGACGGCGGGCGCCCATTCGACGAGTTGCCGCTGCTCGAATTCATTGAGCTGGCGCCCGATCTGACTTGCGTCCTTTGGATGTGCCGCGAGGAAAAAGAGGGCGAAGTGAAACGCGTTGTAGACCGCAAATAACCCGACGATGCCCACGGCCACCACGAGGAGGATCGAGGCACTAGCCATGCAGTGCTCCCTCGCGCTGCTCCCGCGGCCGTTCTCGAACGACGGCCAACCTCACGCGCGACCCGGAGCCGTGCCGAGCCTCACGTCACGTGCGACGGTGTCCCACATCGTCCTCGGTCCCTTGTAACCTGCTGTTGACGAGAAATTCGACATAGTGGCTCTCAGACTACACGCACTGTCCATCGCGCGGCGGTCGGCGGGCCCGCGGTGAGCCCGGGCAGGCGGCGCCCGATCTCCTCGGCCAAGCGAGCATGTTAGCATAGGGCCATGCGGGTACTGGTCATCGATGCCATAGCGCGGGAGGGGATCGAGTATCTCGCGGAGCGGGGATTCGAGGTCGAGCAGATCTCGTCCAAGATCCCACGGGCGGAGCTCTTCGCGAAGATCGCGGAGTACGAGGCCATCGTCACGCGGTCATCCACCACGGTGAACGCCGAGTTCCTCCGCCACGCGCGACGCCTGCGCTTCCTCGGGCGTGCCGGGGTGGGTGTGGACAATATCGACGTCGAGGCCTGCTCCCGCCAGGGGGTGGTGGTCGCCAATGCCCCCTATGGCAATGTCGTTTCGGCCGCGGAGCACACGGTCGGTATGCTCCTGTCCCTCGTGCGCAAGATCCCGGCCGCCCACGAGGCGCTCAAGCGGCTCGAGTGGGACCGCGGCATCTACGGCTCCGAGCTTTTCCGCAAGACCGCGGGCGTGGTCGGCCTCGGCAAGGTCGGCTCGCGCGTGGCCGCGCGCCTCCGCGCTTTCGACATGGAGGTGCTGGTGTACGACCCGTACATCCCCGAGAGCCGCGCGCGGGAGCTGGGGGTGCGGCTGACGGAATTCCAGCCGCTCCTCACCCAGTCCGACATCGTCACCGTGCACGTGCCACTCTCGGATGAGACCGAGAACATGCTGGGAGCGGGGGAGCTCGCACTCATGAAGCGCGGCGTTCGCGTCGTCAACTGTGCCCGCGGCGGCATCGTCAACGAAGCGGATCTCCTCGCCGCGCTGGAGTCGGGTCACGTGGCCGGAGCGGCGGTGGACGTCTGGAGCGAAGAGCCGCCGGTCTCGCCGCTCCTCAGGCGGCTGGTCCAGCATCCGCACGTGGTGGTGACGCCGCACCTGGGAGCCAACACGCAGGAGGCGCAGGTCAACGTGGCCGTGGACGTCGCGCGGCAGCTGGTGGCCTTCCGCGACGGCGAGCTCCTCGAGCACGCGGTCAACGTGCCGGTGGGCGACCGCGAGAGCATGGCGGAGATCCGGCCGTTCGTGGCGCTGGCGGAGATCCTCGGCCGCTTTTGCCTCCAGCTCGAGAAGGACAATGTCGAGCTCGTCGAGGTGGACGTGGCCGGGCATGTGGCCAGGCGGGACCCGGAGCTGATCGGTCGCGCGGTGTTGAAAGGCCTCCTCGACGGCGTCACGGTCCAGGCCGTCAATCTCGTGAATGCGCGCCTCGTGGCGGCGGAGCGCGGGCTCGAGGTCGTGATCCGGACCGACGAGACCCCGCCGTCGGGCTATTCCAACCTCGTCACCGTCACCACCCAGGCCGGCGCCGGTCGGAAAATCATCGCCGGCACCGTGTTCGACGGCGCGCCGAGGATCGTCCGGCTCCGGGACCTGCACATCGAGTTCATCCCCGAAGGGCACGTCCTCGTGCTCTCGTACGAGGACCGCCCGGGCATGGTCGGCAAGATCGGCTCCATCCTCGGCCGCCACAACGTCAACATCGCCTCCATGCACGTCGGGCGTCGCACGAAGCGCGGGCGCGCCATCGTCGTGCTCCTGCTCGACGAGGACGTCCCGCCCGAGGTCATGGAGGAAGTCTCGAAGGCGGTCGAGGCCGACTTCGCCCGCGTCATCCGGCTGGACGCGTGAGGCCCGCAGCGCGGAAGCCGGCGGCCCGAGCCGCATCCCGCGCGAGCCACGGCGCGCGCAGCTTTGAGAGGCGCCCGTGGGGAGGATTCGAGACCCTCGAGGAAGGCGCGGGCTACAAGGTCAAGCGCCTGGTGGTCCAGCCGGGACACCGCATCAGCCTCCAGCGCCACCGGTTCCGAGCCGAGCACTGGGTGATCGTGGGGGGGGCTCCCCGCATCGTCGTCTCCGGTAGGGCGCGGCGGCTCAAGCCCTGCGCCACCGTGGACGTGCCTCGCGGCGCGTGGCACCGGATCGAAAACCCCGGCCGGCGCCCCGTCGTCATCATCGAGGTCCAGCACGGGCCGCGTGTCGTGGAAAGCGATATCATCCGCCGCCACGACGACTACGGCCGCGCCGGGCGCCGATAAGGGCCCATCTGCTTCGTTGGCGCCCTCGACCGCTCGCTCAACGTAGAGAGACTACGCCTCGCGAGCGGCCATCGGGCGACACCCGAGGCTCTCGTCAAAGGACGCGAGCGCACGTTCTTCGAGCACTTCTGGAACGACTTCGCGGCTAATCAAGCCCGCTCGCTTCCCGAGGCGGACCGGCGCGCGTACACCACCGCATATTCACGCCCGGGCCGGATGGCCGCCGGCTTTACCAGCTTCACGCGTCTCGAGTGCTGGGGCGAGGTGACGAGGATGACCCGTCGCCAGCCCCGGGCCCGCGCCGCCTCGGCGACCAGCTTGAGCTCCGCCTCCGTGGTCTTGACCGGGACGGACAGGGCGACGATGGCCTCCGCCGGCACCCCATGCTTCTCGAGGACGAGGCGTGATTCGCCCTGGTAGTCGAGGCGGCGCACGCCCAGGGTGATGAGCTCGCGGACCCGATGGGGCGTGAAGTTGTTGGAGAGGACGACGAGAGGCGCCCAGCCTCGGCGGTAGAGCTCGGCGGCGGTGGCCTCCCGGTCGGGGATGCCGCCCGCCACGATCACGAGGGCGTCAGAGGCCGCGAGCGCGTCCTCCACGACGAGGGCCCGGCCGACCAGGCGGAGCGCGGGCTGGAGAGCAGCCACCGCCAGGATCACCAGCGCCGCCACCGTGAGGCCAGCGACGGCGAGCCGGAGGCGCACGCGCCGCGTCACCGCTCCAGCTCGACCAGGTACTCCTTGATCCTGCGGGCGTCCGGCGCATCCGGCTTGAGGGCGAGATACTTCCGGAACGCCTCTTTCGACTTCTCCGGCTGCTTGCTCTGGTAGTAGAGGAAGCCCAGTTGCCGGAAGGGGTCAGGGTAGGTCGGGTCGAGCGAGGCCGCGCGGTCGTAGGCCTCGAGCGCCTGGGCAACCAGCGCGGGCTTGTCGGCGGGGTTCCTGGCGCGCTGGGCCTGAAGCCTGTAGAGATCGCCGTAGTAGAGATGGGTCGTCGGGTCCTTCGGCGCCAGCGGCAGCACGCGGTCGAGCTGGGCCTTGGCCAGCCCGAAGCGGCCGGCGCGGATGTCGAGGGCCGCGTTCTCGCGCACGACGGTGCGGGTGCGCATCGCGAACTCGTCCGTGTTCCGGACACCCCAGTCCGTCTGCGCTTCCGGGTAATTCCTCTTCAGCACCTCCTGGGTATTGGCGATACGCTCGTCGAGCCGCGGGTGGTTGCCGAAGAAGAAATTCTCGAGCTTGCTGCCGTCGCCGTGGTCGTCTTTGAGGAGCGCGAACACGCGTGGCGCCTCGCGCGGGTCGTAGCCAGCCTGGACCATGCGCTCCATCCCCTCGCGGTCGGCTTCGCGCTCCAGGTCCCTCCCGAAGCCGTTGACGGACGCGATGAAGGCGAGCTGGAGGCCGAGCCCGAGGAA
>WNFD01001130.1_pt1 | contig 26820 bp, 22 predicted proteins | sample 5400491 | NCBI WGS metagenome assembly WNFD01 (sample SAMN13153343, study PRJNA577476) | soil metagenome | isolation source: 120 cm saprolite under Douglas fir tree site 2 hole 2 replicate 2 | place: USA:California | collected 2015-04-18
CCTGTCGGCAGCAACCAACGCGCCGATCGAGCCCACTCGTTTTGGCCTGTTCAGGATGTGACGATGGATCGGTCGAAACAGTACCGGCGGTTTCGTACTCTGCTGATCGCCAATCGCGGCGAGATCGCCTGCCGCGTGATCCGCACCGCAAGAGCGATGGGGCTGCGGACGGTTGCGGTTTATTCCGAGGCCGACCGCGGCGCGATGCACGTGGCGATGGCCGATGAGGCGGTGCTGCTCGGACCGGCGCGGGCGCGCGACAGCTATCTCAACATCGAGCGCGTGATCGACGCGGCGACCAGGAGCGGCGCCGAAGCGGTGCATCCCGGCTACGGCTTTTTGTCCGAGAGCGCCGAATTCGCGCAAGCCTGCCTCGATGCAGGATTGGTATTCGTCGGTCCGACCGCCAGCATGATCAGGGTGATGGGCTCGAAGTCGGGCTCGAAAATGCTGATGGAGGAAGCCGGCGTGCCGCTGGTGCCCGGCTATCACGGCGAAGCCCAGGATGAGGTGACGCTGGCCAAGGCGGCCGACCAGATCGGCTTTCCGGTTCTGGTCAAGGCCTCCGCCGGCGGCGGCGGCCGAGGCATGCGCATCGTGCGCTCGGCCGGTGAGCTTGCAGCCGCGATCGTCAGCGCCAAGCGGGAGGCCAAGGCCGCCTTCGGCGACGATCGCATGTTGATCGAGAAATTCGTCGACAATCCCCGCCACATCGAGGTGCAGATCGTCGGCGACAGTCACGGCAATCTGTTGTCGCTGTTCGAGCGCGAATGCACTCTGCAGCGGCGGCATCAGAAGGTGATCGAGGAAGCGCCATCGCCGACACTCAACGCCACGCAGCGCGAGGCGGTCTGCGCCGCCGCCCGCAAGGCGGCTGCCTCGGTGGATTATGTCGGCGCCGGCACCATCGAGTTCGTCTCTGACGGCAAGGACGTCTTCTTCATTGAAATGAACACTCGATTGCAGGTCGAGCATCCCGTGACCGAGTTGATCACGGGCATCGATCTCGTGGAGTGGCAGTTGCGCGTGGCGTTCGGCGAGAAGCTGCCGCTGACTCAGGAGCAGATCAAGTTGAACGGCCACGCGATCGAAGCGCGGGTCTACGCCGAGAATCCACACAAGAATTTCATGCCGTCGGTCGGCAGGATACGGACCTGGCGCATGCCGGAGCAGTTGAACGGCCTGCGCATCGATGCCGGATATCGCGAGGGCGATGTGGTGTCGCCGCATTACGACGCCATGCTCGCCAAGGCGATCGCGTGGGCACCGACCCGCGATGCTGCGATCGAGAGGCTTAATCGCGGGCTCGAGGACACCGATGTTCGTGGCATCGTCACCAACATTCCCTTCCTTTCGGCGCTGGTGACCCATAGCCAAGTTCGCGCCAACGCCATCGACACCGGCTTCATCGAACGTGAATTAAACAGCCTGACGCCACCGCCAGCGGCATCGGGCGATCTTGAGCTTTGCGCAGCCGTCGCCGCAATCCTTGACGACGAGCAGAAAGCCGCGCGCGCGGAGGCGCATTCGCCGTGGCGCACGTCCGGCTGGATGCCGGTTGGCCGGCGGCAGCGGGTGTTTACGTTCCGGCACGCGCACGAGGCCGAGCAGGAGATATGCCTGCAATATGGCAACGGTCCCGCGACGCTGTCGATCGGCGAGCGCGAATTTGCCTTCGCATCATCGTCCCAGGACGACGGCGGGTTCGATCTGGCGCTGGACGGCATCAAATCCCACGTCGTCGCCGTCATCGAAGGCCATGAACTATATTTGCGAACGCGTAACGGCCGCTTCGATCTGCATTGGGTCGTTCCCTTCGGCGGCGACGATGAAGAGCAGGTCGGCGAAGACAAGATCGTGGCGCCGCTGCCGGGCACCGTGGTGGCGTTGCTGGCTGAAGTGGGCGCCACGCTGGAGAAGGGCGCGGCTATTCTCACGCTTGAAGTGATGAAGATGGAGCAGACCCTGCGTGCGCCATTCGCAGGCGTGCTGAAAGTGATAAAATGCAAGGTCGGCGATATCGTGCAGGAAGGCGTCGAACTCGCCGAAATCGAGCCGGCAGCTTCGTGAGCAGCCTCGCGAGATCATCATGAGCGATTTGGTCCGCATCGTCGAAGTCGGCCCGCGCGACGGCCTGCAAAACGAGAAGACGCCTGTCAGCGTCGCGGCCCGCATCGCCTTTATCGAGGCGCTGATCGGCGCCGGGCTGCACACCGTCGAAGTCGGAGCGTTCGTGTCGCCGAAGGCGATCCCGCAGATGGTGAATTCGGATCAGGTCTTGCGTGGCGTCAGTCACCATCCAGACAGCGAATTCCACGTGCTGGTGCCGAACGAAAAGGGCTACGACGCCGCGCGCGCGGCCGGCGCCCGGGTGATCGCGGTATTTGCCTCGGCTTCGGAAGGCTTTTCGCGGGCCAATATCAATTGCTCGGTCGCCGAATCCATCGACCGCTTCAAGCCCGTCGTCATCAGAGCCAAGGCTGACGGCATCAAGGTGCGCGGCTATATCTCCTGCGTGCTCGGCTGCCCCTATGACGGCGAGGTGAAGTCGAAGGCCGTGGTGGACGTCGCGCGGATACTGTGGAATCTCGGCTGCTACGAAGTCTCGCTCGGCGACACCATCGGCGTCGGCACGCCGCTCAAGGCGCGGCATCTGCTACGCGCCGTGGCCGGCGTGGTGCCGATGGCCCATCTCGGGATGCATTTCCACGACACCTACGGCCAGGCGCTGGCCAATCTCTATGCGGGAATGGAGGAGGGCGCGCGCGTGATCGATTCCGCCGCCGGCGGTCTCGGCGGCTGCCCCTATGCGCCGGGTGCGACCGGCAACGTCGCGACCGAGGACGTGGTCTATATGCTGGAGGGCATGGGCGTCGCGACAGGGGTCGATATGGCGAAGTTGGTGGCGGCTTCGAACGAGATCAGCCGCCTGATCGGCCGACCGCCGGTAAGCCGCGTCGCGGCGGCGCTCAATGCGAAGAAGCGAGTAGCGAAGTAACCGGCCGTCATTGCGAGCGGAGCGAAGCAATCCATACCTCCGCGCAGGAAGCATGGATTGCTTCGTCGCTGCGCTCCTCGCAATGACGGGCTCGGCTAATTCACCGTCCGCCGTCAGGTCCCATCACCAGATCGGGCAGGAACGTCGAAATCTCTGGCACGAAGCACAGCACCAGCACAGCCAGCATCATCAGCAGCACGAACGGCAGCGTGCCCCAGATCACTTCGCTTAAGGGGATATCGGGTGCGACGTTGCGAATGATAAAAATATTCAAGCCCACCGGCGGGTGAATCAGCCCCATCTCCATCACGATGGTCATGACGACGCCGAACCAGATGATGTCGAAATTGGCCGCACGCAGCGGCGGCAGGATGATCGGCGCGGTCATCAGGATGATCGACACCGGCGGCAGGAAAAACCCGAGCACGACGACCATGACAAGGATCGCCACCAGCAATTCCCATCGCGGCAGATGCATCGCGACAATCGATTCCGCGACCGATTGCGAGATGTGCAGGTAGCTCATGACGTAGGAATACAATAGCGACATGCCGATGATCATCATCAGCATGGTCGACTCGCGGATCGTCGATTTCAGGATCGGCGCCAGATCTGAAGGCCGCCACACGCTGTAGATCAGCGCGATCAGCACCAGCGCGAGCAGCCCGCCGAGCCCGGCGGTTTCCGAAGGCGTCGCGTAGCCGCCATAGAGCGCGATCATCACCCCGGTCAGCAACAGCACGAACGGAAGCACCCGCGGCAGCACGTTGAAGCGCTCCGCCATGGTGAAATCGTCGCGCGCGAGAATGGCCGACGTCACGCCGGTCTTGGCGTAGATGGCGCTCGCCGCGGCAAATTCCTTGCGAAAATGGATCACCGCGTAAACGCCGAACAACGAGACCAGCAGCAGGCCGGGTCCGATGCCGGCGAGGAACAGCCGCCCCAGCGACTTTTCCGCCGCAACCGCGAACAGGATCATAGTGATCGAAGGCGGCAGCAGAATGCCGAGCGTGCCGCCGGCGGCGATAATGCCGGCCGCGAATCCGCCGGAATAACCACGCTTGCGCATTTCCGGTATGCCGGCGGAGCCGATGGCCGAGCAGGTGGCGGGCGACGATCCGGCCATCGCCGCGAACAACGCGCAGGCGAACACATTGGCGACGCCGAGCCCGCCGGGCACGCGATGCAGCCAGGCGTGCAGTGCCGAATACAAATCCTGACCAGCGCGGGATTTGCCGATAGCTGCGCCCTTGAGGATGAAAAGCGGGATCGACAACAGCGTGATCGATGCCATTTCCTCGTAGACGTTCTGCGTCACGGTATCGAGCGACGCCGCGGGCATGTAGATGCCCATGAACACCACCGCGACCGCGCCCAGCGCGAACGCGATCGGCATTCCCGAAAACATCGCAAACAGGGTCGCGACGCCGTAACTGATTCCAATTCCTACGACGGTCATCGGGATGTCGGCCTGCTGAAGAAGGGAATCGCGATCTGGAGCAGGATCTGCACGCAAAGCAGTGTCATGCCCGACGCCATCAAGACATAGGGGATCGCCAGCGGGGGCGACCACATCGAGTTGGAAACCTGGCCGTCGATCCAGGCTTCATGCGCGAGCGTCCACGATTTCCAGGCAAAGAATGCGCAGAACAGCAAGCTCGCGACGTCGACCAGCCACAGCCTGATACGGTTGACCATCGGCGACAGCAGTCCGACAAACGCCTCGATGCCGATATGGCCACGTTGTCCCTGCACATAGGCCGCCGTCATGAAGGTGGCGCCGACCAGCAGAAACACCGCCGCTTCGTCCTGCCAATAATTCGGGCTGTGGAACAGGGCGCGGGTCAGGACGCTGTGGCTGAGGACGACGCAGGCCGCGATCAGTGCGACGGCCGCGAAGACGACGATGACGTTATTGCAAAAACCGAGACCACGTTCGAGCGCCGCCACGAGCGTATTGCCCGCGGCGGCGTTCGTACGGTCATTTTGATCCCTGACTCGGCCATGCATCATGCGGATACGTCGGACGCGAGCTTCAACAGGTTGGCCGCGGTCGCGGTTTTCGCGCCGTAGTCCTTCCACGCGGTATCCCGCGCGATGTCGCGCCATTTGCCGACGGTAGCGACGTCAAGGGGGCTGACCTTGGCGCCGGCTTTTTCATAGACTTTGGCGACTTCGATATCGTCGTCCTGCGCGCCCTTCTTTCCGAACGCCTCCAGCTCGGTGCCGACGGCCAGAATGATATCCTGCTGCTTTTTCGGCAACCCGTCGAAAATGGATTTCGACATCAAAAGCGGCTCCAGCATGAACCAGTAGGACGCGCCGGCGCCTGAGGTCAGGGCTTTCGCGACCTCCTCGAGCCGGAATGAAATCAGGCTGGTGGAGGAGGTGAGGCCGGCATCGCAGGCTCCGGTCTGCATCGCCGCATAGAGTTCGTTGGACGGCAACGACAGCACCGCGGCACCTGCTGTCTGCAGCACCATATCCATTTCGCGTGAGCCGCCGCGAATCTTGAGGCCCTTGGCGTCTTCCGGGGCGACGACCGGGCGCGAACGACTGGCGACGCCGCCGGCCTGCCAGATCCAGGTCAGGATGATGATGCCCTTGTCGGCAAGGAAATCGGTCAGCGCCTTGCCGACCGGCTCCTTCTTCCAGCGCAGGCCCTGGTCATAGGTGGAGACCAGTCCGGGCATCAGGCCGATATTGGTTTCCGGCAATTCGCCGCCGGCATAGGGAAGGGGATACAGGCTGATGTCGAGCGCGCCTTTGCGCATCGCCGAGAATTGCGCATTGGTCTTGATCAGCGACGAGTTCGGATAGATCTCGGCGGCGATCTCGCCGCCACTTCGTTTGGCCACCTCGGCAGCGAACACCCGCGTCAACCGGTCGCGGAAGTCGCCCTTGTCGACAGTGCCGCCGGGAAACTGGTGCGATATTTTCAGGGTCGTTGCGGCATGGGCTGTTCCGGTTCCGAAACGTAGGATGGCTGGCGCGGCCAGCGCGGATGCGAGGACATAGCGGCGTGTCAGCATGGGTATCTCCCGGGTTGTATTGTGCATGAAATGCTCGAGCCGACGTTGAGGGGATATTAGCCCGTCTCCGCCCGAATTTTCTCTAGTCGGATAGTCGAGGCCGAATTCGGCGGGGGCGCCGATCCTGGTGCGGCGCACACTTGCGGGAAGATTCGGCAGAAACAAGACCGACCACCGATTTGGACGGCGAATTATACCGGAGGTAGAGGGCGCTTCCAAAGCTTTTTCCGAGAGATTTTTCAAGCCGGGAAATTTTTCGAGCGATGGGTAACAAACTCTGTCGCGGGATCGTTTTGAAGGTAGCGGCATCAGCCGCCTTCAAAACCGGTTTTCAAAGGAATGACCATCAAATGACCATCAGCACCCGCATCGCGCTCGGAATCTCGGCAGCCGCTCTTTCGCTCAGCCTGGCGATGGCCCCCGCCGCCTTCGCCCAGGACAAGATGGGCAAGGACGACGGCATGAAGAAAGATTCCATGTCCAAGGACACGATGAAGAAGGACACCATGTCCAAGGACAGCATGAAAAAGGACGACGGAATGAAGAAGGACGGCATGATGAAGAAAGACGACGGAATGAAGAAATAAGCTTCCTTACGTCGTTTTCCGGCAGGCTCGCCTCAGGGGCGGGCCTGCGTGGCCCGGGAGCGATGCGTCCCGAAATCGTCGGCTATTTCCGCTTCTTGCGGGCAGCATAGCGCGCGTCGCGCGCGGCCTTGCGCTCGGCTTCAAGTGCCAGTTCTCGGGCTGCGGCCTCTTCCTTTTCGCGCGCGAGTTGTGCTGCGGCTTCCGCCACGGCCTCGGCATCGCGGGCCTGCTTCTCGGCCTTGGCGGCCTCCCGGGCTAACCTCGCCTTGGCCCGGTCGGCGGCCTGCGCCTCGCGCTCAGCCTGCCGCTGCCTCACCGCGGGATCGTCGAGACCCGGCTTGGCGCGAAACTTGTTAAGGATGCTCTGCCTGGCTTCCTGCGCCGCCTTCTGCCGGTCTGCGAAGCTGGGTTCCTTGAATCCACTCATTGAACGGGCCTTGTCGCTTTCATTGTTTGGTGTGGGACGTTTGGTGTGGGACGAATGGTCGCATCGGCGCCGAACAAAGGCGCCGCCTTGATCTGGAGCGGTGTACAGCCGCCCGGGCCGGGAAGCCAACAATTAATCGGTTAACGACCCCCATCCGAAACAAGAAAAATGCGGTTTATATCCCCAATTCAGCTCCATCCATCTTGCGATCCCGTCGATTTGCTGCCGCTGCTTCGCGACGCCGAGGAAGGCGATGCGCGCGCATTATCGGCACGCCGAACGATTCTTCGGTCATGGCTACATCGCACGGAGTGACGGGAGCGATATGGGAACCGCAGCGGTCCGCTGGGCGCTCGACGACAGCGAAATTGTCTATATTGGCATTCTGCCAACGCCGCTCCGCGAAGATGGCAGCCGGATGCGCGATATGCTCATGCTGCGTTTGAACGTGACGGAGGTCGCGCCGCGATAAGACTGTGGATGATGTCGCTGCGGCGCTGCGTCTCCTGTGCCGTCAGCCTGTCCCTGGCACGCTCGTCGATCAGCAATTTGATGAGCGCCAGCCGCTTCGGTTCGTCGACCGCTTCGGCGAGCAGTTTTCGATAACGCGGGTAATCGAATCCCGAATCCATAGCCGCGCCCCGCACTTGCATTCCCCAAACGGACTGTTTCGGAACGCCAGCGGCCGCGCAATACGATTCAGGTTTGCCCGGTGCGCTATCCACCGATCAATTGAGCAGCGCCACAGCGATATCGACGATGGATTTGGCGGCTACAGTCCACCAATTCCCGCCAGTGGCAGAACCCGCTGAAGGATAGACGCGAGACAGATCAGCACCACGAGCAGCTTGAGAAGATTTGCAAGTCGTCCGTCGCGGACAAACTTGTCGATGGCCCAGAAGCAAATCGCACCGACGACGCAAATAATCAGAATACCGATCAGAAGTGAAATCATAGCCATCCCCTCTTTGCCCCGGGCCTGGGCCCCGCCAAGCTAACGTAACGATCTCGAAGTGTAAAATAATGAGCTGGCCTCGGAACGGTCATCAGCCTTGACAGTTCACTGGGTGTCGCGCCCGTCGCGACACCCAAGCCCCGACGGCCTCAGTTTGCCCCCCGCGCTGGGGCCGTCACTTTGCTGTGCCTATCTCATTTGCCGGTTCGGCTCTGGGCATGTGCAATCCTTATGCGCTTCAAAAAAATGTGGACGACCAATATTGTTCCATTCCGAAAATGGCTGATGCGCGACACCGGATGCACACGGATTCAAGTCGGCATTTCACGCAGGTTTGAATTGGTCATTCGAAACCTCGCCAAATCCAGATTCGGGAGACATGATTTTGAGGCGGATAGAAGTATTCCGCGCCGTGGCTGCGAGCTGAATCTGGCCTTTCGTAAACCCAAAGCCTTGCGTATCGTCCGCGCGATGGAAGGTGCGCAAGGGCAGGCAGTGCGCAAGGGCAGGCGGTGCCCAAGGTCCGCAGGGTCTTCAAGGCGCTCCCGGCGGGCAGGGCGTGTAATGCGACCATGAGCGAACGGCGAGCGTGAAGCAGGATCTCAAACTGGGCATGCATGCAGGCGACCGTTATCGGACAGTTTCGGAGGCCAGCATTCTCGACATGTGCCATCTGGCAGGCTGGGCCTGCGAGAGCGGCGAGGGATCGCCGGGAAGAGCGCGGACGCGCGAGGCGCTGGAGCACTGGATCGCATTGGGCTTGGGGGTCCGGCGAGGCGCCGCCGGCGAACGGTACTTTGATCCGTGCGAAGTGCTCAATTTTCTCAAGCAAGCCGGATTGGACGGCCGCGATGCGTTTTGGAGCGAGCGGGTGGTCGGAACCGCCCGGCGGCTCGTGGTCGACATGCGCAACGATGATCCGCGTAAATTCACCGTCGAACTGCGGCGCACTTTCAATACGCAGTCCCTGCCGGCCGGTGCCGCTTTGCGGCTGCGCATGCCTTTGCCGCTGACATCAGACCATCTCGGCGACCTCGCGGTCCATCCGCATGCCGTTGCCCCCGGCGCGCATGTTGCCGTGAGCCGCGGGCGCCTCGAAGTCCGCACCCAGGCATCCGATTCGGGTGAAGTAACCATCGGCGCGACGACGACCTTCACCGCCTGTCCAAGGGAACTGAATAGAGAGCGGTCCCAACCGGATCTCGGCACCCCCGACTTGCGATACCTGCGGCCGCGCGAAGGCCTGATCGTCGTTTCGGATCGTGTGGCCGCGCTCGCCAGTTCTCTGGTCGGTGCTGATGCCGATCCACTGATGGCCGTGCGCGCTTTCTGGAATTATTGTCTCGACCACTTTTCGCAGGGCGCCGTGCACTACGATCAAGTCGACACGGAAGCGCCCGGCGATTGGCTGCTCGATTCCGGTTGGGGCGACTGTCAGCTCGTTAGCGCGCTATTCGCATCGATGTGTCGCGCGCGCGGCATTCCGGCCCGGATTCTCGGCGGTTTTTATCTTTATCGGACGTTTTCCACCAATCATTATTGGGCCGAAGCGTGGATCGACGGTCAGGGTTGGATGCCGTTCGATTTTTCCTGTTGGGAATTGTCGCGCGGCGGCCAGGATCCGGCATGGCGCGATTACTTCTTCGGGCGCATCGACTGCCGCTTGACCAACCAGTGTCTGCCGCTCGATTTCACCGGTGCGGTCGGAGTGAAGATTCCGGCAGCGTGGCACATCCAGCAATCGGCACAACCAGTTGGCGTGGCCGTCGGCTTGTTCGACGTCGAGGGAAAACCTGTGTATCGCGATTTCGTTGCGGTCGTCGGTTAGAAAGATTCTTTGCAAATTTCCAGTCGTCGTTCGTTCATAATGCGATAAAATGATGCAACAACAGCAGCTTGATTATTGCTAGATTGCCTATGAAAATCGGGATTTGGAATGATTTACGCTTTCAGACTACCCACGATCAATCCGCATATGTCTGGTGCTCGCATTGAATGCGTGTATGCCGAACCAGGGAGCGCCCTGAAAAACGGGTCTAAGCTTTTCGACCTCGGTGTCGATCTGAGCAGTGCCTTCGCCCAGGAGTGCCCACCGGTTTCGTTTTTTCGCGTTGTGCTGCGCGAGCCGGTTTTTTTGCGGAAGCTCAACGTGGACCGCGGTCAACTTTGCGAACTTGGCGAACTGGTTGCGCTGTTCAGCAACCAGGCCGACGAGCCCCTTAGCGCTGCGCCGGTTCGCGATATCCGCTTCGCGGTGGCGGGTATCCTCCACCATGACGGCTTGTGGACGGGGAACGTAGCTTGATCGAGCTTCCCCTGCGTCTCGGGCCGTTATGTGCGGACGGTTATAGCGTCGCCCGTTCCGGCATACGTTGGCTGATCCAGCCGGGGCAATATTGCCGCGCCAACCAGATCTTCGCCTATTGCAATATCAGCCTGGAGGCCACCGGCATACGCATGAGCGGTGCGCCGCCGTTCGCCGAAGAAATGGAACTGCAGGTGGCCTTTGCGCCGCGGGCCGCCGGCAGGATATCAGGCGGCGCCGGTGCGGAACCTGGTGGCTACCTCAGTATTCGCGGCGTCGATGTCTGGGACGCCGGCGCGGTCATCGCGCATATTGAAGCTGATGCGGAGCCAGATGTTGACGTTGAAAGATTGCGTCTCTTGATGCTGGCAGGGCGGCGCATGACCGGCCTGGCCGACGTCCACACCGGCCTGCTGCCGGGGTGGCATGGCCGCACCCGCGGCTGGTGGTGCGACGAAGGTGAGATGCCCGTGTCGCTGCTCAGCCTCGGCATTTGTGACGCCACCGGCGTGGTCATTGGTGAACAATGCGCCTTTGCGGAGATGTTTGAAGCCGCGACCGCGCCGACGCAAATGGTATTTGTGCCCGATCACCCGTTGGCGCCGGCGGCACCGGTTCTGCTCGATCAACTCGAGCGCAAGCCTGCTCAGTTCCAGGCCATCGCGGCCGATATGCATCGATTCCTTTCGGATTCGACGCTGGCTCCAACCGGCGACGATTGGATGTTCTCGGGCGCCCTGCTGTCAGTTCTGCAACGCTCGCCGATTCAGGATGCTTATAGCCTGCTGACCCCTTCGGGGACGGTGCGGACGGAGCCCGCCGATGCTGTGTTGCTCTCGCTGAGTTCCGAGCCGCAATCGATCTTGCGGCATAAGTCGCTCGGTTACCACGTGCAGATCATGCGGCACCATCAGGCGGCCGCCGGCCCCGTATTGCGCGCGTGGCTGGGAAGTGCCTTCGAGACGGTGAAGCGCTCGATCGATGACATTCGCAGCGATTATGAGCGGCTGCTCGATGCCATGCAGACGGCGACGGGCGCGCGGGCGCTCGTGATCAATCGCATGTCGAGTTCAGGCTATGAAGACATTTCAAATTACTCGTCGTTTGACGCGCCGATGAGCGCCACGCTGTCGAGCGTCGCCGCCAAAGAACTCAATCTGATGCTTCACGACATCGCCGGGCATCGCGATCTGGTTATCATTGATGTCGACGCGATAGCGGCCGATCTGGGTGGCGCCGAACATCTGCCTGATGGCATTCACCAGAGCGGGCCGATTCAAGCAGCATTGCGCGTCGAGATTCTGCATGCCCTGGAGGATCTGCGACCCGAGGCGCAGATCACGTGATCTCGAATTCCACTTTTAGATCGGGCGCACCGTCACCTGCCGGGATAACCTCATCCGCCAGATCGCTGAACACCGCCAGCGCCAGACCGATGCCGCGCCAATCGCCCGGCTCGGCCAGTAGCTGGCGCAAGACTCCCGATTGACCCGCACGCACTTCCACGACGGCCTTGTGCGTCTCCAGTTCGACGATCAGATCGCCAGTTTCAAAAACGGTGCCCGGTGCTCCCTGCCATTCGAGGATTCGGATTTCGTCTACTCCTGGCACGGCGGCGGGAACGGAAAGTTGGTAAATCACGGAAAAGCACTCCAGCTAGGTCGGTAAACAAAAAACACATGGCATTACTGGCGTAAAAGAAGATGTATGGCACTGACTACACGACTCGCGTTTGGAATGCAGGCCGCCTCGAACACCGGGTTTGACGACACCGGGGCGGGCAGGGCGCCGATGCGCGCCCACGGCCGCATCCCGATGCGCTCATAAAGGCGCGCCGCCACCTCGGCGCCGACGCCGCATGTCGTCTGGCCCTCTTCCAGGGTCACCAAGGCGCCAGTCTTGCTGACCGATTGCACCACCGTATTCATGTCGAGCGGCGCCAGGCTGCGCAGGTCGATGACCTCGGCGGAAACGCCTTCGCTCTCCAGTATCTGAGCCGCTTCGAGTGCAATCCGAACCATGAAGCCGTGCGTCGCGAGCGTCACGTCGGACCCTGTTTTCCGCACCACCGCCTGGCCGAACGGAATGAAGGTTTCGGCATCGGGCACTTCGCCCGGAATGGGAAACAGCCGCTTGTGATCGATAAAGACGACCGGCCCATCGCTACGCAAAGCGGTTTTCATCAGGCCATAGGCATCGGCGGGTGTCGACGGCGCCACAATTTTTAATCCCGGCACGCTCATCAGCCAGGCCTCGAGGCACTGCGAATGCGCAACGCCTTGGCCCAACGCGCCCGCTGTCGTCTTGACCACCACAGGGGCGGTCAGCAGCCCGCCGGTTTTGTAGCGCAGTTTGGCGGCGTAATTGATGAGGGGATCGAAGCCCAGCATCAGGAAATCCATATAGGTGATGCTGACCAGCGGGCGAAAGCCCGCCGCGGCCGCGCCAACGCCGATGCCCACGCTCGCTGCTTCAGCGACAGGCGTATCACGTACACGCTCAGCGCCGAATTCCTGATAAAGACCGTCGAATTCGCGATAGGAGCCGCCGAACACGCCGACGTCCTGACCCAGGATCAGCACGCGTGGGTTTTGGCGCATCTCTTCGCGCAAGGCGCGGATATTGGCTTCACGAAAATAGATCTTGGTGCTGGTGGCCGCGGGCTCAGCCGACATGGTCGAGCACCTCGGACGCGTCGGGATAGGGCGAGGCGTCGGCAAATGCCATCGCCTCCGCGACCCGATCGGCGGCTTCACGTTCCATGGCGTCCGCCTGCGCCGTTTCGAGGGAGCCCGAATTCTGCAAGTATGCGACCTGACGGCGGATCGGGCACTGGGTACGTAGCTCAGCCAAAGTCGTGCGGCTACGCGTCTCGCGCGCCGTCGTCGAATGCGACAGCAGTCGCAGCGAAACACATTCGAGAAAGGCCGGGCCACGTCCTTCACGTACGTGCTGGGCGGCCTCTGTTGCGGCAGCCGCGACCGAGGACACATCCAACCCGTCGATGGTGCGCGCCCACATCCCGAAGGCCGCACCAATGTCCGATAATTTGGCCGGGGCCAGCGCTGCCGTGCGCGCCGTCGAAACCGATAGCTGGTTGTTGTTGCAAATGAAGAGGAGCGGAAGTCGCCAACATGCCGAAATATTCAGCGTCTCGTGCAGCACGCCGGCGCCGCAGGCCCCGTCGCCGAACAGGACAGCGACAATGCCACCATCGCCGGCCATCTGCTTTGCGAGCGCAACCCCGGCCGCTATGCTGATATTGCCGCCGACCACGGCATGCGAGCCGAAAAAGCCCGCCTCCGGGTCGGCCATGTGGCCGCGCCCGCCACGTCCGCGATTGAGCCCGGCAACCCTGCCGAGCAGTTCGGCCATCACGGCGCCAGGCTCAGCGCCGCGCGCCAGCGCCGGGCCGATCGAGCGCCCGCCGGTCAGTAACTGGTCCTTGCTGGTCAACGCTGCGCTCAAGCCAACCGCGACCGCTTCCTCACCGGACGACAGCAGCTGAAAACCATGGTCGGGACGTTTTGCCAGCGCCGTTTCAAACGCGCGGATCAGCATCATGCGTCGCAGAGATTCGATTGAGTTCATCTTATCGCTGCTTCATGTTCGCTTGCCGATCAGCCGGACGACACCTGACGCCAGCACGGCGAGGCTTTCCTTGGCGCCACGCCGCCGCACCGCCTGCAGGAGCTTGTTGGACGCCTCCAAGGGGGTAATCTGGCGCCTTAGCACTTGCTGGATCAGCCAGCCGACATGCGCTTCCTGATCGGTGTCGATGATGGTGGTCACGATTTGCTTGCGCCGGCCTTGGCCCATCGACATCAGGTTGTTCGGCCTGATCTCTGGCAGGGCGACGGCGGATTTGTAATCCGCCAGCATGGCCCGGGCACGATCCTGCACGTCGACGCTGGCAAGGGTATCTAATCCGTTGAGGATAATTTCCATGGCGATGGCGTTGCCCGCCAGATCGGCCGCCGCCGCACCCTGCAGCCTGTAGTCGGTCCCAAGCCGCCGCGCCCCGACATCGGCAAGCTGGCGGTCGATGTCGATGACAAACGCGCCGTGCTCGCGCGAAATTTCTGCCGCCAACAAGTTGAGCCGCCGGATGCGAATTCGGCGGCGTGAGGCGTCTGGTTCACCGGCGCCGGTATGGCGCAACACGGTGCAGATAAATACGGGATCTCCGCGGGCGCAGAGCCCGGCGTAGATCCCGCGCAAGCGTTGCTCGACATCTGTCCATGGCTCAGGCGTATCAACTTCCAGAACCAGGGAAGTGACAAGGATCGACCCGGCGTGAGCGTTTTGCAGATCCGCATGGCCTGGAACGAACCGGCAATCGCACTGCCATGGTGTTCCCCTGGCCTCGCCAAGTGCGCGAACGATATTTCCGCACGCGCCGTCGACAGCCGCCCGTTCGGCCATCGACACCATCGCTACGATGGGAATGGGCGGCGTCGCATTCATGCGACCGCTCCGGTCCTGGCCCAACGCAGATGCGCCTCTCGCACCGCTTTGCGTCCCTCAAACGCCTTGCAGCGCTCTGCGGCGGCGGCAAGCTCCGGCAAAGAGTGGAGGCGCGCCGCCTCCGGCAAGTCTGACCCGTCGGCGAGGCTCGCCCAAAGCATCGGCAGCAGCGCGACCTCGGCGGTGGGGTGAGCGGTAAAGAAGACGTCTTCCCAATCCGTTTCCGTGAGCGGGTCGCGCCAGCCGCTTCGGTGAGTCATGTGGTAGGTCCGCGCCTTGGTTCCGGCCATCGACATGCCGCGCTGACACAGCCGCAGGGCCAGTTCGCGATGCTCATTATTGTCGAGCTCAGGCTTGAATCCGCCGTTGTCCAGGAAGGCCGCCCGGTTAACCGACATGTTGGCGCCTGACGCCGCGGCCCACAATACCGGACAATCCGTCGCGGTCGTCAGGGCTTCCATTTCGAGTTCGAACAGCTTGCGCGGCCCGAACCCGGGATAGACGCCTGGCTGGCTGCGGCGATCGATCTCATGGAAACAGCTACGGATCTGCTGACGCGTCACCATCGCGCGCGTGCGTTCGGTGGGCGACATCCGTTCGACCCGCGTCTCTTCGCCCGGTTGCGGCGTGCCCATCTCGGGATCGAGGAAAGGCCGCGTGCATCGCAAATTATGGGTCGAGCCGCGGACGATGCTATTCGCCTGTTCGCCATGGCGCCTCAGATGTTCGGAAACCAGATCTGGCGCGGCCAGTGTGTCACCGTCAAGGAACAGCACGACGTCGCCGCTGGCCGCCGCGGCTCCGGCATTGGAGGCGGCAGATCGCCTGGCGGGCGTGGCGTTATGGAGGGCGACAATGTTCACACCCTCTGCCTTGGCGATGACGTCCCTGGTGTGATCTGACGAACCATCATTGACCACCACCACTTCGGGCGGTTCGCTTTGGCAGGCCAGCGACGTGAGGGTCAGTCGCAGCCGGTCGGCTTCGTCTTTCGAGCGAATGATCACACTGGCGCGCACGCTCATTGTATCGCCGTTTCCAAAACGCCGAGGTCGTCGAGCACGCGCACCACTTCCCTGGCCACCAGCGAGTAACCTCGCGGCTTCAAATGGACGGCGTCGAGCTTGAGCGCGTCGGCGCCATGCCGCGCCACGATCGCATCGACATCGATGATCGAAATCCCGCTGTTTTCGGAAAGCTCCTCGAGCGCCAGGTTGAACTTGCGGATGCGGGACGCAAATGTCTCGCCGAGACCCGCATAGCAGTGGATCTGGTCGCCGGGGATAATCGGCGAGAGGTTGTAGATCAGAATCGGAACCTCGCGGCGTTCGCGAATTTTCGCGACGATCGCGGCCAGGTTGTTCATGGCGGCGTCGACGCCAAGAAGCCCGCTGGCTTCGTAGTTCGATTGGAGCCAGGCCCGGTCACCCGCGGGCCACGCTTCGGCACCAATCGGGTAAAACAGAAAGCCGTCGCGCCTGTGCCGCATCAGGCTCATCGTTACGTCGGGCTGAATTGACAGAATGACGGCGTCGCAGGGCGCCGTGAAAATGGCGTTGCTGAACTGACTGGCGAGCGAGTAGGGGCCGAGGGGCAGATCGTGGCCGGTGAACGCTTCCGGCACAGTTCCGGCACATTCGAGCAGCGCGTCCGAACGGGTCCAGGTCTCATGCTTGATGCGCACCAGGCTCTTGATGCGATGCTCACGCAGCACCTCATTGATGCCGTTCCACACCAATTCACCCCCGATCCGACAGAAATGCAGCGAATCCCGGACGTCTACATTGCCTTTGACGAATAACGTCAGTCGCTTCACCAATCTCACCCAGTATGTCTAAAAAAATCAACGCGTGTCTCGCAATGTGCCGGGCAAACTTTAGAGCGGCAAGCCATAAAGCCGCAATGTAACAATGACTTGGATTCATGTGTCGATGGTCAAACAAAACATTAACGCGAAACGGTCCGCGAGGTTCCAGGTCGGGAACCGCCGTCTTCAGCTCTGTTGGGGTCTCGTCATGAAGAAATCCCTGAAATGGTTCTCAACAGTGGCCGCGGCGACGATCGTAATCGTGGTTTCAAGCGAACCCATGTTCGCACGCGGCGGGGGTGCCGCAAATATCATGAACTCCCCGGGCTATCAGCGGCGGCTTCAGGAATCCAGGCAGCAGGTGTCACACCCCGACGCGCAGCCGTCTGCGACCCATCGACGCAAATGGCGACATCGGCGTCAGCACTGACGTTCTGTTAGCGCTAGCGGGACGGCCATGCTGGGACGGCTGATGAGCAACTGGTATTAAACCGTTGTTTTTACTAAAAACGGTAATTTAGCACCGTTCTCGGCGACGTTGGGGGCCACCGAGCAGAACCCCCGACAGAGGGGGGCTGGTTCCTCGTCGGGGTGTTCCGCGCGCTCGACACCGCCAAGCGCAGACAGGTTCAAGCCAAAAGGTCGAGAATCGTTCCCGGAACCTTTGTTGGGCGGGCGGCCTAATCCCAAATGACAACCTCGCAAGTCACCTGCCCGTGCGGCGCGCTTTACGAGCGGACCGAGTTCCATTCGGCCCCGCGCGAGGCTGACAGTTTTGTCTGCCCGTCCTGCGGGCACACCCTGGAGACATTCAGCGGCGTTGAGGCTCCGCGGTACCGGCTGATATCCGCCCCATTGCGGAAGCCGGAACAACCTTCTGATTAGTTGCCTTTTTTCACCCTGCGAACGGCCATCGGCATGAGAGGTGAGGCACCCAAGAAACGGCCCACGCGCGCGCGTGGGCCGAGCTGAGGCCGTGTTAAGGAAGGTCTGCTGTACCGGCGCTACCAAGCGCCGTTGATGGCGCTATTCGCCGGGCGGAGTGTAGGCGCCAGCAACCCGGGCGGCCTTTTCCGCGATACCTTTGAATTCGCTTGGCGTCCAAGCGCGAACGGTTTCGATTTTGGACAGCGCGCCGGTTGCTGCAACAGCCATGCCTATGGCGACTGCATCCGATCCATCAGCGAGCTCGGAAACGAGCACAACGTCGTTTGAGCCCGTCGTGTTGTATAGCGCGACGAATTTACCGCCGGCTTTTTCGATCAATACCTTAACAGCGGCAGATCGATCCGACGGTTTATTGACGAGTCCCTTCACGCCGGAATGGGAATACGATGCATACGTGATGAACAAGGGCATACTTCTCCTCCCCGTTTTGAGCGTGCATTCTGGACGCGGAATTTTTCCGCGGCCTGATGGTAGATATAGCACTTTGCGGGGCGATAAAGCGGCTTCGCCGACAATCTTCCCGAAGCGGAAACTGCCTTTGCAGGACGGCTGGCGACTGAGGACGTTCTAACTAAACTTTGCCGAGCGTCACCGGATCAGAATCGATTGGCTGATAGCAGGCGATCTTAACGCGTTGCTCAGGACGGTGCGCTCCAGAGCGGCGGCCTAACCGGACGCGAAGGAGGGTTTCCAGCCCGCCGGTTCACGACCGGCGGGCTTTTCATTTCACAATGAGCGATCAGGTCGAATTTTTTGATCGCGCGGGTGCATCGCGGGCGGCGGCCTCAGCTATTCTAACCCGCTCTCGCAGATCCTGTAGCTCGCGATATTCGATCGCAAGCGAGCAAAGCAACTTGGTCGGCGCACTTTGGTTCGTGCGATAGTTAGTGCCAGCGTAAGATGAATATCTAATCATGAGACCGATACCCTGTTTCAAGCAAGACCGTCGGCCGGAAAATGTTTTGACCGACGGCTTTGCGACCGTGGGTCAGGGAATATCCGGTGCGAGACGCTATCTTTTCCGTCGGTGCTCGCAACGAGAGTCGAGTGTTAAGCTTGATGTCCGCGCTGCCGGTTAATGCTGGCACTCCGGCGTCCGCAATGCGTATGCTTTCGCGGTGCAGCGAACACCCGCTCAACGTGCCGATTGATAGCCCTCATCACGCCGACGCGCGTGCAATGGCTGGTCGCGGCCTTCGGCGGCGCCGATCAGGCAACCGATCGCCATCTGCCATTCCTCGATATCCTGCTCAGCCTTCGGCAGGCTTGTGATGTGATGTAGTCGCCGGCATCGCGCAGAGTCACCAGCTCGCGCCCACCCGGCGGCAGGATAGGATCATCAAGGGGCGGTCCCAGGTGCCGGCGGGCTTGGATCGTGCGATCAGCTATCTGCCTTCAGGGAAGTGCTGCGTGCTCAATTAGCGTTCTTTTCCGCCGCTTCGATTGCCGCACTCTCCGGGCAGATTGTTGTGCTTTCCTGAACCGCTCACGGAGTTCGTTCAATTCGGAGATCTGAATAAGGAGATTGGTCGAATTATCGGTGAAAATTGAAAGGTTCTCATGAAAAGAGCGCATTTTATATACTCACTGACTGACGTTGACTCTCCCTTGGCAGGACCCATGTCGTCCTAGGCATGAATCACCGTGAGCACCCTAACGTGCACATGTTGCCTTTGAAACACAGTAAAAATACGGTGTTCCTTCAGCGGAACGCCGTGATCCGGAAGCGTTCCTATTTTTTGATCATTGGCGTGTTCTACTCACGATAGCGGAGTCCATGGTTGGAAACCGTCATGAAGCAAAGCGACCTTGATTCAATGTCTATCGACGAGCTGTTGATGCTCCACGAACGGCTCAGTGCGACGCTTGCCGCAAAGATCACTGCCGAGAAGGAAGCGCTTATAGATCGGCTGAAGCAGGCCGACATGAGCGTGCACTAGCGAATGAGTAAGCCGCCGCGGACCCGAACCATTGGCTCGTCGAAGGCGCAAGACCAGGACATCTGAAAGCTTGAGGGCCAAAGAAAACCCCCGTCCGAAGGGGCTGATTTCGAACGGGGGCAAGTTCCCGGGGGAGGAGCCCGTGGAGACGCTCATGCGCAAGCGCCGTAGCGGTACGCTACCACCGGTTGCCGCGCTTCAAGATCACGATCCCGCGATGTGGCCGGTCCATGATCCGTCCTCACGGAAGAACCGAGAAAAATGTTCCGACTTTACTTCGGCGGCTGCGGCTCGCTCTTAAGCCAAGCTAACACTCTGTCGGTTTTCAGGGGATCAGGCTGACTGCGATGCTTGCGTGGACACCATCGCTCGTCGTGTTGGCGGCATTGTTGCTTCGCGAGGCTCCACTAGAAGAGCTTGAGCGCGACCCATCCTAAAGCATAGAGCCATCCCAACATTGCTAACACGATAGCGACGACCAGAACCGCCATAAATAATCTATGCTTCATTTCATCACGCGCGATCGCTGCTCAATGAGCGGCAAGGCCGATTTTTTTGATCGCGCAGGCGCGTTGCGGGCTGCGGCCTCAGCCTTTCTAACCCGCTCTCGCAGGTCCTGCAGTGCGCGATATTCTATCTCAAGCGAGCAGTACAACTTGGTCGGTGCGCTCGGGCTCGTGCGATAATTCGTGCCACCGTAAGATGAATATCTAATCATGAGACCGATACCCTGCTTCAAACACGACCGTCGGTCGGAAAATGTTTTGACCGACGGCTTTGCGACGGTGGGTCCGGGAAAATCTCCGGTGTGATGACGTTATCTTGACCGTCGGTGCTCGCAACGAGAGCCGTGTGTTAAGCTTGATGTCGGCGCTACCGGTGCCGCATTGAAGCGCGGTCGAGCGGACAGACAAATCCCGTAGTTCTACGGTCCCGCTCCATTGAACCTTGGCATGGCCAGCGCAGACAAAACAACGCCGGGGGATTATGAGGGCTCGGTACCTAATCCAACGCCGTCCAGCGATCATATTCCGCTTGGGCGGCGTCGGCGCTAAGAGAGTAATTGAATTGAGAGAGACGCCGACACCCTCGGCGAGGTCACCGCATGACCCAAGGCACACAACCGCCGACGCTGTGGCCTTTTAAGATGATATCGAGCAGGGGAAGTTGTGGCTTCCGCCCGGAGTGCCATCAAAACAAACGGCCCCAGCGTTGGGGGACGCTGAGGCCGCCTGGTCGGGGCTGATATGCCGGGGCGGCCGGCACAGTTTCGAAACGTCCAACCGTGAAATCCGTTCCACCCGAGTGGCCTGGTTTAATAGAACCCGCATCTCGTTGAAATCGTTGGCGATCCCAGCAGGATTCGAACCTGCAACCCACGGAGTAGAAATCCGTTACTCTATCCAGTTGAGCTATGGGACCGTAACTTCAGGAAACCTGGCCTTCATAGCATTGCCAATATGAAAAATCCGCTTTCCGGCCAAGCCCCGTCCGAACCCTTTTTGGCGATCCGACGACAAAGCTTAAGCGGTGGATCGTTGCCTTCGGCCCGCCCGTCACGCAACGCTCCGCCGCTGCCGGCGCAGCAAGCTGTTCGGCCAAGCTCTTTGGCCAAGCTCTTTGGCAATGTCGCGTACAACTTTTTCGTTACTCCGTTTCCGTTCCAACGCCACGAGTCCGTCACCTTTTGCGCATTTCTGTTTGAGACGCGGGCGCTTGTCCGCAGGGAGCTCCATCATGATCGGTTTGGTTCGTGCCGCAACGCTTTGCGCAGTGCTGGCGCTTGGCCTTGTCACGGCGCAGGCGGCGGATAAGGCCTTCAAGCGCGATGATCTGGCCGATTCGGCAATCAAGCTGGAAGCCCAGATCAAGAGCGAAGCCGGAGCGGTCGCCAAGTCGGGGGCAAGCTTGCGAACCGATGCCGATGCCGCCTTCAAGCGCAGCGATTTCCGCAACGGCCTGCAAGTCCTGGGGCAGATCGCCGCCACGGCACCCGACGACAGCGCCAACTGGCTGCGGCTGGCCCGCACCATTTTCCAGATTCGGCCCTCCAACAGCAGCGAGCAAACCTTTCTGCTCGAACGCGCCTCGACCGCCGCCTACATCGCCTATCAACGCGCCGGCAATCCTGCGGAGGAGGCCGATGCGCTTGCCGTGCTCGGCCGCGCAATGTCCGAGCGCAAGCTGTGGCGTCCGGCGCTCGATGCGTTTCGGCTCTCGCTCGACCTGCGCGAAGTTGCCGACGTGCGCGGGCAATATGAAAAGATGCGCGACCAGTATGGCTTCCGGCTGCTGGATTATACCGTCGATTCCGACGCCGCGTCGCCGCGCGCCTGTTTCCAGTTCTCCGAGGACCTTGCCAAGCGCACCGACTTCGCGCCGTTCCTGGCGCTGGCGGGCAACGACAAGCCGGCACTGTCGTCGGAAGGAAAGCAGCTCTGCGTCGATGGTCTCAAGCACGGCGAGCGTTACAACATCAATCTGCGCGCCGGGCTGCCGTCCACCGTCAGGGAAAGCCTGCCGAAATCGGCTGAATTCAATATCTATGTGCGCGACCGCAAGCCGTTCGTGCGCTTCACCGGGCGGGCCTATGTGCTGCCGCGCACCGGCCAGCGCGGCATTCCGCTGGTCAGCGTCAATACCCCGGCGGTGTCGGTCAATGTGTTTCGGATCGGCGACCGTAATCTCGTCAATACGGTGATCGACAGCGATTTTCAGCGGGCGCTGAGCAAGTATGAGCTTTCCAGCCTCGGCGGCGAGCGCGGCGTGAAGGTCTGGTCGGGCGAACTGGCGACGGCGACCACGCTCAACCAGGACGTCACCACAGCGTTTCCGGTCGACCAGGCACTCGGCGATCTGCAGCCGGGCGTCTACGTCATGACCGCCGCGGCCAAGGGCCCCGGCAGCGACGACGACGGCTCGCTGGCGACGCAGTGGTTCATCGTTTCCGATCTCGGCCTGACGGCCTTCTCCGGCAATGACGGCATCCACGTCTTCGTCAATTCGCTGGCATCTACCGATGCGGTAGCGAAAGCCGAAGTGCGGCTGGTGGCCCGCAACAACGAGATTCTGGCCACCCGCAAGACAGACGACGCCGGTCACGTGCTGTTCGAGGCCGGCCTTGCGCGCGGCGAGGGCGGTTTGTCTCCGGCGATGTTGACGGTGACCGGCGATAAAGCCGACTACGCTTTCCTCAGCCTGAAAACCGACGCGTTCGATCTCTCCGACCGCGGCGTTTCCGGCCGGGCCGTTCCCGCCGGCGCGGATGCGTTCGTCTATGCCGAACGCGGCGTCTATCGCTCCAACGAGACCGTGTACCTCACCGCACTTCTGCGCGACGGCCAGGGCAATGCGGTGACCGGCGGGCCGCTGACGCTGGTGATCGAGCGCCCCGACGGCGTCGAATTCCGTCGCGCCGTGCTGCCGGATCAGGGCGCGGGCGGACGAAGCATGGCGGTAGCGCTCAACTCCGCCGTTCCGACCGGAACATGGCGCGCGCGGGCGTTCACCGATCCCAAGGCCTCGTCGGTGGGGGAAACCACCTTCATGGTCGAGGACTACGTCTCCGAACGTATCGAGTTCGACGTATCCACCAAGGACAAACAGATCAAAGCTGACGCTCCCGTAGAACTCAAAGTCGATGGCCATTTCCTGTATGGCGCGCCGGCCTCGGGCCTGCAGCTCGAAGGCGAAATGCTGGTGGCGCCGGCTTCGGCACGGCCGGGCTTTGCTGGCTACCAGTTCGGCGTCGCCGACGAGGAGACCGCCAGCAACGAACGCACGCCGATCGAAAACCTGCCCGAGGCCGACGCCAATGGTGTCGCGACATTCCCGGTCAGTCTGGCAAAACCGCCGTCATCGACGCGTCCGCAGGAAGCCCAGATCTTCATTCGCATGGCGGAAGCCGGCGGCCGCGCGGTCGAGCGCAAACTGGTGCTGCCGGTTCAGCCTGCCGCGGCGATGATCGGCGTCAAGCCGTTATTCGGCGACAGAAGCGTCGCGGAAGGCGACAAGGCCGCTTTCGACGTCGTGTTCGTAGCACCCGACGGCAAGCAGTTGGCGCGCGATGGGCTGCGCTATGAGTTGCTGAAGATCGAATCCCGCTATCAATGGTACCGCCAGAGTTCGTCCTGGGAATATGAGCCGGTCAAAACGACCACGCGGGTTGCCGATGGCGATCTGACCGTCGCCCCCGACAAGCCGTCACGGGTGACGTTGTCGCCGCAGCCCGGCCACTATCGTCTCGACGTCAAATCGACCGACACTGACGGGCCGCTGACATCGGTGCAGTTCGATGTCGGCTGGTATTCCGACGGTAGCGCCGACACGCCCGATCTGCTGGAAACCTCGATCGACAAACCGGAATATCAGTCCGGCGACACCATGGTGGTGTCGGTCAACGCGCGCTCGGCCGGCAAGCTCACCATCAATGTGCTGGGCGACCGGCTGCTGACGACCCAGACCACTGACGTCAAGGAAGGTACCGCGCAGGTCAAGATTCCCGTCGGCAAGGATTGGGGCACCGGCGCCTATGTGGTGGCGACGCTGCGCCGTCCGCTCGATGCCGCGGCGTTGCGGATGCCGGGTCGCGCCATCGGCCTGAAATGGTTCGGCATCGACAAGAAGACCCGCACCCTCGCTGTCAATCTCTCGCCGCCGGCCCTGGTGCGCCCCGGCGCCACGATGAAGTTGCCGGTCAAGCTCGGCGGATTAAGTCCCGGCGAGGACGCAAAAATCGTCGTCGCCGCGGTCGATGTCGGCATTCTCAACCTCACCAACTACAAGCCGCCGGCGCCGGACGATTACTATCTCGGCCAGCGCCGCATGACGTCGGAAATCCGCGACCTCTATGGGCAATTGATCGACGGCATGCAGGGTACGCGCGGCCAGCTCAAGACCGGCGGCGATTCCGCGGGCGCCGAGTTGCAGGGAAGTCCTCCGACGCAGAAGCCGCTGGCGCTCTATTCCGGGATTGTCACCGTCGCAGCCGACGGCTCGGCTGAAATCAGTTTCGAAATTCCGGAATTCGCCGGCACCGCGCGGGTGATGGCGGTGGCGTGGACCGCGACCAAGCTTGGCCGTGCCACGACCGATGTCACGGTCCGCGATCCCGTGGTGCTGACGGCGACGCTGCCGCGCTTCCTGCTCAATGGCGATAAGGGCACCATGAGTTTTGACCTTGACAACGTCGAAGGTCAGCCTGGCGACTACGCCATCAGCGTCAAGACATCCGGCCCTATAAAGGTGACGGGCAATCCCGACACGACTGTAAAGCTCGCAGCCAAGCAGCGAAGCTCGATGTCGCTGGCGCTCGACGCCGGCGGTGCCGGAACCGCGCAGCTCGATGTCGATATCAAGGGACCGAACGGACTGACGCTGGCGCGGCACTATGCGCTCGACGTCAAGGCGGCAACGCAAATCCTCGCGCGCCGTTCGATCCGCACGCTAGCCACGGGTGAGAGCCTGACCCTGACATCCGATATGTTTTCGGATCTGGTGCAGGGCACCGGCGGCGTCTCGCTGTCGGTCAGTCTCTCCACGGCGCTCGATGCCGCGACCATCCTGAAGGCGCTGGACCGTTACCCGCATGGATGTTCGGAGCAGATCACCAGCCGGGCGATGCCGCTGCTTTATGTCAACGATCTGGCGGCGGGCGCGCATCTCGCCATGGACACCGAAGTCGATCAGCGCATCAAGGATGCCATCGATCGTCTGCTGGCGCGGCAAGGCTCCAACGGATCGTTCGGGCTGTGGTCGGCCGGCGGCGATGACGCCTGGCTCGACGCCTACGTCACGGACTTCCTGACCCGCGCCCGCGAAAAGGGATTTGCGGTGCCGGATGTGTTGTTCAAGAGCGCGCTCGATCGCATCCGCAACTCGGTCGTGAACGCCAACGAACCTGAAAAGGACGGCGGGCGTGACCTCGCTTACGGTCTCTACGTGCTCGCCCGTAACGGCACCGCACCCATTGGCGATCTGCGCTACCTTGCCGATACCAAGCTGAACAATCTGGCCACCCCGATTGCAAAATCGCAACTCGCGGCGGCGCTGGCGCTGGTCGGCGACAAGGGCAGGGCGGAGCGGGTCTATGCCGCTGCGCTCGAAAGCCTCGCGCCGAAACCTGTGCTGGAGTTCGGCCGGACCGACTATGGCAGCGCCTTGCGCGATGCCGCCGCATTGGTTTCGCTTGCGAGCGAAGGCAACGCACCGCGGGCGACGCTGACGCTGGCCGTCGCGCGCGTCGAAGTGGCGCGCGGATTGACGCCTTACACATCGACCCAGGAAAATGCCTGGCTGGTGCTGGCGTCGCGCGCTTTGGCGAAGGAAACGCTGACCCTCGATGTCGATGGCGCGCCGGTCAAAACCGCGCTGTATCGCAGCTACAAGGCAGCCGCACTGGAAGGCAAGCCGATCAAGATTACCAACATCGGCGATGCGGCGGTGCAGGCGGTGGTTTCGGTGAGCGGCGCGCCGGTGACGCCGGAGCCCGCGGCCTCGAACGGCTTCAAGATCGAGCGCAGTTATTTCTCGCTCGACGGCAAGCCGGCCGATGTGTCGAAGGCCAGGCAGAACGATCGCTTTGCGGTGGTGTTGAAGATCACCGAGGCCAAACCGGAATACGGTCACATCATGGTGTCGGATTATCTCCCCGCCGGCCTCGAGATCGATAACCCGCATCTGGTCTCGTCTGGCGACACCGGCACGCTAGACTGGATCGAGGATGGCGAAGAACCGGAAAATACCGAGTTCCGCGACGACCGCTTCACCGCCGCCATCGACCGCGCCGCCGACGACAAGGCGGTGTTCACGGTGGCCTATGTGGTGCGGGCGGTATCGCCGGGCAAATACGTGCTGCCGCAGGCCTATGTCGAGGACATGTACAACCCCTCGCGCTATGGCCGCACCGGCACGGGCTCAGTTGAGGTGCGTCCGGCGAAATGAGCGCGCCAGGCAACAAATACTCTCTGTCGTCATGGCCGGGCAAAAGGCGCGAAGCGCCGTCTTCGCGCCAGATGTCCCGGCCATCCACGTCTTCGTCGCGATCAAGAATAGACGTGGATGCCCGGGACAAGCCCGGGCATGACGGCGTTGGTAAGCGCGGCGCCGCTCGCATCGTCGCCTTTTCGTTCGCAATCATCGCCTCTGTCACCATTGCGATAGGCGCGTGGGTCGTCTCGCTCGGTCCATTGCCGCTCGCGCAGGCCCGGCAAATCTCCACCACCATCGTCGACCGCAACGGCAAACTGCTGCGCGCCTACGCCATGGCCGACGGCCGCTGGCGGCTGCCGGTCGATGCCAGAACCGGCGTCGATCCCGGTTATCTCAAGCTGCTGCTGGCGTATGAAGACCGGCG
>WNFD01001179.1_pt1 | contig 26802 bp, 27 predicted proteins | sample 5400491 | NCBI WGS metagenome assembly WNFD01 (sample SAMN13153343, study PRJNA577476) | soil metagenome | isolation source: 120 cm saprolite under Douglas fir tree site 2 hole 2 replicate 2 | place: USA:California | collected 2015-04-18
CCGAGTGGACCCAGGGCGGCCTGGCCCAACGATTGGGCATGCGCATCCGCCCGATTGGTCTCTTGGAGCTGCTCCCGCCCTCCGCCCTCGAAGCCCTCAGAGCCGCCGAGGCCGCGACGCGCCATCATGAGAGGCGACTCCTGAATGTGGGCGGTGGGCTACGGAGGACGGCAGGAGATCGTAGACGCGGTGAAAGGGCATCTGCGCGACTGCTGGAGTCGCGGCGATCGCCCCGACGAGATTCTCGAGTCCTTGACCCCTGGGGTGGTGGACAAGTACCTCTACACGTACGACTGCCCCGATCCTGACCTGATCATCCGGACCTCCGGAGAGGTGCGCCTCTCCGGTTTCATGCTGTGGCAGAGTGCCTATAGTGAGTTCTATTTCTGTGATGTCCATTGGCCCGCGTTCCGCAAGATCGATTTCCTGCGAGCCATCCGGAGCTATCAGCGTCGGCAGCGTCGCTTTGGTCGGTAGGGTTTAGGTCTGCGTGGCCGCCGCTCTTGGGCGCGAGCGCCAGGAGCCGCGCGGCCCCCGCCGGGTCTATTTCTTGTCGGCCGGCTTCGTCTCGGCCGGAGCCTTGGACGCCGATTTCGCCATCGACGTCGTCGGGACCATGATGTGGGCGTACGGCGTTCCCTTCCACATCACCCACGGACCACCCTTGGTCCAATCGGTCGGATACGCATGGAGCTGACCGGCATCCACCGGAAGAATCATGATGTGCGGCCCGCTCACCACCCACTGGTTGTCAGCCGTCGGTTTCGTCGCGTACGGGTCGGTGTTACTGGCGCCCTTGTCGCCCTTGAGCATGTAGGCCACGCCGACCGCCTGCGGCTTCGGCGGGTCCTTTTTGCTCATCCGGGCGTCGCCCCAGGCCTGCCACACCTTGTCGAGGCACATCGAGTCGCCGGCAAGATCGAGCATGCACATCCACCCATTGGTGCCGGCGCGCAGCTCCTTCATCTTGCCGTCGGCGCCCGTGCCCATGACCGCGGCGTTGCGGCCGATGTCCGGCGGCGCGGCACTCGTCGCCTTCGCGATGACGGCGGCGTCGGATGTGGCCCCGCCGCCTTGGCCATGCTCTCGTGGCCGGACGTGGGTGATTCCTTCATCTTGTCCTGCGCCACCGCGGGGACGGCGGCGAGCAGCAGCATTGCACCTAGCGACGCGACGATCCTAAGCATGATGACCTCCTGAGGGATGGGAGATGACCACCTCCGGCCGTGTCGAGCACCGGTCCCAGGTTATGCTGCTACCGGCGTGTGCTGGCCGAGCACCGCAGCGATCTTCCGCCAGCCGTCGATCCTGCGCAACCGTATCGGCGCTCTTGGCGTAGACGCCTATCTGGTGAAGCACCTACCGGGAGAAGGTCCTCAAGTGACCGGCCTATCGTTCTGATTCTTTCTGGCGCCGGCGGCCCTGGCATACCCCTTGCCCTCAGTTCTCCAAGGACCTGAAACGGGACCCATAGATGCCCTTGATGGGCCCGATTCATACCACTGGTGACAAGGAGGGTCTATGGAGACGCCCGAGAACGTCATGACGGCCGGAGGCGCCGCGCCGAGTCCTTTCCGTCGCCCACCTCAACCGAAACCGGTGCCGAGCCCATTGGGTGCTCGCATCGGCACTCTGGACCGTGCGCCACGTTCCACGCCGACTGTGTCAGCGACCATCAGTGCGCCGCCTGCATCGGTCGCGGGCGCGCCAGCTTCCACAGCCCTGACGATGGACCAGCAGCAGCTCGAGCGTCGACGCCGGCTTGGCGCCGGCTGGTTCTACTGGGTGGCAGGCATCACCCTCGTGAACGCCGTGATCACGCTCGCCGGCCAGCACTGGCGCTTCATCGTCGGGCTCGGCACCACTCAAGTCGCCACTGGCCTGGCTGTTCGAGCTGGCCGCGGCTGGGCGACGGCTATCCTCCTGGACGTGGTTTTGATCGGCGGCTTTGCAGTCCTTGGCTATCTCGCCCTCCAGAAACACCTCTGGGCGTTCGCCGTCGGCATCGCCGTGTATGGGCTCGACGGGCTCATTTTTCTGGCCGGGCGCAACTGGATCGGCCTGGGGTTCCATGTGTTCGTGCTGGTGATGGTCTTCAAGGGCTTACAGGCGGCGCGCCAGCTGGACGCGGGTGGGACGTAAGTCACGCGTTGTCCTGGTCACCCCCACCGGAACGCACCCGATGGCGACCCTCGTGGGCGGCTGGCCTCAAGGTGGCACACGGGCTCGTAACGTCTGACAGAGCCCAATCGGAGCGTCGTCCTCTTCCTGCTCGGGCCGGAGGCCGCCTCCTGCACCGGCGCGCTCTTCACGGTGGACGGCGGCTTCACCCTCGCTAGCTCGAGCGCTCGGTGACGTCCGACCGCCCCTTGTCTGCGCCGGCGGCCGTGCAGTACAATCCCGCCACATCGCCAGCGCCGCCGACATTCGGAACTCCTGGAGGCCGCTCATGACCCACGGTCGTTCCTGGCTGCTCCTCGTCCTCGTTCTGCTGACGCTCGCGGCGATCCCCCCGGCGCTGGCCACCGCGCAGACGCGTTTCGTCTTCTCGAACGAGAGTCCCTACGACACGATGGACCCGCACGCGGCGTTCGACGTCGGGCGGGTGGCGGTGCGCCTGAACCTGTACGACGGGCTCTACCGCTGGCTCGACAATCCGCCAAAGCTCGAGCCGTGGCTGGCCGAGAGCCACACCGTCTCCCCGGACGGCCTCACCTACACCTTCAAGCTGCGCCGCGGGGCCAAGTTCCACGACGGCGCCGAGGTCACCGCGGAGGACGTGCGCTACAGCACCGAGCGCATCCTCGCCATGAAGAAGGGCGCAGCCGCCCTGCTCGCCACCATGATCGCCCCGGACGCGACCAAGGCGCTCGACCGCTACACCGTCCAGTTCATGCTCACCAAGCCCTCGGCCATCTTCCTGGCGGTGGTGCCCGAGGTGCACGTGGTCAACTCGGCCCTCCTCAAGAAGAACGAGAAGGACGGTGACTGGGGCGCGGCGTGGCTCACCAATAACGAGGCCGGCTCCGGCTCCTACATGCTGACCCGCTACGACCCGGCGATCGGATTCGGGGCCAAGCGCTTTGCTGGGCACTTCATGCCGTGGGGCCCGAAGTTCATCGACGAGATCGAATTCCGATACGTGAAGGAAGACAACACCCGCGTGCTGGGCATGATCAAGGGCGACTACCAGGGCACCGGCGGCTACCTGCCCAACGACCAGGTGAAACGTCTGCGCGAGGCGCCGAACGTCAAGATCGTCGAGCAGGAGTCGATGCGGATCATGATGTTCCAGATCAACAACCAGCGGGCGCCCCTCACCGACGTGCACGTGCGCCGCGCCATCAGCTATGCCTTCGACTACGACGGCTTCAACAAGGAGATCCTCGGCGGCACCGTGGAGCGCAACCCGGGGCCTATCCCGAACAACATGTGGGGCGTGCCGCGCGACGTGAAGGGCTACAGCTACAACCTGGACAAGGCGAAGCAAGAGCTCGCGCTCGCCCAGGCCAAGGTCGATCGGCCGCTCACCGTGGGCTATCTGCAGGGCTTCAGCCAGACCGAGCAGGCCGCCACCGTCATGGCCAACGGCCTGCGCAAGCTCGGGCTCGACACCAAGCTCACGAGCGAGGTGTGGCCCGCGATGGTCGAGCGGATGAAGAAACCGGAGACGTCGCCGGACCTCGTGGTCTACTGGATCAGCACCTACTATGCCGATCCGAACAACTGGATCGGCGAGATGTTCCACTCCGGCCAGTGGGGCACGTTCAAGGCCTCGAGCTTCTACAAGAATCCGAAGGTGGACGAGTTGCTGGACACCGCGCTGAAGTCCACCGACCGGCGCGTGCGCGAGAAGGCCTACCAGGACGCGGCCCGGATCGTGGTGAGCGACGCCGCCGGCGTCTGGGTCTACAACACCAAGTACTTCGGCCCCTGGGCCAAGGACATCGAGGGCATCCGCTTCAGCCCCATCGGCAACGGGCAGGAGATCCGCTGGCTGCACTACGCGAAGTAGCCGTCACTGGGTCGCGCGGGCGCGCTGAGCCATGAGGCTTCTCGCGCTCGCGCTGCACCGGCTCCTGTGGTTCGCCCCCACCCTGCTCGGGCTGCTCGTCGTCACCTTCGTGATCTCGCGGGTGATTCCGGCCGACCCGGTGGCCCTGGTAGCGGGCGAGACCGCCACCCCCGCCCAGGTCGAGGCGCTCCGGCGCGAGCTCGGCTACGACCGGCCGCTGCCCGTGCAGTTCGTCGACTACCTCGCCCGGCTCGCGCGCGGGGACATGGGCACCAGCCTCTTCACCCGGCGCCCGATCGTCGCTGACCTCGCCCACCGGCTCCCGGCCACCCTCGAGCTGACCGTGGCGGCCATGCTCGTCTCGGTCCTCGTCGGCATCCCGCTCGGGGTCCTCTCCGCGCTCTGGCGCAATTCCCTGCTCGACCACGCCCTCCGCGTCCTCACCGTGTCCGGGCTGGCCATCGCCGGCTTCTGGCTGGGCATCATGCTCCAGCTCCTCTTCTCGATGCGGCTCGGTTGGACGCCGCTCAACGGCCGCCTGCCCGGCTTCCCCCCGCGCGGCCTCACGGGCCTCTACCTCGTGGACGCCGCGCTGACGTGGGACTGGGGCACCTTCGGCCTCGCCCTGCAGCACCTCGCCCTGCCCGCGGCGACGCTCGCGTTCCCGGCTCTGGCCACCCTGGTGCGGTTCACGCGGGCCGGCGTCCTGGACGTCATGCAGTCGAACTTCGTCCTCTACGAGCGTGCGATGGGCCTGCCGCGCCCGCTCATCGTCTGGAAGTACATCCTCCGCTCCGCGCTCACCTCGACGGTGACGCAGATCGGCCTGCTCTTCGGCATCCTGCTCGCGGGGGCGGTGGTGACCGAGGCGGTCTTCGACTGGCCAGGCATCGGCACCTACGCGGTCAGCTCCATCGTGCGTTCGGACTACAACGCGGTGATGGGCTTCACGGTCTGGGCCGGGGCGATCTTCATCGTGGTCAACCTGCTCGTCGACGTGGCCCACACCCTCGTCGACCCACGGGAACGCGCGTCGTGACCGCGGTGTGGTTCGGGGTGACGAGGCTGGCGCGGGATCGGTCGGCCCTGATTGGGCTGATGCTCATCGCAATGCTGGTGCTGTCCGCCGTGCTCGCGCCGGTGCTGGCGACGCACCCGGACGATGTGTTCGAGCTGCACCCGTCCGAGCGGCTCAAAGAGCCGAGCGGCGCGCACTGGCTCGGCACCGACCGGATGGGTGCGGACGTCTACAGCCGGCTCCTCTTCGGGGCGCGGATCACCATCCTCATCGGTCTCATCGCGGTCGGCGCCTCGCTGGCCATCGGGGTCCCGATCGGCCTCGTCGCCGGCTACCACCACGGCTGGGTGAGCGATCTGCTCATGCGGGTCTCCGACATCTTCCTCGCGGTGCCGCAGGTGGTGCTCGCCATCGCCATCGCGCAGACGCTGGGCCCGTCGCTCCCCAACGTCATCCTCGCGCTCTCGGTCACGTACTGGCCATGGTTCGCCCGGGTCGTCTACGCCGAGACCCGGACCCTCCAGAAGGAGGTGTTCATCGAGAGCACGGCGGCCCTCGGCGCCTCGCCGTGGCGGCTCACCGTGCTGCACGTGCTGCCGAACATCGCCTCGCCCATCATCGTGCGGGCGTCGATCGGCATGGGGTTCACGATCCTGACGGCCGCGGCGCTCGGCTTCCTCGGGCTTGGGCCCCCGCCGCCCACGCCGGAGTGGGGACGGACGATCGCGGAGTCGCGCGAGTTCCTGCCCGACGCGTGGTGGTACGCGACCGCGCCCGGCCTGGCCATCTTCCTCACCGTCATGGGCTTCAACCTGCTCGGCGACGGCCTGCGCGATGTGCTCGATCCGCGGCTACGCCGGAGCGGCCCGGCCCGCGATGGCTGAACTCCTCGCCGTCCGCGGGCTGCGCGTGGACTTCGCCACCGACCGGGGGCCGGCGCAGGTGCTGGACGGGATCAACCTGGACATCGCGACCGGCGAGGTGGTGGGGCTCGTCGGCGAAAGTGGCTGCGGCAAGACCACGCTCGCCCGCGCGATCCTCGGCATCCTGCCCGAGGGGGCCGCGCGGATCCACGGCGGCGAGGTGCGCTTCAAGGGGACGGATCTCCTGCGCGAAGACCCCGCGACCGTGAACGAGCGCGTCCGCGGAGGGGCGATCACGTTCATCCCTCAGGATCCGTTCACGTCGTTCAGCCCCCTGTTTCCCATCGGCACCCAGATCATGGACTTGATGAAGTGGAAGTCCCCGCGGGCGCGCCACGGTGGCCGGCCGTCGTCCATCTTCGGACGCTATCCGCGGGGGCGCTATCGCGCCGACCGCGAGGCGGTGCTGGAAACCCTACGCGCCGTGCAGTTCCCCGAGCCAGCGCGGGCGCTAGGCCGGCTGCCGCACGAGTTCTCCGGCGGCCAGCGCCAGCGTCTCATGATCGCGATGGCCCTCCTCCCGCAGCCCGATCTGATCATCGCGGACGAGCCGACGACCGCCCTAGACGTGACAATCCAGGCCCAGATCCTGCGGCTGCTGCGCGCGCTGGTGAAGGAGCGCGGGGTGTCGGTGCTCTTCACCACCCACGATCTCGGCACCGCGTACGAGATCTGTGACCGCGTGGTGGTCATGTACGCCGGCCAGGAGATGGAGGCGGCGCCGACCGATGCCTTCTTCGGACGCCCCGCGCACCCCTACACGCGCCGCCTGCTCGCCAGCGTGCCGGGCCCCGACGGCGAGATCCGCGACATTCCGGGCGAGGTGCCGAGCCTGGTGACTCCGCCGTCGGGGTGTCGGTTCCATCCGCGCTGCGACTACGCGACCGAGGAGTGCCGCGACCAGCGTCCGGCGCTGCGCGCGCTCGCGGGCGGCCACGGCGTCCGCTGCCACCACCCCGTCGACACACCAGCCGGAGCCGGCGCGTGAGCGCGCCCGCGCCGCCGCTGCTGGAACTGGTCGACCTCGCGCGCCACTTTCCGGTGCGCAACGCCTTCGGCCGCCGCGTCGGCTGGCTGCGGGCCGTCGATGGGGTGTCGCTCGAGGTCCGGCCGGGTGAGACGCTCGGCCTCGTCGGCGAGAGCGGCTGCGGCAAGTCGACGCTCGGCAAGACGGTGATGGGCATCTACACGCCGACCGCGGGCGACATCCGCTTCGCCGGGCGCGAGATCGGACGGCTGCCCCGGCGCGAGCGGCGCGCCGTCGCCAAGGATCTCCAGTACGTCTACCAGGACCCGGGCGCCTCGCTCGACCCCCGGTGGAAGATCGGGCTCTCGCTGCAGGAGCCGCTCAAGATCCACACCACGCTGACCCGGGCCGAGCGGGACCGCGAGGTGCGTGCGATCCTGGCCACGGTCGGGCTCCCGGACGCCCACCTCGACCTCTACCCGCACGAGCTGAGCGGCGGCCAGCAGCGCCGCGTCGGGCTCGCGCGCATCCTCACCCTGCGGCCCCGCCTGGTGATCCTGGACGAGCCGACCTCCGGGCTCGACGTCTCGGTCCAGGCCAGCGTGCTCAAGCTGTTCCGCCGCCTCCAGGAGACGTTCGCGCTCACCTACGTGTTCATCTCGCACGATCTCTCGGTGGTCCGCGCGATGTGCGCAGGCATCGCGGTGATGTATCTCGGGAAGCTCGTGGAGCTCGGCCCGACCGCTCACGTCTTCGAAACACCGCGTCACCCCTACACGCAGTCGCTGCTGGCCGCGGTGCCGCGCATCGGAGGCCGCCGCATCACCCAGGACTTCGCGTTGGAAGGCGAGCCGCCGAATCCGCGCGACGTGCCGAGCGGCTGCCGCTTCCGGACCCGCTGCCCGCTGGCCCAGGCCCGGTGCGCGACGGAGGAGCCACCGCTCCGCCCGATCGACGGGCGCACCGTGGCCTGTCACTTCGCCTGACGCGGGCACGAGAGGTATCGTTCACGGATGGCCCGACTCGATCCCGCGCACCCTCGGCCGCCATCGTCTCCCCGGCCAGCCCGATGCCGAGACGCTCTTCCAGGTTCAGGCGCCGAGACTGCGCGTCAACTGTCCGCGGCCTCGGATCCAGCGCGGCGGGGCCTCTCGCCGTCAGCCCGATGACCATCGAGCCGGTCGGGGGAATCGGACGCGCGCGGCGAGGGGCCAGCTCGAGCTGCCCCAGCCGCCGGGCTGAGGCACCGGCTTCTGTGCTACCGTTGGCTCCCTCGGGAGGAGCGCTCGTGCAGATCGGCGCGGACATCGGCGGCACCTTCACGGACATCGTGGCCCTGGACCGCACCGGCCGGCTCGCGCTCACCAAGGTGCCGAGCACGCCCAAGGACCTCCTGGACGGCATCGCGGTCGCCACCGCCAGGGTGCTCGCGCTGGCCGGCGCTGAGCCGGGCGACGTCGAGCGGTTCATCCACGGCACCACCGTCGCCACCAACGCGGTCCTCGAGCAGAAGGGGGCCACGACCGCCATCCTGACCACCGAAGGGTTCGAGGACGTGCTCGAGATGGGGCGGATGAAGCGCTCGCGCATGTACGACCTCGACATGGACCCGGAGGTCCCGACCTTCCTCGCGCCGCGGCGGCGCCGGCTCGGCATCCGCGAGCGACTCGACGCCCGGGGACGCGTGCTGGTCCCGCTGCACGAAGCGGACGTGCGGAAGGCGGTGGAGGCCCTGCGCGCGCAGCGGGTGTCGGCCATCGCGGTGTGCTACCTCTTCTCGTTCCTGAACGGAGCGCACGAGCGGCGGACGCGCGACATCATCGCGGAGCTCGCGCCGGACATCAGCGTTTCCCTCTCATCAGAGGTCGACCCGACCTTCCGGGAGTACGAACGGTTGTGCGTGACCGCGTTCGACGCCTACCTCGGCCCGGTGGTGAAGCGCTACCTCGCGGGCCTCGCCGACACCCTGCGCGGCCTCGGGGTACCCGGCGTGCCGCTGATCATGCGCTCGCGCGGCGGCATCGTGTCGGCGGCGCTCGCCGCGCAGCAACCCGTCACGCTCTTCCTCTCGGGGCCGGCGGGCGGGGTCATCGGCGCCGCGTTCGCGGCCGAGCGCTCCGGGGTGCGCGACTTCGTGTCGCTCGACATGGGCGGCACCAGCAACGACGTGGCCCTGGTGCGGGACGGGCGGCCCCTGCTCGTCAGCGAGGGCGCGATCGGGTCCTACCCGGTGCGCACCCCGATGGTGGACGTCAACACCATCGGCGCCGGCGGCGGCAGCATCGCGTGGATCGACGCCGCCGGCGGGCTCCGGGTGGGGCCGCGCAGCGCCGGCGCCGAGCCGGGGCCCGCCTGCTACGCGCGCGGCGGCGACGAGGCCACGGTGACCGACGCCAGCGTCGTGCTCGGCTACCTGAACCCCGCGCGCTTCGCCGGCGGCGCCCTGACCCTTGACGTGGCCGCCGCTGAGCGCGCGGTGGCCGTCCTCGGCCGCCGGCTGGGCCTCGACCCGGTTGCCGCCGCGGCGGGCATCCATCGCGTCGTCAACGCCCGCATGGCGGACCAGATCCGCCTGGTGACGATCAAGCGGGGATGGGATCCGCGGCAGTTCTCGCTCGTCGTCCTCGGCGGCGCCGGCCCCGTGCACGGCGCCGCCCTCGCCGAGGAGCTGGGCATGGCGGAGGTGGTCGTTCCCGAGGCGCCCGGCGTGCTCGCCGCCTTCGGCCTGCTCGCCGCGGCCATCGAGCACCACCACGCGCGCACCCTCCAGGCGCGCACCGACGTGGCCGACCTTGGCGCCCTCAACACGTGCCTCGGCGAGCTCGACGCCGCCGGCCGCGCGCGCATGGCCGAGGAAGGCGTGCCCGCGCCGGCCGTGCGCGTGGCCTACGCGGCCGACATGCGATACGTGGGCCAGGCCTACGAGCTGGAGGTGCCGATCCCGGCGCCGGTCACCGCCGCCGGGGTGCCTGCCATCGTGGCCGCGTTCCATGCCGTGCACGAGCGCGTGTACGGCTATGCGCGCGCGCAGCAGCCGGTGGAGTTCGTCAACTTCCGCGCCGTCCACACGTTCCCGCTGCCGCGGCCCGCGGTGACGCCCGCCGCCCGCGCGAGCGGCCGGCTCGCCGACGCGCAGGTGGGCGAGCGCCGCGCGTACTTCGGCCGGTTCGAGCCGACCGCGATCTACGAGCGCGGTCGGCTGCCGCTGGGCGCCCGCCTCGTCGGACCGGCCATCGTGGAGCAGACCGACACCACCACCGTGATCCCCCCCGGCGTCACGGCGCTCGTGGACCCGGTCGGCAACCTGCGCCTGAGGAGAGACCGATGACGATCGACCCGATCCTCCTCGAGGTGCTGCGCAACCGTCTCGACGCCATCGCCGACGAGATGGAGCTGACCCTCCTCAAGAGCGCGGCCTCGCCGATCGTGAAGGAGGGTCTGGACGCCTCGGCCGCGCTGTTCAACACCCGCGGCGAGACCATCGCCCAGGCGGCCGCCATCCCGATCCACCTCGGCGCGCTGCAATTCGCGGCGCAGCGCATCGTCCGGGCCTTTCCTCCGGACGGCATGCGCGACGGCGACGCCTTCCTGCTGAACGACCCGTACGACGGCGGCACCCACCTGCCCGACATCACCCTGGCGGTGCCGGTCTTCGCCGACGGGCGGGCCGTCGCGCTCGCCTGCACGATGTGCCACCACCAGGACGTGGGCGGCCGCACGCCGGGCAGCGTGCCGACGGACGCCACCGAGCTCTACCAGGAAGGTGTCATCATCCCGCCGACCCAGCTCTTCCGCGCCGGAGCGCTGGACGACAACCTCTTCCGCCTGCTCACCCGCAACGTGCGGCTCCCGGAGGTGTTCACCGGTGACCTCATGGCCCAGGTGGCGGCGGGGCGGCTCGGCGGCGTCCGCCTGCGCGAGCTGTTCGCCGCGCACGGCACCGCGACGGTGGTGGCGTACATCGAGGAGCTGCTTGCGCGGGCCGAGCGCCTCACCCGCGCGCAGATCGAGGCCATCCCCGACGGGGACTATGCCTTCGAGGACTGGCTCGACGACGACGGCGTGGACATCGGCCAGCCGGTCAAGATCGCGGTAACGCTGCGCGTGCGCGGCTCGGCCATGACCTTCGACTTCACGGGCAGCGACCCCCAGGTCCGCGGTCCGTTCAACTCGGTGCCCGCCTCCACGATGTCCGCGGTCTACTACGCGGTCCGCGCGATCTCCGACGCCTCCATCCCGAACAACGGCGGCTGCTTCCGCGCGGTGGACGCGGTGCTGCCGGAAGGCACCATCGTGAACCCGCGACCACCGGCCCCGGTGAGCTGCCGCACCGCCACCATCAAGCGCATCGCCGACACCATCCTCGGCGCGCTCGTGGGCGCGCGGCCCGGCAAGATGCCGGCGGCAAGCTCCGGCACCCTGCTCGTGATGGCCTTCGGGGGCCGCGACCCGGAGACCGGCCGGCCGTTCGTGGCCAGCGAGCTCGCCGCCGGCGGCATGGGCGCCCGTCCCGACAAGGACGGCATCGACGTCATCGAGACCGACGTGTCCAACTGCATGAACATCCCGGTGGAGTCGGTCGAGATGAACTTCCCCCTGCGCATCCCCCGGGTACGCCTCCGGAGCGGCTCCGGCGGCGCCGGGCGCTTCCGCGGCGGCCTCGGGCTCGAGAAGGTCTTCGAGGCGACCACCACCGACGTGATGGTGTCCCACCGCGGCGAGCGCTTCGCGTCGTCGCCCTGGGGTCTCGAGGGCGGCGCGCCGGGCGCCCGCGGGCACGCGTTCATCCTCAGAAAGGACGGCGCGCGCGAAGACTTACCCTCGAAGAAGATGATCGTCCTTCATCCGGGCGACCAGCTGTGGGAATACATCGCCGGCGGCGCCGGCTACGGCGATCCGCTCGACCGGGATCCCGCCGCGGTCCTGGCCGACGTGCTGGACGGCAAGATCTCGACCCCGGCGGAGTACGGCGTCGTCCTCACCCCGGATGGCGCTGCGGTGGACGAGGTGAAGACGAAGGAGTGCCGCGAGGTCCTCACCAGCCAGCGCCTGGCCAGTGGCGGACGTTAGCCCCGGGGCACGCCGGTGCCAGGGTGTTGACCGATGCGGACTGCCGCAAGTGGCCGGGATCGGACAGGACCTCGCCACCGCTTACTGCGCTGCGGTTGCCGGGAACTCCCGGATGTAGCCGTACCCGCCGTGGATCTGGACAGCCTCAAGGGCATTCCGGACCGCGGCTTCGGAGCTAAAGCGCTTCGCCATTGACGCTTCCCTCCGCCGTCACGGCAGCCTCCCGGAGCAGCTGCTCGGCCGCGGCGGGGCCGGGGCAGACGTGGTCATTCCAGTGCGCCAGGTCGGGGCGCCCGAGCGCGCGTTCGAGCGGCCGCCGGAGCGCGCGCAGCAGGTCCACCGGGCGCGCCGTATCGTAGGCGTCGACGTTGAGACCCAGCAGATCGTAGACATCGAGGTGCAGCAACTCGTACAACGCCCGATCCACCGCCCCCACGACGCACCACGCGGTGGCCTGCGGCGCCGTCGACCGGACCTTCTGCCCGGTGGCGTCCCGGGCGGACGTCTCGCGCGTCCACCCCATGGCGACCAGCTCCGCGGCGCGGAGCAGGATCTTCTGGTGCATCGCGGGGTGCACGACGTGATGCGTAACCTCGAAAGGCAGCTCGTTCATCGTCGCCTCCTCAGGCACGCCCCCGGTCTGGCTCGCGTGCCGGTCGATTGGTCACCCGCGCCCACCGGCGTCGGGTCGGGTGCGCTGCTCGCGCTGCCGCGACACCGACCCCTCAGTGTCGCAACGCCAGGATGATCCCCTCGCTAGCCCAATTGATCACCACCACTCCAACGCCTCGTTAGGGCGACAAGCCCGTGCGCTTCAAGTCCTCATCCAGGTCGTCGGGGAGCGGGGCATCAGGCGCAGGCGCGGGCCCAATCGGGACCGCCGAAGCAGCGCCTGTTGGAGCTGCGCACCCGTCAGCGGGCGGCCCGGACCGGGCGGGCATGCAGGGTCGACCTTCCCCCACGGCCGGCAGCACGCCGGCATACACATAGACCAGGGCAACTTGTAGGCGTCGAAGTGAATCGCGATCGTGGCGACTCTGTACAACCGCTCGGCATCGAGCCCCTCAGCCCGCCAGGGGCCAGGGTCTCGAGGACGAACTGGCCTACGTCCTCGGGGGTACGTGGCTTGGGCTCGGTCCGTCGGACACCGATTTGCCGACAGCCGAAGCTGCCGAAGTGCCGCAGGAAGGCCGAAAGAGCCTCGACATCTCGATCCGTCATTGAGGGACCTCCGCTGGTCTCGTCGTCGCGGCCGCGGTTCCGTCCGCTCGCACGGGCGCGCACCGAGCGCTCATCCCGACCGGGCCAGAACGAGACAGCGCTCATTGATGAAAAGGATCAGATAGACCACCTCGTCGCGAAGACAGGCCGTGCCCCAGAATCGTTGCAGGCCCGGTCGTGCGGCGACGTCGTCGAGGTCGAGGAAAGTGGTCTGCAGTGGCGGGACCCGTCCCGAGGCCAAGAGGGTCACGACCACGGCCCGCGCTTCGTCGGCCGGGATGGTCGCCCGATGATGCACCCGCAGTTCCTCGGCCTCATGGTGAATCCAGAAGACGCCCCATCGCCGGGGTTCGTCTAGACTCGGATGGCCCACTTGTCGGTCCCTCGGACCACCGTGAATGTGAACTGGCCCTGCCCCAACAGCGTGATCACCAGCCGGCCCCGCACGTAGGGAGCATCCGTTCGGGCGTGGCACGGGGGACAGAGCGCCACGAGTCGATCGAGGTCGAAATCCGAGCCGCCCTGCGTGCGCTTGACGACGTGGTGGACCTCGAGGCGGGTGCGGACACGACAGGCCTGGCAGCCCCACTGGGCTCGGGCCAACACCTGCGCGCGGATCTCGCGCCAGGCCTCGAGGTTCGCCGAGGGACGGCCGAGGGCGAGTCGACCACCCGCCCGGATGCGGCGCCGCGAGGCCTGACCGACACGGACCCGGGTTCGGAGTGGCCTAGCGCGCCGCACGGGTCAGCCCGAGGTTTGCCCACGTGGGCAAACGAGCGATCCTGACGCTGACGACGATCCCCGCGAGCGCTTGGCGGCCTGCACCTCCCACTCGGTCAGACACTCGCGGCAGCCCGCCAGGAAGATTGCGATCGGGTTCGGCGAGCCCACGATGCGCTTCCCGAGGTGGAAGAAGCGTTCGACCAGCTCCATCGCCTCGATGTCCGGCATGGCGCTCAGCACGGCGCGCCGGAACCGCTCCCCTGGCGGACTTGGCTCTCGGCCTCGGGGCAGCGCATCGAGGGCCTCCGAGACCTTGGCCTGCAGGAGCATCGTTGACAGCTCGCTCGCGCACTGCAGCCAGGTCCGCCACTCCTCGAAGCGCTCGATCGCGGGCGCCACCACTGTGCCCTTGGCCAGGCCGACGCGGGCGAGACTTGAGCGCAGCAGCGAGCGCTCCGGCTCCTCGAAGCGCGTCAACATGCGCCCAATCGCGAGGCGCCTATAGGCTGTCCGCCACGAGGCGAGTCCCAGCACGTGCCGGAAGTAGTCCTCTTCCGTCGGATACGTGGTCCCATCTCCATTCCGGACCTGGCTCCAGTAGCCCTTGGCGTGCACCTCCCACGCGAGCTCGCAGGCCAGCACCCGATCCGGCTCGACCCGGTCGCGCAGACTCTGAAGCGCCAGGTGCAGCGCTTCGGCTCGGGTCATTGGCGACCATTGGCCCAGGAAGCGCTGGATGGCCTCGTTCGGGTCGGGCGTGTGCGCCATGTGGGGTGCCCAGCGAATCCGGGGCTACCCGATCCGCCGAGGAGCTTGTAGCGGACCCGCCGGCTCGATCGGATGGACCCCCGAACGAGACGCCGGCCGGTCGCCTTCAGTCTGGCCCGCCATCCGCCGTTGCCAGCGCCAGAGGCGCAGCGCCGCCCGAAAGTCCTCCACGCTGAGAGCCTCGGGCACCGGCATCGCCTCCCAGGCGGGGTCATCCTGATACTTGGGCAGCCGGACGATCAGCCCCTGGGTCGAGGGCATCCCTCGGCGCGTGGCCGCGTGTCGGTAGGCGACGTTCTGCAGGAAGGCCTCCGGGTAGATCGCCTTGCCACTCTTCCAATCGAGCACCGTCAACACGCCGCGGACGCGCGCGTAGAGGTCGAGGGTACCGGCGTAGCCGCACATCTCGCAATAGACCGTCCGCTCGATGGCCAGCGGCTCCAGGGCCACACTCTTCGCCCAATCTTTCCAACTCTCCACCGCCCAGGCTGCGGCGTCCGGTAGACGGGGTTCGGGGCCCGCATCTTCCCCGAGCCGGGCACGCAGGGCCCATTCGATCCCCGCGTGCATCGCCGTCCCGATAGTGGCGGCTTGCTGCTTGACGCGATCAGCCGCCTTGACCCCGCTGACGGCCTCGGCGACGGCGCTGAGCACGTACTCCGGATCGCGCGCCCCGGGCTTGCTTAGCACCTCGAGCATCGCTGCCTCGAAGTAGCGGCGCTCCTCCTTGGCGTACCAGGGCGCGAGCGCGGGCTTGGCAATGATGTCCAGGATCGTGGTCACCGACGGCCAGCGCTGGCCTCCGATGGTGTAGAAGCGGGCGCGATCGACACGTAGCGGTGAGCTCATCACAGTCGCTGTCACCTCACGCCTCCTTATGGTCACCGTCAGACACTGCTGACTCCGGTTGCCGCGAGGACGCGGCGTGCTGCACGGGCTCCGCCACCGCCCCGTCGCCGGCGACATAGACCTCGAACCCCTTGAAGGAGCGACCGGCCTTTGAGGTTTGCATCCCCGTGTACTGGATCAGCACCTCCGCGCCCTCGCCCACCCGCCGGAGTCGGTCTAGTAACGCGGCCGGCAGCGGAAACGTGATCAACCCCTCCGAGGTCTCGAGAGTGCCGAGGGGCCCATAGCGCCCGTCATGAGCCCCCCGCCATGTGCCTTCAAATTCCTCTCCTGCCTGCTCCCACTTGTGAAACTGCCCCTGCCCTACCCGTCTCCAACGCTTGAGGCTGCTCATCCTTTTCCCCCGGTCGGCAATCTAGATGTTTGAGTTGTGTTCGGGCCGTCCTTGTCGGTAAGGTCTTGACCGCCGAACTCATGAAGCCAGTATATCTATTATCAGATACTAGTCAAGCTGTAATTTCCGATACCAGATATCCGACCTAGAGTGCCTTGACAGACAGAGATCTGGTTGTCGAGGCGATTCGGAGGGCGGGGTCGCAAAAGGCCCTCGCGGAGGTATTCGGCGTGTCGCAGTCGGCGATAAGTGAGTGGGGTCGGGCCAGGCCAATTCCCCGCCATGTGAAGGCCCGCCTTGAGAGCTACCTCGGATTGCAGCATCCAGACCGACGGGAGACTGACGAAGGTCCTTGGAGTGTCCCGGCCGCGATCAGAGAGCTACTGCGGCCTCTCGAGTCAGAGCTAGCAAGCGGTCGACCAGTCCATTTGCCCCCCCAGTATGAGCGGCGCTACGAAGAACGAGTTCGAGAACTTATTGGTTGGGTGAGACGGGAACTCGGTGAATATCGGAGAGTCCTGGATGCGGAGCATCGCTCAAAGCGTAACAAGCGCAAAAAGGGCGGCAAGCAACCAGAGTAGCGTCCGGCCAATGCTCGGTCCGGCCTTGCGGCCGCCATCCTCGAAGCTATCGGGCACTCGTCTTGAGGATATTCTTCGCGCAATCAGTCTCATCGCGCGCTATGCTGACCGAGGCAGACCAGGCTTCGATCGCGACGAGCTGGTCCAAGCCTGGATGGTTCACCACCTCACGCTGATCGGCGAGGCTGCAGCCCTGCTCTCACCAGCGTTGCGAGACCGTCACCCAGAAGTTCCTTGGCCGGTCATCGGCATGCGCGATGTGCTCGTCCACGGTTACTTCTCGATAAACTTGGACGAGGTGTGGGCAACTGTCGAGCGACATGTGCCCGTTCTCCGGAGCCAGATCGCCATTGGCCACACCCTGTACGAGGCGTTCGATGCCCGGCTTAGACGTCCTGGGATTCCGCGTCGAGCCAGCGCTAGTTCAGACCGAGAAAGACCAGCAGCCGCGAATGACGGGCTTGCCCATCATCACCTTGGGATTGGACTCCTGACCGGCATTCGGTGGAGAATCGGGTCGCTGACGGTAACCTACCGCGGCGCACTGATCGGCGCGATCGCACTCATGGCAGTAGCGGGCATTGGGTGGATTGTCTTTGTGTCGCCCGTGTATGTTGATTGACTACTCCACGACCCGACTAGTCTTCAAACGCCAGCAGTGCCGACAGACGGTCTCGGCGCCCCGTCCAAGTGTTTCACCGCAATCTGCCACCGCCTGTCGGCGCCGAGCCTGGCAGGATGCTTCACTCCGGGCGAGCGAGCCGCTGAGCATGGGGCACTCGCCCCTGATCTGCGCGGAACGGTCTTCGAGGAACGGGCTGCAGCCAGCGACGACCAGGGTGAGGACGACGAGAATTTTAAGTCCCTCCGGATATCTCATGACGCTCTGCACTCCTTCCAGAGGCCGACGGCGATTTCAGTGTACGGCTAAGAGTAGGCATAGGCCTCCCGTCGATCGAGCGGGCCCGCCAGGCAGGTTCGGGTAAGATATGCGGGAAGATTTCCGGCAGCGACAAGCCGGACCCACACAAAATCGGGACGTTAGGAGGTGGCCGCATGACATGGGCGCGCGCTCTGGTGGCATGAATGTGCCTGCCTCCCTTTCGCCCGAGGCAAACCTCCGGGACAACCTTTCGGTCGACCTGTACTGGGACGCGCGTCGAGAATGCGAAGGCCGATACCGCACTCTGCATCTGGTCCGCGTGAACCAGGATGGAGACCTCACGCTCGACGCGGCTGCGAACTCGACGAGCGAGCTGCGCCGGTTCATCGAGTGCGACCATCCGGGAGTCCGCAAGCGCGCCGACCTGCGGCACCAGAAGGGCCAATCCCTTCCGGACGGGCTCAATCCGCAGCCGGCGATCGAACTCGACTGGCTGGCGTTGACCGGCAAGCTTGAGTCGATCGGGTGCGCGCGAGGCATCGTAGGTCTCGCGGCCCCGGAGATAGCTGAGACCTTCTCCTCTGTGAATGCCAACGCCCTGGAACGACGGAATCTTTGCCGGTGACCGATCGACGGCCTCGCGGATCTCCGCGTGGGCGGCGCGCCGCGGTGCGCGAGAACCAGTCGGTCGCGGTCCTGCTTGGCCTCTTCCTGCTCTCAGGGGTGAGCGGCCTCGTCTACCAAGTCATCTGGGCGCGCCAGCTCACCCTCATCTTTGGTGCCACGAGCCCTGCGATCACCACGGTGTTGGCGGCCTTCATGCTCGGTCTGGCACTCGGCAGCTACGCCGCCGGACGGTGGGCCGGCCGGTGGGGACATCCGCTGCGCGCGTACGCGCTCATTGAGCTCGGAATCGGGACCTATGCAGTTATTTTCCCGCTCCTCCTGAGTGGCCTGCAGGTCATCCACATCCCCCTCTTTCGAATTCTCGTCGATGCCCCGCTGACCCTGATCGCCGTCCGTGTCGCCCTCGCCGCCGGGCTGCTGCTCCCGCCCACGGCGCTGATGGGCGCCTCGCTTCCGGTGCTCGCTCGCGCAGTCATACGGGACCCCGCAGGTACGGGACGCGGCGCGGGGACTCTGTATGGGCTGAACGCGCTCGGGGCGGCCGCTGGCGTCTACCTCGTGACGTTCTTCCTCATCCCGACCGTGGGGCTCATCAAAGGCAGTCTGATCGCGGCGTCCCTGAATTTCGCAGTGGCGGTCGCGGCGTGGGCGTGGGCGCGCGACCGCCGCGGCGAGGCAATGTCGGCGGCGACGGTGCCACGGACCGCGGCCTCGCCCGGGGATGTGTGGGTGCTCCTCGCCTACGGCTGCTCGGGCTTCGCGGCGCTCGGATACGAGGTCGTGTGGACGCGCCTCTTGGTACTCGTCTTCGGAAGCTCCGTGTACGCCTTTGCGGTGATGCTGGCGAGTTTTCTGTTCGGGCTCGGGCTCGGGGGTCTCCTCGGCGGATGGGTGGCGGAACGCGCACGGAATCGGTTCCTCGTCGCGGCGTGGCTCCAGGTACTCATCTGTCTCGGTGTCCTGGCTGGCGTCCCGTGGTTCGACAGGCTGCCTCAGCTCTTCCTGGAGGCGTTCCGCGTCAGCGCCGGCGAGTGGGGGGCGCTCACGACCCTCGAGTTCGCGATGGCGAGCGGGGTGATGATTCTCCCCACCACTGCCATGGGCGCGACCTTCCCGCTCGTGGCGCATCTTCTGGGGACCCGGGGCGGGCCCGAGCACGTCGTGGGGAGCGCGTACACCGTCAACACCTGTGGGGCCATCCTGGGCGCCGCGGTCACGGGGTTTGCCTTGGTTCCGTGGCTCGGATTCCGTGGGAGCTTGCTGGTGCTCACCGGCCTGAGCGCTGTGGCCGCGTGCCTTCTTCTCGTCCCATCCCCGGCCGGACGGCGGCGCTGGGCCGTGCCGGTGCCCGCGATCGTCGTGCTGGCCGTCGTCGCGGCCTTGCCCGGCTGGAACGCGAGCGCGCTCTCGAGTGGTGTCTACCTGTACGCGGAGCAGTATGGTGGCGGACAGTTCGAGCGGCTGGTGGACGAGAAGCGACTGCTCTTCTATCGGGAGGGCGCGACGGCCACGGTGGCCGTCATGGCTGGACGCTACCGCTTTCTCCGCATCAACGGCAAGACGGACGCCGGCGACTCTCCCGACAACCTGACGGAGCGCCTCCTGGCCCACGTGCCCCTTCTCCTGCACGGCGACCCCCACTCGGTGCTGGTGGTCGGCCTCGGGACCGGCATCACTCTCGGCGCGGCACTCCTTCATCCGATCGATCAGGCGGATGTGATGGAGGTCTCTCCGGAGGTGGTCGAGGCCTCCCGCTTCTTCGAGGAGGCCAATGGACATGCCTTGAAAGATCTACGCGCGCGACTCCGCATCCTCGACGCGCGCACCTGGCTCGCGGCAACCAACGCTCGTTACGACGTGATCATTTCTGAGCCTTCCAATCCATGGCAGACGGGCAATGCGAGCCTGTTCACCGTGGACCACTACCGGCTGACGCGATCGCGACTCAATAGGAACGGGGTGTTCTGCCAGTGGCTCCCGTTCTATCGGATGGACGAGGCAGACTTCAAGGCGGCAATCCGCACCTTTCAGTCGGTCTTTTCGAACACGACCGTCTGGTTCTCCGGCGGCGATGTCCTCCTGATCGGGGGAACCGATCAGTTGATCGTGGATCCCACTCGGTTCATGGCCCGGGTGGGCGCCGAAGCCGTCGCGCAAAGTCTCCAGGGGATCGGCATCACGGATGGTCCCGCCCTGCTGGGATTCTTCCTCCTGGATCCTCAACGGGTACGCGAGTACACCGGCGCGGGACCGCTCCACACGGACGACTATCCCCTGCTGGAGTTCTCCGCCCCCAAGACCCTGTATCGCGAATCTGCCCCCCAGATCCTCCGCAGGCTCAAATTGCTCGCGGCGGAGTCCGCTCTGCCGCTGAGACTCGGTTGGTCCAGAGCTCACTGCTGTCTTCGAGGGGGTGGCCCAGATGCGGCCCTGCTGCGGCCGCTCGGCCCGCCACACCGGGCCGATCTGGATGGCCTTGAGCGCGGCTGGGGCAAGCGCGCGTGATTGTGCGCGTAGTAGCGGACGAGCGGCACCGTGAGGTCGAACCGCAGGCCCAGGTCCGCCAGATCCTCCGCGCCGCCCGCCGCCGCGAGCTTCTCCCCGCGCTTCAGGATCCTGTAGATCAGCTTCTCGTTCTCGCCGCCGTCGCTCCGGAGCAGCAGGCGGAGGCTCTCCACCGCGGGCGTCTCGATGCGGACGAAGCCGTGGCGCCGGTAGACGGTCAGGATCTGGGCCATCGCCCAGTCGCGCAGCGCGACTTCCTCGGGAAGCACGTCCCGCATGCCGCGGGGCGGCGAGGCGTCGAGCCGGGGCTCGCGCCGTTGACCCTCTTCCGGGATCGCCAGGGCGAACCTAGTCCTGGGGTACGGTCATGATGATCTGCGTCTCGCCGCCCGCCTTCAGGAGGACGTTGTTGTACCGGACGACGGAGGCGATGATCGTCGGCTGGGAGGCGTCCTCGGTCTTGTAGGCCCCAAGACAGGTGATGCGGCCCTCGAAGCCCGAGTTGATCGACTGCAGCCGGAAGCCCGCCGGCCCCTTGAACACGACCGCGAGCAGACCCTCCCGCACCAGGTTCTGGGGCACGATCAGCTCGTCCACCCCGTCCCCGTCGAGGTCCACCGCGAGCGGCGTGGGCTCGATCTTGAAGAACTTGCTGCGCTCCGTCCGCGAGGACATCAGAGCGCCGACCAGCTCCACCGTCATGTAGCCGCCGCCGACCGACGTGGCGGAGCGCCACAGCTCCTCGCCCTCGCTCACGATCTGCAGCCGGTTGTACTCGTCGATGAGGGCGAGCGACCGCGTGTCCTTGCCCATCACGTTGGAGAAGGCGGCGCCCATCGGCCGGAAGGAGCCGGGCACGCGCACCGCTTTCTCGGTGACGAGCTTGCCGTTCTTCAGGATCACCTGGTCGGCCTGTCCCGGCGTGAAGAAGTTCTCAGAGCTGTAGCGCTGGGTCCACAGCGTCTGCTTCACGCCCTCGCCCTTGAGGTCCACCGCGAACAGGAAGTCGGACACGTACTCGATCATCGTGTACGGCTTGCCGTCCCGCGAGGAGATCACGAAGGCGTTGAGCCCGACCTTCGGCACGTACCGGTTGCCGATGACCTCCAGGTTGCCGTCGCCGTCCAGGTCCGCGAGCTGCAGGGAGAACACGCGCCCCAGGTTGCGCACCGAGCGGCTCCACTCCGGCTCGACCTTCTGATCCACGATCCGGTACATGTAGATCTGGTCGCCGTCGCTCACCACCATGCGCGGGATCTTGTCCTTCGGAGCGACCGCAATGTCCATGGCCAGCACCGGGAACTTGAACTTGGCCACCTCCCGGAGCGGCAGCGAGCTCTCGCCGGTCGAGTAGCTCCCCGCCTCGAGCTCCCCGCCCAGGAGCCGCTGCAGGAGCGTGCGTGGCTTAGCCTGGGGCGGGTTCGCGAGGCCGCCCTGCGAGAACCGGGCGCCAGGATTGGCGGCCCGCAAGGTCGAGGGGGGAACGAAGAACGACGTCGTGACCGCGGCGTCCGCGCGGGGGGCCGCGAAGAACCGCACGTCCATGAAGGGCTTGGCCTGGACACGCGTGAAGTGAACCGCCAGGATATTGTCCGCCTTGAACCGCTCGGCGGCTTCGCGGACGCCCTTACCGGCCAGGAAGTCGGCGGCGGTCAGCCGCTGCTGGGCGAGGAAGACGTTGATCGTGTCGCCCATGGTCACCTTGAACCGGCCGGTGGCGGCCAGGCGCTCCACGAGCTCCTGGGTCGCGGTCTCGACCAGCGCCTCTCTCAGGCTTCCCAGGAGCGGCAGCAGCACGATGCTGACCTTGCCGGAGGAGACCCGGAACCGGTCACCCGGCTTGATCTCGACGCCCGCCGGCGGCGACGCCACCGCGAAGCCTTCCTGCGCCTGGGTGATCCGGGTAAACCCGAGCGAGTCCTCGGCCCGACCGAGCACCTCGCCGGTCCGCGGATGCTTGATCTCCCGTCCCTCGCGATAGAGCTCCACGTCGAGCCCGGGTCGGGCGCCGGCCTTGGCCCCCGCGCCGAGGGTGAGAGCCCCGGGACGGACCTCGAGCACCTCGCCCTCGAACTTGGGGAAGAGATCCAGGAGCTGCTCCACCAGCGCGGTCATGGGGGCCGACGTGACGGGGCCGGGCGGCGGCGTGGTCTGGGACTGGGCCGAGGCGCTGCCCGCGACGAGCAACGCCAAGAGCAGCAGGGGGAGGATCTCGGGCAGACGTCGACGCATCATTCCCTCACCCCGACTCCTTCGAGATTGGACCGGTCGGCAGCACGGCGGCGCTCCCAGCCCACGACGGCTTTGAATATGGTCGGACCCGGCGGATGCTGGACGACAATATATACCCAGTCGGCGAACGCGGGGTTCGAACTCTCCCCGACCACCGCTGCGATACCCTGGCCAAGGCCCGTCGAGCGGGACAGGTAGCGATCCCACAAGGCGGGGCCCCGGTCCTCATAGAAGCGCAGAAATTGGAGCGGGTAGGTCACCGCGGTCTGCGGCGTGGGCGAACCGGTCACCCGGTAGGGCAGATAGTAGCGGAGCCCTGGCGGCTCCCCGGCTCCGAGCGGTACCCCATGCAGCGCGATGTGGATCACTTCGTGAGTGCGGGTCGTGGTCGGCGCGATACCCCAGATGCGCTCACCCGGATTGCCCTCCCAGACCATCTCGTCCCACCGCCGCAAGCCCTCCGCCGGCTTGATGTCGGCGATCACCTTGACCCCGCGGAACGAGACGGCGATGGCCTCCCAGCCGTAGCGAAACGTCCGGTCGGAGAGGAGGGCGCCGTCCGGGATTTTGGCAGTGTCCAGCTCCTGGCCCAGCCGATCCATGCCAGCTCACCCGAGCCCGTGCCCAGCGGACCGTCGAAGTAGTGGACGAAGCTGTCGCGGTGGAGATTGGCCACCTGCAGCCGGTACTCGACGGCCCCGGCCGGGTCCGAGAGCCCCAGGAGCAGGAGCAGGCCAACGAGAAGCCTAAGCATGCGGCTCACTATACGTCGGCGGCCCGACTGCGGCAAGAAACTGTGAATAAACAACGGGCCCGGGAGCTTCCCCCCGGGCCCGAAGCCCCTGCGGTTGCTGTGACTTAGAACGTGAAGCGGATGCGCGAAGTGAGCATGTACGCATCCTTGGCGTTGCGACCACCCGCGTTCGGATCCGTGATCGCGTCCATGGCGTCGCCCATGAACATGTGCCGCCAGCGCTTCAGGCAGCCAGGTCCGCCACTCCTCGAGGCGCTCGATCGCCGGCGCCACTACCGTGGCCTTGGCCAGGCCCACCCGGGCGAGGCTCGAGCGGAGCAGCGAGCGCTCGGGCTCCTCGAAGGTCGTCAACATCCGTCCGATCGCGAGGCGCTTGTAGACCGTTCGCCACGAGGCAAGCCCCAGCACGTGCCGGAAATAGGTCTCCTCCGTGGGGTACGTGGTCCCATCGGCATTCCGGACCTGGTTCCAGTAGCCCTTGGCGTGCACCTCCCACGCGAGAGCTCGCAGGCCAGCACCCGATCCGGTTCCACGCGGTCGCGCAGGCTCTGGAGGGCCAGGTGCAGGGCCTCCGCGCGGGTCAGCGGCGACCATTGGCCCAGGAAGCGCTGGATGGCCTCGTTCGGGTCGGGCGTGTGCGCCATGCGGTGTGCCAGCGCGTCCGAGGCTACCCCGCCCGCCGAGGAGCCCGTGGCGCACCGGCCGTCTCTGTCGGATGGATCCCGGAGGCTCGAGACGCCGGCGGGTCGCCTTCGGGCTGGCCGGCCATCCGCCGCTGCCAGCGCCAGAGGCGCAGCGCAGCGCGAAAGTCCTCCACCGTGAGCGTCTCCGGCACCGGCATCGCCTCCCAGGCGGGGTCGTCCTGGTACTTCGGCAGCCGCACGATCAGCCCTTGTGCTGAGGGCATCCCCCGGCGCGTGGCCGCATGCCGGTACGCAATATTCTGGAGAAACGCCTCAGGATAGATCGCTCGCCCGCTCTTCCAGTCGAGCACGGTCAGGACGCCCCGGACCCGGGCATAGAGATCGAGGGTGCCGGCGTATCCGCAGACTTCGCAGTACACCGTCCGCTCGATGGCCAGGGGCTCGAGCGCCACGCTCTTCGCCCAGTCCTTCCGCTCTCGAGCGCCCAGGCCGCGGCATCCGGGAGTCGGGGCTCGGGGCCGGCATCCTCTCCCAGCTGCGTGCGGAGAGCCCACTCGATCCCCGCGTGCATCGCCGTGCCGATGCTCGCCGCCTGCTGCTTGGCGCGATCGACCGCCTTGACGCCGCTCACGGCCTCGGCGACGGCGCTGAGGACGAACTCGGGATCCCGCGCTCCGGGCTTGCTCAGCACCTCGAGCATCGCCGCCTCGAAGTACCGCCGCTCTTCCTTCGCGTAGCGCGGCTGTTCGGAGTTACGGCGCCGGCAGCGAGCGAGTGGGGCCGAATCCGCCCGATCCCTCGCCATTTGCGGCCCAGGATCGAAGACTATTTGGGGCTAGGCGCGAGGACCCGTGCCGAGCGGGCTCACGAAGCTCTCGCCTCTCATAGGAGAGTTCTGGAGCGCATCCAAGATCTTCTGCTGGTGGAGATGCCTGGGCTGGACAAACTGCCTCTTGGGTATCGGGAACAGTATCGAGAGCGAGTGAAAGAGATCGAAATTAGGGTTGAAGCAAACCTTGCCGAAATCGCAGCCAGGATCGAAAGGGAACTAGCTGACGTCAGGGCTCGGCTAATTGCGGAGTATCACAGCGAAGGATGCAAACGTAGAATTTGTGTTGAGCCTTATGAAATTTCTGACGAGTAGGTCCGTTTCCCGCAGTCTGCGCATCGGGCCTTTCTCCGGCATCGCCCGCAGCTCGCTCTGGAGTGCCGGCACTTCCTCGACCGCATCAGGACGCGCCAGCGGCCACGAACCGAGGGCCGCCACGTTGTCCGCCGGGACAAAGCCTTGGCCAGGCCCACCCGGAAGAGGCTCGAGCGGAGCAGCGAGCGCTCGGGCTCCTCGAAGGTCGTCAACATCCGCCCGAGCGCGAGGCGCTTATAGGCCGTCCGCCACGAGGCAAGCCCCAGTACGTGCCGGAAATAGGTCTCCTCCGTGGGGTACGTGGTCCCATCGGCATTCCGGATCTGGCTCCAGTAGCCCTTGGCGTAGCAGCTCGGCCCGCTCCCGCTCAAGGGCTTGCCGCTCGTTGTGTGGTGCAGGCATCTCGTCTCCTGATCGGTGAAGCCATGGCGAGAGCGGAGCGCAGTAAGGGCAAGGTCGCAGTCACCCACGCCCGCCGACTCTGATAGACTCGCGGCCAAGAGGCTGGAGCCATGGCGGGCTTGCACGAATCGCTGGAGAAGGTCCTGAATGCCAACCGGGTAAGAGCTACTGCGCTAGTTGTCTGGCCTGGCTCCCCAGAGGACCGCATACCTGTCGCTCGCCTAATGCGCCGCGCGTACACCAAGTTCACCGCCCGAGTGTCGACACGAGCCCCTGCGCATTGGTGCAGTAGGACGGACCTGATTGTTAGGTATGGGAGTTAGGTCGCACCGGCCTCCAGCGCATCGCGGCGAACCTGGAGATGTCATCATGATCAGACGCTGTACCTGCATGTTGGTCGCAACGATGGTCTGCCTGCTGGCCTTCGCCATGTCGGCCTCGGCCGAGGAATGGGGCGGTATCGAGCCCGGCGTGACCACCATCGAGCAGGTGCGGGCGCGTTACGGCGCGCCGAGCAAGGAGACGCACGCCAAGGTGGAGGGCTACGACACCACCGAGTGGGTCTATGAGGACACGCGCGCCCCGGGCGGTATCCAGAAGATGACCGTGAGTTTCGGCCTGCTGACCCCGCAGGGCTACAAACCCGCGCTGGTGCGCGTGCTGCGGCTGCAGCCCACGTCCAAGGTCTTCGGTAGAGCCACCGTGATACAGGGGTTCGGCGTGCCCGACGGCATGACGACCGAGAACGACCAGGACATCTTCTTCTACCAGTCTGGGTTGATCGTGACCTTCGACAAGGAAGGCGACGAAGCGGTTCTGCTGAGCTTCACGCCGCCCCAGCCCGCCAGCCCGCCGCCTTCCCCCGCCGCGCCCAAGCGCTGACGATGATCGACCAGACTGATGGCCCTGGACTCGGGCGGGGCATCGTCGCATTCTTCGGGCGTGGCGGACAAGTGGATGGACGATTTTTGCCTCTCCGACACCATCGACCCGCGGGGGGCGAAGGGGAAGTGAAGGGCGGCGACGGGTGACATACCTACGGCTCCGCGCTGCGCTGCGGCTCGGGGGGTGCGCGACGATGA
>WNFD01001257.1_pt1 | contig 26791 bp, 25 predicted proteins | sample 5400491 | NCBI WGS metagenome assembly WNFD01 (sample SAMN13153343, study PRJNA577476) | soil metagenome | isolation source: 120 cm saprolite under Douglas fir tree site 2 hole 2 replicate 2 | place: USA:California | collected 2015-04-18
TCGCCTTTTTCGGAACAAACGGGGATGTTGGAGGCGAGGAGGAGCTAGAACTGCTCAAATCCTCAATCAAGCGTCAGCAGAGCGGTCCCAGTAGCGTAAATACTGTCATGATCCATGGCGCCGATCACATGTATGCCGGGCAACAGGACCAGGTTGCCGACGTGATTGCTAGTTGGGCAAGCGCCTTATCGCCTTGCCGTCCAGACCTTCTAGGGCATCCAACGCGATCTGCGGCATCTCAGCAGAAGCAATAAGATTGAGCCGCACAGATGTCTTGGCGAACATCCCTTCGGCCTTGGTATGGGCACAACTGGGCACAAGATCAGGGTACTTTTGCCCCCGCTTCGCCCCTGTCGCGCTGTTAAATGACCTCTATTCATCGCGTTTTCTGCTGCGCATCCTAGTTGTAATACCTTCGTAATCGGGGACTGCAAAAAACGCTGCTACAATCGCCGCTAGATCCACGGAAAAAACACCACCTGCATCGAGGAAGCTAATGTACAGGTTCCCCCGAGCCACGCTGGCACTCCTGGCGTTTGCTGCCTTGTGTCTGCCCACTCACGGCCAAATCAAGGCGAAACGTGCCCCCGCAGCGACTTCGGCTGCGTCGGTATCTCTGCCGTCAATCCGCCGGGTTCAAGTTCTCGGCAATCAAACCGCGGTTGAGATTGAGATTGAGGCCAGCGAGCACATGGCGCCGCAAGCCCAAATGCTAACCGGCCCGGATCGTCTGGTGTTGGATTTTCCTAATGCCGTTCCCGGCAACCAACTGCGCAGTCAATCCGTGAATCGCGGGGGAGTCAAGGACGTGCGAGTCGGCCTCTTCACGGCCAATCCGCCGGTGACGCGTATTGTCTTCGATTTGAACGCGGCCCATTCTTACCAGATTTTTCCTGCCGGACGAACTGTAATCGTTAAATTGGGCGGAGACGAGGTGGACAAATCTGCCGGGGTGGATGATTTTCCAGAGACCGGTCCCACTGTGACCAGGCCAAGCCTAGTGAATACAAATTTCCCCGTGCGACGGTTGCCGCTCTCCACCGCTCAAGCTTCGGCCAGGCCCTCGCTGGAAGTTTCATTCAAGGATGGACTGCTGGCGATCAGAAGCAATAAGGCTAGCTTGTCGGAAGTTCTGTATGCGGTTCATCAGCACACTGGAGCCGACATTGCCGTGCCGGCGGGCGCCGAGCGGGAACGGGTAGCGGCCGACATCGGCCCGGGCCCAGCGGCGGAAGTACTGGCGCACTTGCTGAACGGCTCAAGGTTCAATTTTTTGATTCTGAATTCGGCCAGCGATGCGCGCGTGCTAGACCGCGTGATTCTCAGTCCGCGCGGGGAAGGGGCAACGTCACTGGCTTTAGCGCCAGCAGCGGCAGACGATACCGAAGTTGACGAAGCTACGCAACCGCAGGCCGCAGTGGAACCTACTCCGCCGCCCTCACCAGCCTCAGCCCCCCAGCTTCCGCCCGGCACTCCACCGGACACCAATCCACAGGAAAACGATCCTCCAGACTAAGTTCCGGGGTTTTTTCAGGGGTACGTAACGAGCCGGACCGGGACGGGAGAGGTTCCTGAAACCGCCGGGCCGGTGGGATTGGTGCCGTTGCCGCAGCCAGCAACATTGAGGACGGTGACATTAACAGAGTTGTCACTGTTGACGGACTTGATGAAAACTTGCAGGAACCCTATGATCGTGACCGAACTGGTCCCGGTTCCGTTGATTGGGGGACCGGCGCTGTCATAAATCGGGAAAGATACGATGGAGTTGCTGCTGGTGATTAGGCTGTTCGGGCTGAGTCCCAGCGGATTCGCGCTTCCCGCCTTGATTTTGTAGGGATAGGAGGATGGATCGAGAGAGTCCTGGCCATTACCCAGGCCGTAATCTGTTGCGCCGATAAGACATTGTGCGCTGAGAGCTGAATCGCTCGGCACGTTATCCTGTCCCAGGTCGATCGTACTTTGTTGGGCATCATTGCCGCACTGGTAACGCGTGGTCTGATCGCAACCGGCGATTGCCTCCTGGAAATCCGAACCAGCGGCGCAAGAAGGAACGGCTGTGAAGGAAGCCGGAAGCTGCCCAGGAACGTACTGAAGACTAGAGGGATTTCCCGCACCCGGACCGTTGGGGTTGGCCTTCGGCTGACCCGCCGGGTTGCCTGGATTTGCGCATTGACCGCCGCCTGGTTTGCAGTCCGCGAACAAATTGAAAGTCCTGCCAATTATGCCAGGTCCAGCGTTATTGACCCTTATCCCCGAGGTTGGAATTGATCCATCCGAGTTGTCCACCAAGGGTGGGCATGTTCCGCCGCTGCCAACACCACCACTGCAGGTCGTAGGGTCATTGCCGGGGTCTTGGTTCGGCACGATCCACGGCTTTACACAGCGCGGCTGCACCGGGGTTATGCTTCCGGTTACGGTATTGCCGACATTGCCGGAGTTGGACGAATTAAAGGCCTCGGCGGTCGCGGTGGCGCTCACCGCGGCGGCGGTTCGGCCCCAAATACGGGCAAAGAACGTTGGCAGATCGGTACGCTGGACCTTAACCGTAACGAGGGGATTCACACCGAACTTGGCGTCTGCAACTGTGCAGTGTGTGGCATCGGAGTTGTTCGGATAGGTTACGCTAATTTGCGAGGTGATGAGCGCTGCACCGCCCATGGTGTTTTGTGTCGCCACTGCCTTCGCGACCGCAGTGGCCAGCGCGCATGCTTGCTGCCACGGGTTGATCGCGCCCGCCGGACTGTTGGAGGGATCGCCAGTCATCCCACTGATGGAAAGAACTCTGGCCGCGGCCAGAGCGGCGGTATCAGCGGATCGTTGTGCCTCCGCGTTGGCCAGATAAAGCGTGACTACGTCAATGGAAAGGGCAGCCATGGCGAGAATAGCAACCATGGCGAGCGCCATCAGCACCATGGTGACCCCGCTTTCGCTGGTCCTTTGTGGCCGAAAATTCCGTGACCTGCGAATTGCCGCTGGCTTCATTTAAGATTCCTTAGTTTTCATTGAAAGCCACCGCAGTCGTGTTCAGGTTGCTGATGCCGGCATAGATCGCTCCCGGCACCAGCAGCGTAATCACACTATTGAAACGCCACTTATAAGCGTAGGTGATGCTGACGCATGTTCCCACCACGTTGACCGTGTTTCCACTGCTCGGCTGGGATGTGCACGCTGTCGGGCTTGAAGCGCCCGTGGGTGGGAAAACATATCCTCGGTTAATCACAATGGTGAGGCCACCAGTCGGACACCCGTTGCCAGTCGCCGTATATGTCCAGGTCAAACCACTTTGAGAGGAGGGAGTGGCCGGATTGAGACCACAGACGTTCATGTTTACCGCCCCCAGATAGTTGGCGACAACCCGAAAAGCAAGGTCGACGGAGGCAGGCACCGGATTCGACGGGTTGCCAAGGTCGTTGGCAGGCGCGGCGGCAGCGACGCGTGCGCCTTCTCTCGCGGCGTTGGTCAGCTTGTGCTTCAAGGTGAAGGCCCCGCTGAAATCGAAAATTCCTACAACGAACACCACCAGCAAAGGTAGGGAAACAGCCAACTCCACGATCTGTGCCGCGCGGTCGTCGGAGTACAGGCCACGAGCTAGCGTGGTCGGGCAACCGTTGAGGCGGATCCATTCCATCATTGGCTTTCCAGCTTCATGCGTGCCTGCGCCGGCACAAATATTCGCTGGTTGTTCAGACTAGTGAAGGGAAGCCAGAACTGATAAGGATACTGGAAGCTGACGGAAACGCCACAACCTGCCAAGCCCGTGGAATTGGTGCCCGATAACTGCACGTTTTGCTGGACGCAGACGCCAGCCTGCGTGAGCTGGGCGCCATCGCAGCTCGCGGCCTTCCCATCGACACAAGAAAACAATGTCGGGGGCGTGATGGGATATTTCTTCGGCTGGGCAGGGTTGAGTTTTGCCGCCAGTAGAGCGTTCCGCAAAGCATTGACCGCATTCTGGGCGACCGTGGCTGAAGTAAGCGGCGTGCCACAGGTGGCGCAGAGCGGAGCGACTGCCGCGCGTGCACCTTCGCGCGCTGCGTGCGTGATCGTCCCGTAAATGCTGAAGGCCTGACCAAACCAGAAGATTCCGAGCATTAACATAAAAACAATAGGCAGCACCAGGGCTGCTTCGGCAATCTCCTGACCACGAGCTTCGCGTGCCAGCCGGCTCGCGGTTTTGCTGATTGAGTGCGGCATGCTATATCGCTCCTCTGGCCCGAGCAATTCCGTAGAACACCACGGTGAGCGCCAGCGCGACGCCGTAGGGAACCTTCAACGACTCTGGATTATCGAGCGAGACTTCTGGTCCGGGCAAGCGCAAATTCGCGAAGGCTGCCAGCATGTGTCCCAGGTTGCGTAAGGTTTCGCGTACCCGGCCTTTGTAAATGACCAGCACCACGGCCATCGCACCGGCGACAAATATCGAGGCCAGCAGCAGATTGAACATGACGCCCGGCCCGACGAATGCTCCCAGCGCGCCCGCCAGTTTCCAATCCCCCGCTCCCAGGCTGCGCACCATGACTAACGGGAGCAGGAGCAACAGAGCTAATCCGGTACCGAGTAGGGAAGTCTTCAACCCCTGCCACCCTCCCACCGATGTGTTGGCGGCGATCCCGACGAACAGTCCCGGCACGGTCAGCCAGTTCGGAATCCGGCGGCTGCGGTAATCCGTCCATCCTGCGATGGCAGCCAGAAGCACCGCCAAAGCCAGAATTACCGCTTTCAAATCAGCTCCAACCCGCGCCGAAAACGCGTCCGCACCAATGGTGATTCCGCCGAAGGTTGTGCGACTGATTCATTTCTGACGTTCGGGAATCGGCTGCCGGAACGATTGCCCTGCCTCATCGCCCTTGCCCTTCCGCGCCCAAGCCGCTGATGCGCGGATTTTCACATAGAGGCGAGTCCAAGTCAATCGAACCAAGCGCCCGGTTGGTGAGCGGCTCCCCAGCCGAATCGAAGTCAAAACTAAAGGCCCGGCACTCGTCCGAGCCTTCGAGAAACGATTCCTGTTGAAGCTAAAGTTGATTAACGGTTGAAGGCCGGTGCGGCATTGTGCTCGGCCACAATCTTCTTGGCATTCTCCGCTAACGCCTTGGCCTGCGGCATAAGTTCGAGCCCTTTGACCACCAGCGGATCGGCCTCTGCCCGCACTTTCACTCCCTCATCTTGCCCGAAAGCGTCCACGAAGATCTCGGCCTTGATGTTGGACTTAACCCAGTCGGCGTTGTCGACCAACTCGGCCTGGGTGTAAGGGATGTTGGCTTCATCGAGCGACTTGCGGAAGTCCTGGAGCGCGGCGTCATCCACTTCAAAATTCTTCGTAGGACGATGGCTCACCACGTAGCGCTTGGCGTAATTGAAGAACGCGTAGTGCTGCAGCAGTGTGTCCTGGAAGTGATTGCTCTTCACCGGGGCCACGGGGACATCCGGAGTAATGCCGCCACCTCCGTATACTGTGCGCCCGCTGTCGGTGAGTTTGACTTCACGGCTACCGTTGTTTGGAGCCTCAGCATTGTCACGGCTGTAGTAGTAATCGTAAAGAGATACGTTGCTGTAGTCGCGTTGGATCAGGCGTCCGCTAGGCGTGTAGTAACGAGCCGTGGTTAAGGCCAGGCCGGTGTTCTCCGAGAGTGGATAGACCGTCTGGACCAGGCCTTTGCCGAAAGTGACTTCGCCCACAATCAAGCCGCGATCATGGTCCTGAATGGCTCCTGAAACAATTTCTGCCGCCGATGCGGTTAAGCGATTCACCAGCACGACAATGGGATATTCTTTGCCACCGTTGCCATGCTGCGCCATGTAACGCTTCTCGGCAGATGCGCGCCCGTGGTGAGAGACGATGATCTGTCCCTTCTTAAGAAATTTGTCAGCTACGCCCACGCCTTCGCTGAGCAACCCGCCGGGATTGCCGCGGAGATCGAGAACCAGGCCCTTAAGGTCGCCGAATTCGTCCAGCGCCTTGACCACTTCGGTCTCGGTGGTCTCATTGAAGCCGGATACATGCATATAGCCAATGCCGGGCCGAATGAGGAAATGCACGTCAACGCTGTAGCGCGGAATTTCATCGCGGATGAGCGTGAACTCCATGGGTTTTTCCACGCCCTCACGCGAGATGCTGATGTGAACCGTCGTCCCCTTTGGACCTTTTAGCAAGTCGGCAACATCGGCGGTGCTCATGTTCTCGGTGGATTTTCCGTCGACGGCAACGATCACGTCGCCGGGGTGGATGCCGGCCTTATAAGCGGGCGTCCCTACGAAGGGGAAAATCACGATGACTTTGTTGTTGCGCGGTCCGACCGTCATACCCACGCCGTAGTACTTGCCGCGCTGGTCTTCGCGCATCAACGCGTATGACTTGGGATCGAAGAAATTGGAGTGGGGATCGAGCGCATGCAACATGCCTGGAATGGCGCCGTTGTAGATAGCCTTATCGGCATTCACCGGCTCGGCGTAGTTGTCCTCGACGATCTGATAGACATCGGTGAACTGTTTCAAGCTGTCACGGACGTCGGAGTCTCCTCCCAGCGATGTCTGCTGTCCCGAGTGCTGGGCGAAAAGAATGCCCAGGCAGCCGCAGGTGAGAAGAAAAAAAACTACCAGGAACAGTGAACGGCGAGAACCACGAGCCATCTTAAATTGTCCTTCGATTGAGGGCTTTAGAGCCAACCCGGCTAACGCACCAAATAAACGCAGTATAACACCACTTTCGACCATCCCGAGCCCGAATGGTCACCCTGGTAACCTTGGCGAAACGTCTCTTCTTAGAGATGCCAGACCAGGCGTTTAGGGTTCTTGGCACGGTTGCCGGAAGTGGTTTCCCTGTGCGTAAAGAACCCCCGGGCATGGCGCTTTATCAGAGCTTCAAATCCTCACCCTTCGCGATCCGGATGATTGCGGCTAAGCTGCGCTCGACATCTTCCTCCGTAGTGGCCCAGGAAGACACGCTGATACGCATGGCCGTATGTCCATGCCACTCGGTGCCTCCGCACCAGCAAGTTCCGTCGCTCTGAACTGCGGCGATCACGCGACCGGTTTCATCAGCATCGCCGAACGACACCAGTACTTGGTTCAGCACAACATCGTTCAATACCTGGAATCCTGCCTGGCGCAGCCCTTCGGAGAAGCGTTTGGCCAGGCGGCAGTTACGCTCAATCAGTTCTCGCAAGCCGCTACGTCCGAGCGATCGCAGCGCTGCCCACAGTTCGATTCCTCGAGCTCGTCGAGATGCTTCCGGTGTATAGAAACAAGGTTCCCGACGAGCGCTGGGTTCGAGGTAGGCTGCGCTTATGGCCATAGCGTCGCGCAGGTGCTCAGGATTGCGAACCATGGCGATTCCGGAATCGTAGGGAACGTTGAGCCATTTGTGGCAGTCGATTGCCCAGGAGTCGGCATCGCTGACGCCTGCGAGAAGCTTCCCGTAAAGCGGGGAAGCGGCAGCCCACAGTCCGAAGGCGCCATCCACATGAACCCAGGCACCAGCTTGGCGTGCGCGCAAACAAATCTGTTCAGCGGGATCGAATGCTCCAGTGTTGACGTTTCCGGACTGGATACAAATGATGGTGCGATCGTCGAGTGGGGGAAGCGCTTCAGGTCTCATGCGGCCCTGATCGTCAGCGGGAACCGTGGTCACACGGGAACGGCCCAGACCAAGCAGAGACAGGGCTTTCCGCAAAGACACGTGAACCTCAGCGCCGACCATTACGCGAAGGGCAGGAGCGCCAAACAGTCCATCTTCCTCCACATCCCAGCTGGCGCGCTTCAGCAGTGCACTCCGCGCCGCAGCCAAGGCAGTGAAGTTTGCCATCGTTGTGCCGGTGACGAATCCGGCGCCGCAAGGGGCAGGCAGGCCGAAGAGATCGACCAGCCATTCCAACACGATCTCTTCTATCTTTGCGGCGACCGGAGACATTACATAAAGAGCCGCATTTTGGTCCCAGGCTCCGCCCAGCCAGTTCGCTGCCAACGAGGCGGGCACAGCGCCGCCCATTACGAAGCCGAAATAACGGGGCCCAGTCGTTGCCACCGTGGCGGGCGATCCCACGTCATCAAGCAATGCCAGTACTTTTGCGGGGTGTGATGAATGTTCGGGCAAGACGCCTCCGAGCAATTCCAATCCCGCCACACTTTCTGGCGCGGGCGCGACTCGACGCCGGTTGATGTCCGCGAGGTACCGGGCGGCGCGGACGGCTGTTTCTTCCAACAATTCCTTCACGAATATCTCCTTCGCATCAGAAAACCATCCGGATCGTACGCGGGGGTTCTCGTGACTTCACGAGATTCTAAGACATCGCCCAGGGAATATATGGGCGCTCTTTAGCAGCGATGTCAGAGTCAATTCCTCGATGCCATGTCCAATCCCGCTGCGAGAAAGCTATTTAGCCCCCCGACATTGCCGCTTCCACGGCTGGGGCAGTATGATGGGCGCATGAGCTTTGGGGAAACGATTTTCCTGTTCCTTCTGGCGCTCATCATCTTTGGGCCCAAGAAGTTGCCGCAGATCGCTCGCCAGGTGGGCAAAGCGTTGAATGAGTTTCGCCGCGCCTCCAACGAGTTCAAAGCCCAGATCGAGCAGGAAATCGCGAATCTCGAACATGACTCTCCACCCCGCCCCTGGCCCGCCACCTCTCAGGTCGAAGGAGTGGTAAGCCACAACACCCATTCAGAGATGGTGGCCGATTCCATCCCGGCAGAGCCGGTGACCACAGAGACTCAGCCAACGACTCCCTCTGATCCGGTGACCGTAGCTTCCCCCGAGATTGTGTCTGAGGCGAACCGGGAAGCAAGTCAGCGCCAACCATCCCAGCCGGCCGACATCGCCGACGATTCGCTAACCACAACAAGCCCTCAAGGCACTCATGTCTGAAATGTCGGCAACGGTTTCAAGTGATCAGGGCAATCCAGAGCCTCTACCTGCGATGGGATTCCTCGATCATCTTGAAGAATTACGTCGTCGCATTGTTTATTCGATTGCAGCAGTTGCGCTAGGTTTTTTCGCGTGCTGGTGGAAGGTTGAAAAAATCTACGACATCATGCAGCGCCCCATCATGGACGCGCTCAGAAACAATGGAATGTCGGAAAAGCTGGTCTACCTGAACCCGACTGAACCCTTCAACCTTTACTTGAAGATCGCTGCGCTGGCAGGATTGTTCCTAACCTCACCGTTCGTCCTCTATCAGGTCTGGATGTTCATTTCCCCGGGACTTTACCGCAATGAAAAACGTTACGTCGTGCCCTTTATGGTCTCCACGATCGCGCTCTTCTCGGCAGGCGGCTATTTCGGCTTCAAAATCGTCTATCCCGCGGCCCTGAATTTTCTGATTAGTTTCGGCAAGCAGTTCCAGCCGATGATCACCATCAAGGAATACACCGAACTTTTCCTGAGCATTATCCTGGGCATGGGATTGATTTTCGAAATGCCAATCCTGATATTTTTTCTGGCCCTCATGGGCATTGTGACTGCCGGATGGATGTGGAGGAACTTTCGCTATTCCATTTTGATCATCTTCATCGTGGCGGCGATTGTAACGCCGACCAGCGACATCCTGAACATGTGCATCTTCGCCGCCCCCATGATCGCGCTGTATGCTCTCAGCATCGGCATCGCCTATTTGGTGCATCCAACGCAACGCGCCAGGCGAAGAGAGAAGCAGGCATGATCGCGATGAGATCAGTGAGAGACTTCCGTTGACCGGCAAGCTATTCTCAATTCCGATTCTGCTGCTTGCATTCGCCTGCACATTCCTGAGCTGTGACCGAGATAAGGATGCCGCTCAAGCTCAGGGCCAGCCGCGCACGGACACTTCGACCGCAGGCTCCAAGGCGTCAACGCCCCCGCTTACATTTCCACCCGACTCTGGGCCTCCGCCCACCTTCGACGGCAATCGGTCGATGCAATATGTAAAAGAAATTGTCAGGTTCGGACCACGGCCGATCGGCAGCGCCAATCACAAGAAAGTTGAGGATTACATCACGTCTCATCTGAAGGGCGACGCGGTCGAGCACGATACGTTCACCGCCGACACGCCCGAAGGTAGGTTTCCGGTCCACAACATCATTGCAAAGTTTCCAGGAACGAAAGATGGCATCATCGTGATCGCCAGTCACTACGACACCAACTATCCCTTGCGCAATACTCCGTACGTCGGAGCGAACGATGGGGGATCTTCGAGCGCGTTGCTTCTTGAACTCGCGAATCAAATGCGCGGCCAGAAACGGGACGGCTACAGCGTATGGCTGGTCTGGGACGACGCCGAAGAGAGCGTGAAACCCGACACCGAGGTGAATTTCCTAAGCGACAGTCTATACGGCATTCAGCACCTGGCAGACAAGTGGCAAGCCGACGGTACGCTAAAGAAGATTAAGGCGTTCCTGTTGGCGGACATGATCGGAGACGCCGATCTGGACATCGATCGCGACCAGAACTCAACCCCTTGGCTCGAAGACATCGTCCATGAAGCAGCCACGCGGCTTGGCTACCAATCCCATTTCTTCGCGCGTAGCAACTCGATACTCGACGATCATCTTCCCTTCGTGAAGCGAGGAGTGCCCTCCGCCGACCTCATCGACTTTACATACGGCTACAACAACGTCTTCTGGCACACACCGCAGGATACGGTAGATAAACTTAGCCCTAAGAGCCTGGAGATCGTAGGCTGCGTCATTCTGGAGACAGTTCGATTGCTCGACACGAAATAAAGCCTTATCGCAGAGCCCGCGAGCACCGCCGCCGAGATCGCTGAAATCGCCCTTTTGCTCTTTTCCTCCGTTTCATTTCTAATGCACCCGATATGCGAAGAACACAAACTCTCTTTGTGGTTGTGATCGTGGGCTGGTTTTGTCTGGCAGCAGCTCCCTCCACCGAAAACGACGATGCCGCTCGGATTATTCAGGAAGCCCTGAAGCCCTCGCCCATTGAGAGCAATCTACGCCACTTGACCGATGAGATCGGAGGCCGTGTACCAGGCACTCCCGCGATGCAACGCGCGGTCGAGTGGGGAATCAAGGGGTTGAAGACCGCAGGAGCGGACACCGTTCATACCGAAGAGTTCACCATGCCACACTCCTGGTCCGAGGGTGCGACCGAGATGGTCGTGAGCGCCACGGGGACGGCGCTCGATCCCAAGCTTATGCAGATCCCTAAAGTCGAATTTCGCGTGCGCGCGGTTTCCATCGCGATGGCTCCCGCGCTGGCATCGGCGAAGCACATTCCTGTGGTGGATGTGGGCGAGGGAACCTCGGCAGACTTAAAGAAAGCGGGGGACATTTCTGGGAAGCTCGTTCTGGTACACAGCGTCGCACTGAGGACGTGGGAGGATCTGTTGGCCGAATACACCAAGGCTCCGCCCGCCATCGACGCGGCTGCAAAAGGGAAGGCGAAGGCGGTAGCCTTCATCGCCACTCGCGAAAATGGCATTCTTTACCGCCACACCAATGCTGTCGCGGGAGAGCTGGAGCGGTTGCCGATGGTGCTGGTGGCGCGCGAAGACGGCGAACGAATCGGGCGGCTGCTTACCTCGGGCCATCCGGTCTGGGCGGATTTAAGTATTCCCAATGAAATTGGCGGACCAATCAAAGCCTCCAACGTTGTAGCAGAACTCAAGGGCAGTCAAAAGCCGGACGAATTTGTCATTCTCGGCGCCCACCTGGATTCGTGGGAATTGGGTACGGGAGCGCTCGATAACGGGTGTAATGCGGCGCTAGTGGTGGACGCCCTACGCGCGATTAAATCCTCTGGCCTTAAACCAAAGCGCAGCATTCGTTTCATTCTTTTTTCCGGAGAAGAGCAGGGCATGATAGGTTCGCGAGCCTACGCAAAGGCGCACCGCGCAGAACTCGACAAGGCCGCCGGCGTAATCGTCTTCGACGCGGGCACGGGCAAAACCACGGGCTTCTCCCTAGGCGGGCGAAAAGATCTGCTGGCGGCTGCGCAGCGTCTGTTGACGCCGCTGACCCAGTTCGACGCTACCAAGCTCACCACCGCCATGGAATGGGGAACCGACCACTTCGATTTCATGCTAGAGGGTGTCCCAACATTCGTCGCCGATCAGGAAGAAGCGAATTATCTCGTAAATTACCATGCGGTCTCCGACACTTATGACAAAGTAGATTTTGCGCAGCTCAAGAAACATGTGGCTGAGGCCGCGACCCTAAGCTTTGAGCTGGCCAACTTGCCGGAAAGAATTGGTCCGCGTCTTACACATGCCCAAATTGAGCAGACCATCGACGATAGCCATTCCGAGGAGATGTTGAAGGCCGCTGGCGTCTGGGACGATTGGGTAGGCGGGAAGCGCGGAAGGCAGAAATAAGGTTTTGCATTCAACAATCATAAATCAACAATTTTCCTAGTCCCCCCTGGGATGCCAATTGCTCGTATTCTGGATTCTCTTCAACCTGTTCGCGCTGGGCATGCTGGTGCTCGACCTGCGTGCCTTCCATCGCCCAGGCCATCCTGTCCGGCTCCGGGAATCGTTGGGTTGGACGGCGATGTGGATCGCTCTGGCCGTAGCTTTCGCCGCTCTGCTTTATTTTTGGCAGGGACACCAAGCCGCGCTGGAGTTTGTCACCGGCTACGTAGTTGAACTTTCACTCAGCGTGGACAATCTTTTCGTCTTCTTTCTGATCTTCAACTACTTCGCCGTTCCCGAGGAGCGGCAGCATCGAGTTTTGTTCTGGGGCATTCTGGGTGCGCTCGTCATGCGTGGCATCTTCATCGCAGCCGGCATAGAGCTAATCCATCGTTTTCACTGGATTCTCTACGTGTTTGGAGTGCTGCTGGTCTACACCGGCATTCGAGTGTGCGCCCTCGGCGGACACCAGTTCGATCCAGCAAAAAATCCGGTGGTAAATGCCGTGCGCCGCTGGATTCCTGTCACCGAGGAGTACGTGGGCGGACGATTCTTTGTGCGGCGCGGGCCGGAGAAATCTCAGATCTACGCCACGCCGCTGTTGTTGGTCCTGCTCGTGATTGAGACCACCGATGTCCTGTTCGCGGTGGATTCCATCCCGGCGGTACTCGCCATTACCCTGAACGCGTTCATCGTGTACACCTCGAATGTCTTTGCTATTCTGGGGCTGCGGTCGATGTATTTTGCGGTTGCTGGACTGATGAAGATTTTTCGCTTTCTGCACTACGGATTGGCGGTGGTGCTGATCCTGATCGGGCTGAAGATGCTGACCGCGGATTATGTTCGGATTTCTACATTGGCTACATTGGGCGCGGTGGCCGCAGTGCTGGCGGCGTCGATTGTAGCCTCCGTGGCGAGGCCAGAGAAGGAAGTTGTTGATTTGTGATGGCTGATTGAAATCTTCTCGTGATCTTGATTGTTGGGCACTTCAATCAACCATCAACAATTCCACACTACACAAACCGAACGCCCTCGCCCTTAACCACCGAGTGCTTCAAAAACTTCATATCATTGTGGTCGGGGAAGTCAATCCGATAATGGGCGCCACGGCTTTCCTCGCGCGCCAGTGCGGATCGCGCTACGAGTAGTCCCGCAAGGTGTAGGTTCGCCGCTTCATACGAACGTCGCGTATGCGGACGAGCCAGTTTGGGTCCCAGTTCCTCCAGTTGTTGGATCGCGCTCTGCATCTCCTTACGCGTCCGGACAATACCCACATGATTCCACATAAGGTCCTGGATCTTGCCGATCAATTCCTCAAGACCAGCATCAACCGGACCATTTGAGTAAGCCGCTTTCTTCGGTTGCTTGCTCTTCGGCACAGCATGTTTCAACTCATCGCGCATAGCCTTGCCGGCGCGTGCACCATACACTAGGCCCTCAAGCAGGGAATTGCTAGCCAACCGATTCGCTCCGTGTACGCCGGTGGCCGCGGCCTCGCCTGCGGCGTAGAGCCCCGGCAAGCTTGTGCGGCCGGCCAGACCTGTACGCACCCCACCCATGGAATAATGGGCCGCGGGACGGATCGGAATCAGGTCCTCGGTGATGTCAATGTTGTACTCGAGACAGGTCGAGTAAATCCGGGGAAAACGCTTCTTGACCTTCTCGGCGCGCAGGTGGGTAAGGTCGAGATAAACGAAGGGATCTTTGACCCGGCTGACTTCCATCTCGTGGACAATGGCCCGAGCCACCACGTCCCTCGGCGCCAGTTCACCCATGGGATGGTACTTGCTCATGAACCGATCCATTTCAAGATTGCGCAGGCAAGCACCTTCGCCGCGTAGCGCCTCGGACAGTAAAAACCGGGGAGCTTTCTTCAAGTAGAGAGCGGTGGGGTGGAACTGAACGAATTCCATGTCGCTGACTTCTGCTCCGGCGCGGTAAGCCATGGCAACACCGTCTCCCGTAGCCACGTCTGGATTGGTGGTGTTGCGATAAAGCTGGCCCATGCCTCCGGTGGCCAGCAACACCGAGCAAGCAGCAATTTCCTCTTCGACTCCTTTGTCACTAATCAAAGAAATTCCCGAGACCCGTCCATCCACCGTATGCAAGCCGGTCGAAAACTCAAATTCCAACACAGTAATGTTTTTTAGGGTTTTCGCCTTGGCGTACAGTGCGCGCAGAATCTCGCGCCCGGTGGAGTCGCCCTGCGCGTGTAGGATGCGGTTACGGCTGTGGGCGCCCTCTCGGCCGAACACAAGCTTGGTGCCGTTGCGGTCGAACTGTGTACCCCACGCGATTAGTTCTTCGATACGCTCCGGGGCGTCCTCGACCAATACTTTGACAGCCTCAGGATTCGAAAGGCCGTCGCCCGCGACCAGCGTGTCCTGCAGGTGCAGGCTGACTTCGTCCTCGTCGCTGAGCGCGGCCGCAATGCCGCCCTGGGCCAGTTGAGTATTGGAGTCCGTGACTTCGCGTTTCGCTAGCACCAGCACGCGTCCCGCTTCCGCCAGCCCGATAGCTGCGCGCAGACCGGCCACACCGGCGCCCACAACGATGTAATCGGTTTCGGCTGGCAGGTGCTTCATGTAGGCAAAATGGTACCACTTGACACCCCTCCCATACCGGAAATGCTTTTCGCGCAATACGTTATTATGATGGGGCGCATGGCGCAAGTGACCATTCACGTCCCGCCGCGGCCCTACCAGGCTCGCATCGAGAATGGCCTGTTTACGCGTGCCGGGGCACTGCTGGCCGAGTTGCTTCCCCAGTCCAGCCGGATTTTCGTGCTCACGGTGGCGCCGGTTTACCGACGGTGGGGGTCCAAACTGCTGCGCTCGTTAAAAGCCAGCGGATTCAAGCCCCAGGTCTTACAAATGCCGAACGGCGAGCCCGCCAAGCGTTTGGAGACGGTTGAGACCTTAGCGGAAAAACTGGCGCGCTTGGGCGCGGATCGCAAGGCCGTCATCGTCGCCCTGGGCGGAGGAGTGGTGGGCGACGTTGGTGGATTGCTGGCTTCGCTCTATATGCGCGGAATTGAACTGGTGCAGGTTCCGACCACGGTGCTGGCGCAAGTGGATGCTTCGGTCGGCGGGAAGACGGCTGTGAATCTCGCGGCAGGCAAGAACTTGCTGGGGACGTTTCATCATCCGCGGGTGGTTTTGATTGATCCGGGCGTGCTGTCCACTCTGCCCAATCGAGAATTCCGTGCCGGCCTTTACGAGGCGCTGAAGTGCGGGATTATCGGAGACGTGGAACTCTTCCTAGGTTTTGAACAGAAGACTGACAAGATCCTGAAGCGCGATCCATTAGAGCTGGAATGGCTGATCGCGGCATCCGTCAAACTGAAGGCAGAGGTGGTCTCAGCCGACGAGCGGGAAGGCGGATTGCGCCGCGTCCTCAACCTGGGCCATACCATCGGGCACGCGCTCGAAGCGGAAACGGGCTATGGGCAACTGCTTCACGGGGAAGCGGTGGCTTGGGGCATGATTGCAGCCACGAATATCGCGCTGACGGTGGGCCGCACAGACAGCGTGACGGCTGGCCGCATTGCTGACGCCGTGCTCAGTTTGGGTCGCCTGCCGGAAGTGAAGGTGAATACGCGCAAGGTTCTCGCCCGGCTGCAAACCGACAAGAAGACGCAGGGTAGTGTGGTGCATTTCGTGCTGCCGCGCGAGATCGGCAAGGTCGAGGTCGTTAACGACGTCCCTGAGCGCGCAATTGCAGATGCGGTGGAAGAGATCCGGCGGCTCTCGCGCGGTGGCTGGGGACGGAAATGAAATTGCTGATTGTCGATTTTTGATGGTGCAATGAAAACCAATACTGGTCCAACGTCTGAGATGTTCTTTAATCAACAATCAAAAATCAACAACCCCTCCCCATGCCTGAGACCAACAAATCAGTGGTGATCGGGGCAGCCCCGGAAGGCGCCCGCGACAGCCGCGCGGCGGCCCGCGCGGTGCGTCAGATGTTCACTGCGATCGCCCCGCGCTACGACCTGCTGAATCACATCCTGTCCTTCAATGTCGATCGTCTCTGGTGGCGGCGCACAGCACGCAGTTTTCGCGAAATCCTTTGGCAGCCAAACGCCCGCGTCGTCGACCTCTGCTGCGGCACTGGCGACATGACCTTTGCCCTGCGGCGACAAGCTGGACGGACATCGCCTCAACTTCTCGGGGCCGATTTCTCCCACGCCATGTTGCAGCGAGCTCGGGCGAAGTCGGCCACGAGGAGCGAGGAAAACGGAACGTCGCTTCTCGGAGTCGCAGGATGGGTTGAGGCTGATGCCTTAAGCCTTCCTTTCCCGAACGGATATTTTGACCTCGTCACATCGGCTTTCGGCTTCCGCAACCTCGCCGACTACGATGCCGGACTCCGCGAAATTGTGCGCGTCCTGCGTCCCGGAGGTGAGTGTGGAATCCTGGATTTCAGCGAGCCCAAGGGGCTGATGGGCAGCGCTTATCGCCTTTACTTCAAACACGTTTTGCCGCGCGTGGGCACGATGATTTCCGGAGTTCGCGGGCCTTATGCATATTTGCCTGCATCAGTAGAACGTTTTCCGTCGCCGGACGAAATGCTGGCTCGCATGCGCAGCGCAGGCTTCCATGAAGCAACCTGGACGCCTTACACCTTGGGGATTGCGGGACTCTACCGCGGCAAGAAGTGAGTCCGTTGCTGCTTCGCGTTGTTACTCTCCGTTTGATTGAACGCACTTGGGCGCTCTAGGTCTAGGAGTTCACACAGCATGAACTGGTTTATCTGGGCTTTATTGTCGGCTTTTTTCGCGGGCGCTACGGCAGTGCTGGCAAAGATTGGGGTGAAAGAGATCAATTCCAATCTGGCGACTGCGATTCGCACGGTTGTGATTCTTGTCTTCGCCTGGGCGGTTGCAATGTTTACCAACACTCAGCCGCTTTCCGCAATCAGCAGGAGAACCTGGGTCTTTCTGATTCTTTCCGGGCTGGCGACTGGACTATCCTGGCTGTGTTACTTCCGAGCCCTCCAACTAGGAGAAGCCTCGCGTGTCGCTCCGGTCGACAAGCTCAGCGTGGTCGTGGCCATTGCGCTGGCCGTAATTTTTCTGCACGAACCACTCACCTGGCATCATTGGGTCGGGGGCCTATTCATTTTCTCCGGCGCGGTGGTGCTGGCGTATGCATAGTGTGGGACGCCAGGTTTGTCGATCTCCAAATACCTCGCGGAGGAAATCTATCTTGCGTTGGCGCTCTGCGCTGACGGTGACGCTTATGCCTTGAAGCTGTCGGCAAACGCATCCGCAATCGTGTACCGGATCACGTCTTCGTAGGCAATGTCCAAAAACTTCCGCAGGCGGTCGGTATTCATGATGTATTCGCTCGTCATGTAGGGCATGGCTTCGGGAGGAATTGCTGAAATTTGCCGCTTCCACAGGAACTGCAATACAAGCTGCATCGCCCATGTTCCAGGTACGCGCACCAGTTTGGCATGCGCCATCTCAATGCAGCGGGCGACGCTGAGTGGCTCGCCGCGACCTGCGACGTTAAGCACTGTCAAACGTTGCGACTCGGGATGGCGGCTGAGAATGTGCGCGATCAGCCGGGCCATGTCGTCGACGTGAACGAACTGTAGCTTATTGGCCAAGTATTTCTGTCCGATGGGCAGCATGCACGGCAGCCGTTTGCTTCGCATGCGCATTTTTTCAGCAAGTGCGCTTTTGCCATTGGGAGTGCCACGGAACGCGCCTACCATATAGTTCTCCATGCTGGCCCCGGCGAAGATGTGGGGGCGCAGAACGTAGACGCTGCATCCGCGCAGAGCGGGCGAGCGCTGCCGTACAACTTCATCGGCCTGTTTCTTGTGAATAGCATACGGCAGAGTGTGTGCCGCCAGCGGATAGTCCTCCGTGACCGGAGCGGGGAGACTGGGTCCATATGCCGAGACGCTGCTGGGAAAGATAAATTGCTTAATGCTTCCTTCGCCAGAGCGATTGGCTTCCGTGACGGCTTCCATCACTCGCGCCGTGCCGGCCACATTGATCTGCCACATGCGCTCGACATCGAGCACCCCCGTACGCACGGGATCAAGTATGAAAGCCAGATGGACGACGCTGTAAGCTTTGGTGTCACGCAGCAGTTCGTAGAGCGCGCGGCAAGAGGATTCTTCGCCCAGGTCCATGCGTTCGCAGCGTAGCGGCAAATCGGTTCGAGGTGGACTGAGGTCCACCCCGATCACCGAGAAATCCGCGAGCAGAGGTAACAACCTGGCGCCAAGGTTTCCGGCAATGCCGGTCACCACGACGATAGGTTTCGAATTGGCCATCAGTCAGGTTTCGACGCCGGAGGCTGGGCCGAGGGTGGCTGCTGAGCCGGAGGCTGACCCTGAGCGCCCGGAGCCGTCGGATGCGGGACGCGGGGTGGAGGCTGACGCATTCCTCCCGCCGCCTCCGGCCCAAAATAAGCCTCGTTAGTTTCCGTTTTGAATGAGTTCTGGACCTTATCCATCGCGTCGCGCACTCGCTGCGTTCGCAATGTGCCACGAATTTCTTCCTTCACTTGATCCAGCGGCAGCTGTTCTTTACTAACCACCTTGTACACGTAATGACCGCCAGAGTCGCTGAGCACCACCGAGACGTCGCCCGGCTTCAGGTCGAAAACAGCCGCATGAGCCGGAGGCAGTCCCGTACGGCGGACTTTAGGCATGGTGACAGTTGGCGATTCCACTTTCATTCCTGCCGCGGTGAAAGCTTCTTTTTGCAGCTTGGCAAAGTCCTCTCCGGCGGCAACCCTGGCCCGCAGACTTTCCGCGAGCTTCGCCATCTCTTGTTCGCCCTGTTGCTGCTTAGCCTTTTCCTTTTCCTCCGTTTCCTTCTCAGGTTCTTTCTCGCTGTCCTTTTTTTCGTTTGCCTCGGCATCCTCCGCCGCCTGCTTTGTGCGCGGAACGTACAGCCGCTCCAGCGAGTACTGCTCGTAAGCTTCGGGACTCTTTTTGTAATAGTCGGCGATGTCCTGCTGTGGAACTTTGTCAGCTTCTTCCTGGATACTGCGCTGCAGCTGGTTGGTAAGAATCTGCATGCGGGCAAACTTCATGGTCTCTTTGTACTGCGGACTATTTTGCAGGCCATGTTTCTCCGCTTCTTGCGCCATCACCAGCAGTCGCGGATATACGCTGGCCAACTGACGCTTCAATTGTGGCGTCATGTTCGGTGCGAGCCCGCTGGCCATCTTCTCGAACTCGGCACGCGTGATGACGGTTTCGCAATTCGCCGAGCCCTTGTCTGGCTCTTTTGCAGCCGCGGGCGACTTTGTTCCAGGTGCTGCTGTCTTGGCTTTGGGTGCCGTAGCTGGACAGACGCCCTTGATGGTCAACACCGGCGCCGTCAGAGCAACTTCGGGTGCCGGCGCTGCTGCCGGTGCAGCGTTGTCTGCGGCCGGAGCCTGGGCAGCCTGGGCCGCGGGCGCCGGCGTTTGTGCCTGGCCGCTTGCACTCGCTGCCGGTGCCGCACCCGACGAAGGCGCCGGGGTTCCCGGCTGAGCTTGTCCCCAGGCAAGGGTGCCAAGCAACACACACATCAGCCAACTCTTACTCATAACAGTATTCCTCCAGGATTGGCGCTTCAGAGAGTTATCACCAGAACCTGGAATCCTAGCACATCGCGCGACTGGGATACCAAGGCACAGGGGTCAGAGGGGTCAGAGTGGGTCAGAGTTGGTTGCTACGCGGTTTGGCGGTTGGCGCATTCGTCCACAAACGGCGATAATTCGTGGATGTCGGGAACGCCTGCCCTTTATTCGCCTGAGTCGATGCGCGCGGAGAAGCGCACTGCGGCGGGAAATTCTGTTGTTGCCGCGGTCGTCATCACTGGGCTGAAGATTGCTGTCGGCCTCAGCACCGGCAGTCTTGGCATTCTCTCCGAAGCGGCGCACTCCGGACTTGACCTGATCGCCGCGCTCATCACGTTCTTTTCAGTTGGCGTCTCCGACAAACCGGCGGATGCGGATCATCAATATGGCCATGGCAAGGTCGAGAACTTTTCTGCCTTCGTGGAAACCGGGTTGTTGCTAGCCACCTGTGTCTGGGTCGTCTATGAGGCGGTGTTGCGGCTCTTCTATCGGCATGTCGAGATCGAACCCTCGCTTGCAGCATTTGCGGTGATGCTATTTTCCATGGCTGTGGACTGGTGGCGTTCGCGTGCGCTCGGCCGCATCGCCGCAAAGTATGACAGCCAAGCGCTGGAAGCGGACGCACTGCATTTCTCCACCGACATATGGTCCGCGGGCGTGGTCTTGCTTGGTTTGCTGCTCGTGCTGCTAGGCCGCATCTACCACGTGCCATGGCTGCGAGATGCTGATCCCATTGCCGCTCTATTCGTGGGCGGCGTAGTGATCTCGGTGAGCTGGCGGCTGGCACGCCGCACGATTGATGCCTTGCTCGATGCTGCGCCCTCCGGAGTGCGATCGCAAATCATGGATGCTGTGTCGCGCGTAGAAGGTGTGCTGGAAGTCGATCGAGTCAGGATTCGCCGCGCCGGCAATCGTTACTTCGCCGACCTCGCCGTGGGGCTTGCGCGCACCGTAACCTTTCAGCGATCGGAGCAACTGGCGAGTGCCGTGACCGAAGCGGTTCATAAAGTGCTGCCCGATGCTGATGTCACCGTGCAGCCGTTGCCCCGTGCTGAAGGCTCGGAAAACATTTTTGACCGGATACGGGCCGTGGCTACGCGGCACAACCTCAACGTCCACGACATCAGCGTGCAAGATCTGGCGGCGCGCCTGCATGTGGAGCAACATGTGGAACTCGACGAACGCATGACTCTGAAGGACGCTCACGATCGGGTCACCGAGCTTGAAGCGGACATGCGCCGCGACGTGCCTGAAATTGCGGACATCCTTACTCACATCGAGAGCGAGCCAGCGACCATTGAAACCGGCGACGAGGTACTGCGTGACGCCAAGCTCGAGCGCCAATTGAAGGCGGCGGCCACGGAGTTTCCCGAGATTCTCGACATGCACGAAATTGTGATCAAACGGGTGCGCGGCCGTTTGTATGTTTCGTGCCACTGCACGTTCTCCGACGATCTGCCATTGGCGCGCGTGCATGACATCCAGACCGATCTCGAGATTCGATTCAAGCAGGACGCGTCGGAACTGTTTCGAGTGCTGATTCATCCGGAGCCGAGCACGGACAATCGGAGGTAAGAGTCATCATGATGGAAGCCACTGCCCTGTGGACTGACAACGAACGCTTCATCGGGCACGCCACGTCGGGACATGCCCTCGTTATGGACGCGGCCAAGGACAAGACTGCTAATAGTCCGATGGAATTGGTGCTGATTGCGCTGTGCGGGTGCACCGCCGCCGATGTGAATGGCATTCTGCGCAAGAAGCGCGAGCCGTTTACCATCCTCGAAGTACGCGCCCAGGCCGAACGCGCTACCGGCTATCCCGCGGTTTATACAGAGATCAAGCTCACTTACCGCGTGGGCGGGAAGGTTTCGCCTAAAGCCGTGGAGGATGCCGTTCGTCTGTCGAAAGAAAAATACTGTTCGGTCTCGGCGATGCTGGAGAAAACTGCGAAGATTACCACCGCCATCGAATACCTGGAGGGCTAAAAGCTTCTAACCAGAACCTTACTGGCGTTGACGGCGACCTTGCCTACTGGACGGGAGCATTCACGCGCTGCTCGGGGAAAAAGAAGAAGCACTCGCCTGGCTGCGCCGCGCGGTGGAAGTTGGGAACCACAATTATCCCTGGTTTCAGAAAGACAAGAATTACGACAACTTACGTGGCGACCCGAATACCAGCGCATCATGGGGGAAGTGGGGCGGCACTGGGAAGAGTACAAACGGGCGTTTGGGGTGTGGTAACGTCCAGTAGTTTAGAGCATCACCCATCCCGAAGGAATTGAATACCGCGAAGCGCGTTGGGAACCTGTTGGGTGATTACACCCTGCCCTTCTTCTCTTCTAGCTCGGCCCAACGCGCAAAAAGCGCATCCACTTTTTTTGCAGCTTCCTCCATCTCTGCGTGCGCAGTCACAAGACGTGGGCTGTCACTTGCGATTGCCGGTTCCTCGAGCTGGGCGCGTTTCGTCTCTAACACCTCTTGGGCGTCGGCGAGGCGCTGCTCAATGACGGCATATTCGCGCGCTTCTAGGTAGGAGAGCTTTCCTTTCGCCGGCAGCGGCGACTCTACCGAGACTGCAACCTGAGTGCCGAGACGAGCTTTCGCCTTCATCGCGGACGTGCGCCCCACCTGCCATGACTCCCATTGCGAATAGTCCGCAAAACTTTCGGCGCTGCCCTGGCCATCCAAGCCAACTACGATGTTCGACACCCGATCGAGCATGTAGCGGTCATGCGTGACCAGAACCAGGGAACCGCGAAACTCGAGCAAGCTCTGTTCCAATATTTCGAGCGTCGGAATGTCAAGGTCATTCGTCGGTTCATCAAGCAGGAGAACATCGGCGGGCTGGAGCATAAGCTGAGCGATCAGCACGCGAGCCCGCTCGCCTCCAGAGAGGCGTTCGACGGGTTGATTGAGCTGCTCTCCAGTAAACAGAAACCTCGCCGCCCATGATGCCACGTGAATCACGCGATCCTGGTAAATTACCGAATCACCTTCCGGAGCAAGAGCGCGGCGCAGAGTGACATTCGTGTCAAGTCCGCGGCTCTGGTCGAAGTAGACAACTCGTAGCCACTCAGCCCGCCGAATCTCTCCAGCGGTTGGCGGCAGATCTCCGCGCAAGAGTCGTAGCAACGTCGTTTTGCCACTGCCATTCGGTCCGACCAGCCCCACCCGCATCCCCGCAGTCAAGATGAAGTTGAGCATCTCGAAGAGCGTACGATCTCCGATCTGGTACGCAACATTCTCCAATTCAATCAACCGTTTCGTCTTGCGATCGCTGGCCGAGAAATCGATTTGGGCTGTGCCGATTCGGGTTCTTTCGTTCAAGTCCACAAGGTCTCCGATTAACTCGTTCGCCTTGTCGATACGGGCTTTCGACTTCCTTGTCCGGGCTTTGGCTCCGCGACGCAGCCATTCAATCTCCGAATGAACCAGGTTTTCGAGCGCTTCCTGTCTCTTGGACTGAGCGTGCAGAAATTCTTCCTTCTTCTCCAGGAACGTGCTGTAGTCTCCATGCACGCGCAGGATCCCGTTTGGATATATGCGATTGAGCTCAGCCATCTCGGTGGCAACATTTTCGAGAAAGTAGCGGTCATGACTCACGACCACACATGCGAATGGCGATGCATGGAGTAATGTTTCGAGCCACTCGATTCCGGCGAGATCCAAATGGTTGGTAGGTTCATCCAGCAGCAGGATATCCGGCTTCTGAACCAGCGCTTCGACAATGGCCAAGCGTTTCTGCCAGCCTCCAGACAATGCCGTCGCTTCCGCTTCCACATTCTCGAAGCTCGCACGCCCCAGCGTCTCGGCGAAGCGCGTGCCGCGCTCCGACTGTGGCACTCCGGCGCCTTCCATTGTATGCTCCACAACAGACCGCACAGTGTCACCGGACTTGAACTTAGAATCCTGCTGAACGCAGGTGACCCGAATCCGTTTTCGGACCGCCACATCGCCCTCGTCGGGATCTTCGCTGCCCGCCAGAATCCGTAGAAGTGTGGATTTACCCGAGCCATTCGGGCCAATGAGGCCGATACGGTCGCACTCGGAGAGGGTAAAGGAGACGTCCTGAAAGAGCGGATTGGCTCCAAAGGCTTTGGAGATTCCCTGAGCATTTATAATCGGCGGCAACGGCTTGCGATCTCCCAACTGGCTGTTTTGAGGTTATCAGGAAATGCGGGCAACAACGAAGGCTCCGCCTCCCCTCTGACTGTGCCGAGAGGTTTCGAATTCAGCACGGAGGTGAAGTTAATTTCCCAGCTGGCATCGGCATTTGAACGGAGAAATTGGGCGAACTGAGGTCGACCATCCAACATTCGAAGAATCTAAGCGGGGTCTGGTGTTCTCCGCATCCTCTTCGCGGCTACGGGTTTATCGCTGCCGCTACGTTTTTTTGGGGAATATCGGCCGCGCTTGGCCGGGCTGCATTCACGGGAAAGTTGTTTTTCACCGGCCGTTCGTTGCGGCCGATTGATCCGCTGATTCTTTCGCAGACCCGCACCACGTTTTCTTTGCTGGTTCTGTTGCCGGTGCTTCTCGGCCTTCGTGGCTGGCAGCGTCTCAAACTTCCTGGCAGGGATCTTGCTCAGTGCCTTGTGCTCGGAGTGCTGGGCGTGGCGGTATCGAATTACTTTTACTACGTGGCTATTCAGAAGACGAACGTGGCTACCGCCATCATCCTGCAATACACTGCGCCGGTGTGGCTGCTGCTTTACGTGGTGGCGCGCGGGCAGCAGAAGCTGTCACTGCAAAAAGTGGCAGCGGTTGGACTGGCGGTCACGGGAATTGCGCTCGTCATCGGCATTGTGGGCGGAACCAGCACGGGCGAGAATGCCAACAACTTTCTGCGTCTCAATCCCGCGGGACTGTTGGCTGCTCTCCTGGCGTCATTTTCTTTTGCCTTCTACAACATTGTCGGACATGGCGTCCTCACCCGCTACGACCGCTGGCGAGTGCTGCTCTGGACTCTTACTTCTGCATCGGCGTTCTGGTTATTTGTGAATCCGCCCTGGAAAATCGCCGCCGTGCACTACGCCGGTGTGCAATGGGCATTCCTATTCGTATTCTCGATGATCTCGGTGCTCGGCGCCTTCTCTCTGTATTTCCTCGGACTACAGCATCTGGAACCCACGCGCGCCATCATCGCGAGTTGCCTCGAGCCGGTGTTCTCAATTTTGCTGGCTGCGGCGCTGCTTGGGGAAATGATGCATGCGGCTCAGAGCTTGGGGATCCTGCTGGTTCTGGCGGCTATCGTCATCGTGCAACTTCCCAGCCGCGCTGACGCAGAAGCATCGGTTGTGGTCGAACCAATTGAGTAGGGATTTCGAGCAGTCGCCGACTTGTAGAGCCCGATATTGCGGCTCGATCATTCGGATGACGCCGCCGTGCTCCGGGCCTCCTTTCGTTCGTGCGCCGCAGAGCTCGGTTTCTCATTCAGCTCTTCGCCCCCGGCGTCGGTGGCGGCTGAAGGCGATGTAGTCGTTGAGCGCGGGATTGAGCTGGGCTTCCTATTTGTGCGCAGCGGGATACTTGCTGGCCGTCGACTGCTGGAAGATCTGTATTCTTTTCGGTAAACTCGACCGATTGTCGGCGCAATCGACCGAGCGGCACCGTGATTTTTGACATTCCTCAAAAGGGCGAGTAGGGATTACCAAAAGGAGGCGACGTGGACTTTGTCATGTTTGAAGATGTGGACGGCATGGAAGTCTTTGTAAACCCCGAACGGGTTATTTGGGTCAGAGAGTATCCCGGCCAAACTACGGTCATCAGCTGCGGAGACGAGGACAAGTTTGCGGTACGCCTCAGTCCGGCTCAAACCGTCGCCGCATTGGGCAAGGCGGTTCGCTAAAGCGTAGGGGTATGTATTTCGATGGGTTGCCGTTTCCCAGAGCAAGCCAAACTATTAACCATACACATCATTGCTGAGAACAGGTGATTACCACTCAGAACCTGGTCGGTGAGGACATTGATGATGTTTCGCCAACAATCCTACGGCCGGGTGCTACCTTAGCTGCCCCAGTCGAACTTGATTGATGGGGAGCAAGTCATTCTGACGCCTTTAATCGTGGTGGTGCCCTTATGGTGGCCAGATGCAAAGGGCATCAGAGCGAACTGGATGTTGCCTTCGCTCTCTGTCTTGGTCTTCACCGGATGCTTCAGCCTGGTGCTAGCCAAGCACTCGAAGTCGTTCTCACTTATTGATTGCATTGCGCAGCGCAACTTCGAGCCGATGCGAAAGCAGGTGGAAGCTTGGCAGAGGAGTGAACTCGCCGATGTCACTGCGAAGATCGTCATCTACGACGCCTTTGTCGAGGGCAAGCTAGAGGCTGCCAAGCACCTTGCCCGCACCGTGCATGACCTCTACTTCGAGCCATTATGCTTTGCAAAGCGTAACGGCTCTAATGCAGAGTGTATTGTTACGCGGAGCTGCGCAGCGCATCAAACACCTATCCCGATTCCTCGCTGAGAGATCTCTGATTTTCGAGACGACACTCCACCGCATAATCGTGACGCCTGAATGGTGCTTCCAGAGAGAATGAACCCCTCCCATTCTCATCCGGAGCCGCCTGATGAAGGATCGTCGTTGCCGGTTCTGTCGGCAAGTTTTTCAGCCTGCCCCTTATCATGCTCAACAACAGGTTTGCGGTAACCCCGTATGCCAGAACCAACGCCGCCGCGATTATCATCGGCAAAAGATCGCTTCCGATCCGGTGTACCAGCAGGTGTGCTTGGAGAGTCCGCGGAAGTGGCGCAAGGCGAACCCGGACTATTGGAAGAAATATCGCCAGAAGCACCCGGAACAGGTGGAACGAAATCGCCGACAGCAGCGCTTACGTGACAAAAAGCGGCGGCT
>WNFD01006982.1_pt1 | contig 26780 bp, 24 predicted proteins | sample 5400491 | NCBI WGS metagenome assembly WNFD01 (sample SAMN13153343, study PRJNA577476) | soil metagenome | isolation source: 120 cm saprolite under Douglas fir tree site 2 hole 2 replicate 2 | place: USA:California | collected 2015-04-18
TTTGTGCATAGAGAGTCTCTCCCTTGTGCATGGCTTTCTAGACATAGCTAAAAGTGCAGCGTTACTCCACCGCCGGCGAAGATGCTGTGCAAATGATCACTACTCACTGTGGTGAATGATGGCGTTCCCGGGCGTCCCGTTATAAAGTCGCGAACCTCCAACCGAAATCCCAGTAACGGAAATCGGGTTTTGAAATCCAACCCGCCGCCCACCTGAAAAGCTCCTCGATTGTCCGAGACGGAGCTTTCGTTGAAATGGGCCACTCCGCCGCCAGCGCTGACAAACGGTGAAATGCCGGAACCGGTAGAAGTTTGAGTTTGAGTGAAGGTGTGAAATAAAACGACGAAAAATCAGGATTGAACCGCGCTGTATCTGCCTTGCGTGATGGAGCGAACATTACCGGCAGTTCAAGGTGCAGAGATGCTGCTTTGACGTTGATCAGCCGGTGGGAATAAGCGCCAACAAGGGAGAATCCCGGCTCAACCGAGTGATCTACCGGCCCAGCGGGACAAACCGGGACAGCTTCACAAATCGGCAGTCCAGTCACTGACGAGGAAAACGTAGCTCCGAAGGTTACCGCTACGTCATTGCTTTGGGCAAAGCCAGGCATTGCAAAGACAAAACAACCGATGATTGACAATGAGCTCTTTTTGAACATGGAATTATTTCCTTTTCAAAAAAACCTTAAGAGCATGCCGAAATACCAATCACAACAACGCGATCAGGTCGATTTCAACCGCAACATCTTTCGGCAGACGAGCTACTTCCACTGTTGAACGTGCGGGTGGAGCTCCCTTGCATACTTTTCCGTACACCTCATTCATCTGTCCGAATTCGCCCATATCTTTTAAAAAAACCGTGGTCTTGACCACCTTTTCCCAGCTGCTGCCGGCGGCTTGCAGAATGGCGGTCAGGTTCTTCAACACCTGCTCAGTCTGCTCAACAATTCCACCCGAAATCAGGTTATTGGTGGCCGGATCAAGCGCGATCTGCCCGGAAGTAAAAAGAAATCCGTTGGCCTTGATGGCCTGCGAGTAAGGACCGATCGCCTTTGGAGCACTGGAAGTGGAAACTGCATCACGGGTAAAGCTCATTGAAGCCTCCATGGAAACTACCGAACAGAATGTGGGACGTTGCAGGATATCAAATTGGTCGGAACGGTTATTGGTGGTTGGTTATTGGTAGTTGGTTTTTGGCAGGGCCTCCGCATGCAACTTCCAATTTCTAGTCTTTCAATCTGACAATCTGCGAAGAATCACGAGGATTAGAGATTGTGCTGTCCTGAGGGTTTGTTCGTAATGCAATCAGTAGACCAAATACCAAAAACCAATTACCAAGAGCCCATCACTGGAGCTAGCAGCTAGAAGCCAACGGCTACTACACCTTATTCAGTCTCTGCACATCGTGGATGCCAGGGATCTTGCGCATTCCGCTGATCACTCGCTCCAGATGTTTCACATCTTCAATATCAATCACTATATCGATGGTCGCTTGACTATCTGCTGTGCGGGCTTCAATGTTGCGGATGTTTGCATCATCGTCACTGATCACGGCTGTCAATTGCTTCAGCATGCCTGAGCGATCGTCACAGAAAACTGTCAGCTTCACCGGATAGGTATTCTTGCCGTTGCTGCGGCTTATCATGGCGGGCTTTGACCATTCGACGGCGATTCGCCGGTCCACCTCATACATGAGATTGGTCACATTCGGGCAGCTTACCGCATGCACAGCCACGCCTTTGCCACGGGTTACGTAACCAACAATGGCTTCGCCGCGGATGGGATTGCAGCATCGCGCGCGATACACCATCAGGTCGTTATAGCCGCGCACCACAATCGCTCCATTATCGGCGCTCTGTCCGAATACCCGGCGTATGGCGGTGCCAATCGTGCTGGTTGATTTAGGCGCTTCTTCGGTGGTGGCCGTGTCTTCTGACAAGCCGGGCGACAACTTGGCAAGTACCTGGCGCGCAGAAAATTTCCCGTAGCCAATCCCGGCCATCAGGTCCTGTCCGCTACCCAGACCATACTCTTTGGCAATCTTCTCCAGCTCTTTGTCTTCAAAATCCTTCATGGCGAGCCGGTATCTGCGCGCCTGTTTCTCAATGAGCTTTTTGCCGATCTCAATCGCCCGCTCGCGCTGGTGTATGTTCAGCCAGTGACGGATCTTGTTGCGGGCGCGAGTTGACTTGGCAAAGCCCAGCCAGTCTCGGCTCGGATTATGTCCCGGCTGCGTCATGATCTCCACCACGTCACCATTGCGCAGCTTGTTACGCAGCGGAACAATGCGGCCATTTACTTTGGCGCCGACGCAGGTGTGTCCGACTTCAGTGTGGACGGAATAGGCAAAGTCAATAGCGCTGGCGTCACGCGGCAGAATCACCACTTTGCCCATCGGCGTGAAGCAATAAACTTCCTCGGGATAAAGATCCACTTTCAGCGATGACAGAAATTCGCTGGGATCTTTTACATCCTGCTGCCACTCCACCACCTGTCGCAGCCATGCCAGGCGCTGCTCGTCTTTGGCGCTGACCGGACTGCCGTCTTTGTATTTCCAGTGCGCCGCAATGCCTTCTTCCGCCATCTTGTGCATTTCTTCTGTGCGGATCTGCACTTCAAACTGGTGGCCATCTTCCGTAATCACCGTGGTGTGCAGTGACTGGTACAGGTTCGGCCGCGGCATGGCTATGAAATCTTTGATTCTTCCCGGCACCGGACGCCACATCTGGTGAATGGATCCCAGAACGGTGTAACAATCTTTGATCGACTTGGTAATGATCCTTACGGCGAGCAGGTCATACACCTGGTCCACCGTGATGCGTTGCCGCAGAAGCTTTTGATGAATGCTGTAAAGCCGCTTGATGCGGCTGTCCACGCGCGCTTCCACGCCGTGTTCCCGCAGCTTCTGTTGCAGGACTTTGATGACCTTGGCCAGAAACGCTTCGCCCGTTTTGCGGCGCGACTCCACGGCTTCATGCACTTGCGCATAGCCAATTGGATCCACATAGCGAAATGACAGATCTTCCAGTTCACCGCGCACCTTGCCCATGCCCAGGCGATGGGCCAGCGGCGCGTATATCTCCAGCGTTTCCTTGGCTACGTTCTGGCGGCGTTCCTCCGGCAGATGCTGCAAGGTACGCATATTGTGCAGACGGTCCGCCAGTTTGATCAGGACAACGCGTATATCGTCCACCATGGCCAGCACCATCTTGCGGACGTTCTCCGCCTGACGCTCCTCACGGCTGGCAAAATCAATTTTGTCGATCTTGGTTACGCCTTCAACGATATGGACGACCTGATCGCCAAATTCCCGACGCACATCTTCGTGCGTGACCTCTGTGTCTTCAATTGCGTCATGCAGCAGACCGGCCGCAATCGCCGTGGAGTCCAGCTTCATGTCCGCCAGCACGGCGGCAACTTCCAGCGGATGGATAAGATAGGGTTCGCCGGACGCGCGTGTCTGTCCCTGATGATGCTTCAGGGAGAACTCATAAGCCTTGCGGATGATTTCAGGATCGTCTTTTGGGCGGTTCTCGGCGACCTTGGCCAGCAGTTGCTGAAACTTGGCCGTCAGCAGCTTTAGCTCTTTTTGCGAGGCCGGCTGCGGGTTTGTCGCCATATAAGATTATAGCCCGACTTTACTTGGGTGGCCGAAGAGGCAGTTCTCGTTAGGAGCGTTTTATTGTTGGGCGTTCCCCGGCCTTGCCCCGCCAGTATGCTTTCCCGTCTTTAGATCCACCTCAAACGGCACTTCCTGGTCGCTCATTACATCCCAGCCGAAGCCATGCAGCTTTCCGTCCTCAACGGACGTAATCCGCACACCCTCCCAGGACAGCCGTTCCGTCTGCCAGGCAATTCCTGTCTTGCCCACGGCCGTTATTGATGTAAACCCGGCGAACAGAATCATCGCCTCGTTAAGAACAACTCGCAAATCCACTACAGGACGCTGTTCAACCTGGAACCACCGTGAGGGCTCGGTGACGTTAACCACGTAGGCATAGCCGCCCACCACCACGCATATCGAGTCGGGATCAGGGCACGTGCAGATCGCGTTCACGACCTGCTCTGAATTGAAACCGAGGGCGAAGAATCCGGACCAAGCCCGGCCCTGGCGGGGAACTACACGGACATACGTTCCAGCGCGGTCGCCTTCCTCAAGCTCAATAGGAAAATGATAGAGCTTTTCCAGCGGATGAACAGGCGGAGGACCATCCAGAATTCTGGCTTCGTAGCTGTGCGGAAAGGTGAAGTCAAACCGGACGTGTGGTTTCATGGATTCTTTTGACTGCATCAATCGCTACGGTAGGTCCGACCGGAATCTGAGCAGACCCCGCCACTCGTTCGCAGCGAATACCAAAATACGTCAAGACTTTTAGAGCATGGTAATTCTCTCAAACTCTGTCATCCTGACCGAAGTCGAGCGACGCAAGGCGTGAGACTGAGTGGAAGGATCCCGAGATCCCTTCCTCTACCATACCGACACGTGGTGTTCTACCCGAATGATTTTTTCTCAAAACCTGGCAGCCGTTAAAGCCCAACGAAGGCGAAGGTTAACGGCCTGCCTGAAGTCAGGCCCTGTTACTCGCGGATCGTGGTGGCGTGTACCTCAGGGGCTTCAAGTTTTTTGTCGCCGTGCCCTGACACTTGTCTCGATGGTGGATACAATTTGTGACGAATCAATCTTGCCGTCACACAATTGCCTAATTTTCAGGGCCGATACATAAAAAACGTTACTCTCTCGCCACCTACGATCTCACCCCCCTGCCCCCTGCCACTTATTCCAGTCATCCCAAGATCCAAAGGACTTAGCTCAAAACATCCCAGTCGATCACCTCCACGTCTTTGAACTGGACATTTCGAGGCCCGGCCGGTCGAGGCCCGGCCGGCGCTTTTCCGGGTTCATCTGTCGCAAATGGCATTTTCTGGTCACGGCGATTTGGTGAAAAGATGCGGTGCGTCCGTTCTCGCACCCACCGGCCAGTAACTCAGAAGATTTACTACTTAAGTAATAGCACGCGCGCGCACCTCCGCTGTCGCAGTCAAAACGGATTTTCAAAGACCTTCCTGCCCGACCCCTGAGAGCTCACCTCACTATGCCTCAGGTTCAATGAAGAAACAACTAATCTAAAGTTTGCCGGCTTAGCGGCCTTCCAGCGCACCCACAAACTCCTGCGCGCGCTCCAGCACGCTTTTTACCTGCATTGGCAGCTTGAGACGGCTACCCTCTTCGATCAGCGGAATCAACTTGTCGAAGTCCGGCCCCGAGTGCGATCCAATCAAGGAAATGCGTACGGGATGAAAAAGGTCCTTCCCCTTCACGCCGACAGCCGTCTTGATCTCATTCATCACCGCCTTGAAGCGCTCAGGGGTGAGCGGCGAATCGGCCGCAATGCGCTGCGCAAAATCTTTGACTACAGCAACGGCTTTCTCATTGGCGAAGGTTGCTTTGTTCTCCGGAATAGCCAGTGCCGCCGCGGAATCGGTCTTGAAAATAATGCCAGCCTTGTCCGGCAGCTGCTCCAGCTGACCCATCTCATGCAGCCGTTCCGGCGCAGCCTGCTTGATGTAATAACGATTGAGCCAGTTGAGCTTCTCAAAATCAAACACCGCCGGCGAAGGCGTCACACGCTCCAGCGAGAATTCCTTGATCAACTCGTCTTTCGGGAAAATTTCCCGATCGCCACCCGTGGGCGCCCAGCCCAGGAGTGCCAGATAATTCATCAGCGCTTCGGGCAGATATCCCATTTCGCGAAAGCTTGAAACTGACGTGGCTCCGTGCCGCTTTGATAGTCTTTCCCGGTCGGGACCGAGAATAGTCGAAAGATGGGCGAATTCCGGCACCGGTATCCCCAGCGCTTCATACACCGCAACCTGTTTAGGTGTGTTGGAAATATGATCGTCACCACGGACCACGTGTGTGATCTTCATGTCCGCGTCATCGATCACGACCACGTAGTTGTAAACTGGCATGCCGCTCGACCGAACGATGATGGGATCGCTCACCACCTCATTGGAAAACTCCACGTTGCCGCGCACAATGTCATGAAAGCGAATTGGCCGCTCAGGAATGCTTAACCGGATAGCGCCCTTCTCGCCAGCCGCCAGCTTGCGCTGCACCTCTGCCGGATCGAGCCGCTTACATCTGCCGGAATAGTTCGGCTGCTTCTGCTCAGCCATGGCTTGCTGACGTTCCCGCTCCAGCTCTTCGGCCGTGCAAAAGCAGTAATAAGCCTTCTGCTCCTTGATCAGCCGTTCGGCGTAACTCTGGTAGACCGCCATCTTGTCTGACTGCCGGTACGGTGGATATGGTCCGCCCACATCCGGCCCTTCATCCCAGTCAATACCCAGCCATTTGAGATCTTCCAGAAGCTGTGTCTCATAGCGCGCCTCACTGCGTTCCACGTCAGTATCTTCAATACGAAGGATGAACGTGCCGCCCTTTTGCCGGGCGAAAAGCCAGTTGAACAGCGCCGTGCGGACGTTGCCGATATGCAGTTGTCCGGTGGGCGACGGAGCAAAACGCACCCGGACTTTGTCAGTAGTCATCGGATTCATGTTAGCAAAAGCGCAGATAGCAATTGCCTTAGGCCTGCTGACTTAGCAACGCGCCGCGGGCTGCTCACATCAGAAGGAAGGCAGCAGCTCAGCACCATTGCCTTCCCATCCCCAGGCAGGCGCTGCACGGGAAACCATGCCATCTTCTGCTGTTGGTCCTCTTATTTTCTTTCTCGCCGTTCTGCTGGTGGCTGCCCATTCGCTGGGCTATCTCTTTACCCGCATGCGCCAGCCACGCGTGATCGGTGAAATTCTGGCAGGAATTTTGCTGGGACCGTTTGTCCTGGGCCGGATCCCCGCGTTCGTTCATCTGTTGCAACTGGACGTCGCCGTGGCGCCCAAGAAGGCGGCGCTTGATCTGCTCTACCAGCTCGGATTGCTTATGTTGATGTTCATCTCCGGCGCTGAGACTAAAGCTCTATTCCAGCGGCATGAGCGCAGGCAGATTGCCTGGTTGGCCGGCGTCGGTACAGTGCTGCCATTTTTCGCTATGGTCGCGCTGGCTGGTGTTCTACCTCTTGGCTGGTTTATGGGACTGAAGAGCAATCGCACTTCGCTGGTCCTGGTGATGAGCATCGCTGTGGCGGTCACCTCAATACCTGTCATCTCGCGCATCTTCTTCGATCTCAAGATTCTTCACACGCGGTTTGCCCGGCTGGTGCTGGGCGTGGCGGTGCTGGAAGACATTGGATTATGGGCGGTACTGGCTGTGGCCACTGCGCTGGCTGATTCGGCTGGTTTGCCGGAAAGAAAAATCGCGCTTCACATCGGATTGACGCTGCTCTATTTTGCGATGGGGCTTTCACTGGCTCCCCGCGCGACCAGGCTTATATCCAAATCTCGCTTCAATCTGTTGGCCAGAAACTCGCCCGTGTCATACACGCTGCTCATTGTGTTCTCTTACGTGGCGGTGGCCGGATTGATGGACGTCAACCTGGTCTTCGCGGCATTTCTGGCCGGCTTCGCCGTCTCGCGCAAACGTCTGGGTGAAGCCATGGAAACCATCTCGCGGTTTTCCTTTGCACTCTTCATCCCTGTCTATTTTGCACTGGTGGGATACAGCCTGATCTTCGACAAAGCGTTTTCACTAGTAATGCTGGTCGCGTTTCTGGTGGGAGCCTGCATTCTCAAAGTGGCAGCCGTTTCGCTTGGTGCTCGCCTGGCAGGATTCCGCGGGCTGGACATCGTAAACCTGGCCGTAGCGACCAATGCGCGTGGTGGACCCGGGATTGTGCTGGCCAGCGTTGCCTACGAGTCCGGCATCATCAGCGCAGCGTTCTACACGACGCTGGTACTGGTCGCGGTGCTCACGTCGCAGGCCGCAGGTGCATGGTTGGAATACGTTATTCGTCGTGGACGGCCGTTACTCTCAGGTGACGATGCCATCGCACCGGTTGCCGTTGCGAAGAGACCGGAAGAGTTGGCAGCGTAGATCGGCTGCTGGCAAATAGCGCTTTCAACTGGCATGTGCGGTGGCCATTTGGAGAAGCCCGTTGATGTGTTACGCCAAATACCAAGAACCAAATACCAAGCACTAGTAGCTAGCAGCTTTTTCACCACACCGTGTCCCGGCTCACAGCCGGCTGCGCGGCGCTACTCCGAATCAGCGTCTTGGTCATACGATCATGCCAGCCAAGCTGATCTTCATCCACCAGCGCCCACAGAAATCCCAATCCCAGAGAAAAGCCTGATAGCGCACTGGCTACTGCACGGCAGCGCCGGTCAAAGGCTGAAACGGGCTTGCCATCAAAGTTCGCCAGCTCAAGCTGCGCCATATGCATTCCCGGGGTTCCGTTGCCATGGACCAGAAAAGTATATTGATAGAGCGTCCATAGCACACCGCCAACGGCCACGGCACATAGCAGCGCCATACGCGAATGAAGATTTTCCTCTGCCAGTTGCGTAAACGTCACGTTGAACACGGCGGCTGCCGCCAGCACAATGGCTGCGTCGATAATGCCGGCCATCATGCGCTGCCCCAGAGGCGCGGGATGCGGCCCCAGTTCCAACTCCGGCAATACCTGCTGGTGCGTGGCCTCAAGCTGGATGTCGTCAAAGTTTGGCGGTTCAAAGTTGGGCAGCTCCAACTGCTCTGCTGGAGGCGGCTTTACCTTGCGATAGACAATGGGCGGAGCGTCATCAGGCGCATACGCTACGTTTGGATGGGCGAGGGAGGAAGAATTTTCTGGCGAACCACTCAGTCCCGTTAAGTGTAATTCTGCTTCGTGCGCTGCTTCTCCAACATCAGTAATCCGCAGAGAATCAAGCAAGGGCTCTTCGGCCTCAAGCCCCACCATAGCGGCATGGTAATCATGAACGGTCGCAAGAGCGTTTCGAGGTCCGCCCCGGCTTCCGCCCGATCCGGGGAAGTGAATAACCTTGGTCGCTGCAAGCGCGGTGTCTTCGGCTGTGCTTGCCGTGGATATGCCGCTGCTCGATGAGAAGTTCAGGCCCGTTGGATCGTCCGCAAAGGGCGACCTGGTAGCTGCCTGGGCCACAAAGCGCCGCGCCCGCATGACTCGTGGATCAACTGGAGCTTCCTGTACGGGAAAGCGCAGCTCCATGTTCGGATCAGCATCGGATCCTTTTCTTTTCGCCCGATGTTGCTGCACGCGCGAAGCAACTTGTTCACGCCACAATTCATTGTCGCAGGCAGGGTCTTCAATACTGCTTTGGCACACGTCCACGGAAATTGATTCGTAGTGAGCGGCGCTGCTCCGGCTATGCGCACACGGATAGGTGTTACCGCAGAGAGGGCAATTCATGGGGCCGTTTTGGAGACTGCCAGAGAGCGCCGGGAAAGTACGCCGCTTTGCTTTTCCAAATCAGGGCATGTTACCTTGCCCCTTCTGGTGTTTAGCTTACGGGCATGCGAACCCAACTTAATTTAGTTATCACAGCGATAGGGCTTTGTCACCTCTTTCTGTTGCCATCTCTAGTGACCAGCCAGGCGCTGGCGCAGCCTGATGCCGGGAATCAGCAAGCTTCCGCCGCTCCAAGTGGCAATTGCCATCTGGTCCTTACCGCGCCTCCCGTTTTCCAGAACAAACCCGCATCACCCGGCGCAAAGTCTCCGGCGGAAACCAAGCCCCAACCACCACAACCTAAGATATCAATTTCAGAAAGCCAGCCGGTAGAGATCACCGCGCGGCAATGCGAAAAAAATAACAATCTCTACCTGCTCACCGGTGACGTTGAAATCAAATTCGAAACCTATACCTTTGAAGGTGACATGGTCACCTATGACGCCGATTCCGGCGAGGTCACTACCACCGGAAACGCCGCGCTTGACGGCGGCTCGCGTGACATCCATCTCAAAGCCTCGCATGCCACCTACAATGTTCGCAATCGTACGGGAAAATTTTACGATGTAACTGGAAGCACCGGCTCGCGCTATCAAGGCAAAAAAGTGGCACTGACATCTTCCAGCCCGATTCTATTCACGGGCAAGATGGTGGAGCAGACCGCGCCAGACGAATACGTGCTGCATGAAGGATCAGTCACCTCCTGCGAACTTCCACACCCAAAATGGACGTTCAACGCGGGCATGATTATCCTCCGTGTCGGGGGCTCTGCCAGGATCTATCACTCAACGTTTCGACTGAAGGGCGTTCCGATCATTTATTTGCCTTTTGTGTCTGCGCCGGTGGAACGTCTGGGACGGCAAAGTGGCTTCCTGATTCCCAATGCCGGCACGTCCACCGCGAAAGGGCAATTTGTTGGTGATTCATTCTATTGGGCCATCAATCGTAGCGCCGACGCCACGCTGGGGGCGGAATATCTCTCCAAACGCGGCTGGTCGTTGATCGAAGGCTTCCGTGCCAAGCCGAGCCAGAAGTCATTTATCAATTTCAATTATTTTCAGGTACTGGATCGCGGCATTGTGCAGAATGTGCAGCAGGTTGGGGCGCCTGCGGGGCAGACCGTGCCGACCAAGGTCAATCAGGGCGGTGAAGACATTAAGCTAAACGGCGAGACCACCTTCGCCCACGATGTGCGCGGCGTGGCTTCACTCGATTACCTGAGTTCTTTCGCTTTCCGGTTGGCATTTACAGATAATTTTTCCCAGGCCGTGAACTCTGAAGTTAAATCTACGGCCTTTGTGACCAAGAGTTATCAAGGTTTCTCACTCAACGCCTTCGGGTCGCGTTACCAGAACTTTCAGAGCAGCACGAATAATGACGACGCCATCTCCATCGTTCATGTCCCGTCGGTGGAGTTTGGCAGCGTGGATCAACGCATACCCGGCACACCTCTCTTCGGTTCCTATGACGTGGCAGCCGAGGGCTTGCGCCGTACGGAGTTGAACTTCAACACGCAGGGCGTGGTGGGCAGGTTTGGCGCTTCTCCCGAACTGAGTTTGCCGCTTCATTTTGGAGGATGGCTTTTTCGTCCGTCAGCGCTGCTGAACGATACGTTCTATACCCAGCAGCAGGCTCTCCAGTCCCAACCCGGCCAGACGACCGCACAGGAAACTCCGGTGCACAGTGTTTTTAACCGACGGGCGATTGGCGGCGCTCTGGAACTGCGGCCACCGGCGTTAGCCAAAGTCTTTGCTGGGGAATTCCTGGGCAGAAATTTCAAGCACACCATTGAGCCAAGAATTATTTATCGCTATACCAACGGCGTGGAAAAATTCAGTGACATTATCCGCTTTGATTTTCGCGACATCCTGAGCAATACCAATGAGGTCGAGTTTGGAATCGTGCAGCGTCTCTACATTAAACGCGCCCACAGTGCATGCGCTGAAAGCCCTGCCTACAGCACACAGCCTGAATCAGCCGAAGCCAGCGCGATCGCGAGGGCAGACTGCGCACCTTCAGGCGCTGACGAATTCCTTACCTGGGAGGTGAAAGCCAAGCACTTCATCGATCCCAGCTTCGGCGGAGCGGTGGTAAGCGGGACGCGAAACGTATTGGCGACGACCGTAGATTTCACCAGCGTTGCCTTCCTTACTGATCCGCGGCGCTTTTCGCCCGTGGTCTCAAAGTTGCGCCTGCGAACATCCAGGAATAGTGATATTCAGTGGCAGCTTGATTACGACACCAAGAAGGGCCGGATCAATGCCAGTACTTTTTACAGCACCCTGCACTTCGGCAACTTTTTCGTGGAGGGTAGCCATGCGTACATCCAGACCCCGGGGGAAGTCGTCACGGACCCCTTTGGTAATCCTTTACCACCGTGCGGTTCGCCCCTTAGGGTCAGCGGCCCACCCTGTGTTCTAGGGGTCTTCAACCAGTTGCGCGCAGTCGTTGGATACGGCAACCCAACCAAGCGGGGCTGGAGTGCTGCCGCCAACACAGGCATAGATTCTGAGTTCAGCCTGCTCCAGTATTCAGGACTTCAGACTTCATACAACTGGGATTGCTGCGGAATCAGCTTTGAGTATCAGCGTCGCTTCTCCATTGCGCGCCTCAACAATGAAAACCAGTACCGCTTTTCTTTCACTCTGGCCAATATCGGATCATTCGGAGACATGAAGCGCCAAACCCGGCTCTTCTGAGCGATTTCGACTCTTCATGACGGTCCGCCATGGTCCCTTTCTGCCCGTGCATCTAACTCCCTGGATCATCTAAGATGGATAGCGTGAACTTAAACGGGTTCTCGGCAGCGTCAGGTAGAGCTTGCGATGACAACATCAGAAAAACAGCAGCAACTTGAACAGACTCTCAGCCAGATGGGACGCACGCTGGTGGCGTACTCCGGCGGCGTTGATTCTGCCTATCTTGCATACGCGGCTTTTCGCGTTTTAGGCGAGCAGATGCTGGCCGTGATCGCCGACTCACCCAGCCTTGCCCGCACCCACCTGCGGGATGCGATCTCCTTTGCCGAAGAGCAGCATGTTCCTCTTAGAGTAGTGAAGACCTCGGAAATGGAACGCCCGGAATATGTTCGTAACGATACGCAGCGATGCTTCCACTGCAAGGACGAGCTGTTCAGCGTGATGGAAGAATTCGCTGAACAGCACGGCTTTGCTTCCATCGCCTACGGCGTCAACGTTGATGATCAAGGCGACTTCCGTCCGGGTCAGCGGGCTGCCAGGCAGCACCACGTGGCTGCGCCACTGCTCGAAGCAGGTCTCACCAAGGCTGAAATTCGCGAGCTTTCCGAGCGCGCGGGTCTGCGCGTGTGGGACAAGCCTGCTTCCGCCTGCCTTTCATCCCGCATTGAGTATGGACGCCCGGTAACGGCAGAGGCCTTGGCTGCGGTGGAACAGGGTGAAGACGCTTTACGCGGTCTGGGATTCCGGCAATTTCGCGTACGCCATCACGGCGAAATAGCACGTTTGGAAATCTCCCGGGAAGAGCTGTCACGCGCGCTCACCCCGGAGATGTTTGCCGAATTTACCCGTATTTTCAAAGACTTAGGTTTCACTTTTGTCACCGTGGATACTGAAGGGTTCCGCTCCGGATCCATGAATTCTTCTCCTTCCATCCAGTCTCTGGTTCAGCTCCTCTCGTAGGGCCCGGCTTTCTCGGACATGAGATAATTTCCACAGTATTCTTATTTTTGAAGGCGGTTCACTTTGCTTAGGCTCAGCCGTGTGTTTCAAGTCCTATTCCTGTTTGCAATCTGTCTGGTGGTTGCGTGCAGCGCCCAAAGCTCCGCAGCTCCCGCGGCGTTGTCGCCCGATCTGGCTCATCGCATTGAGTTGGAAGTCCGTTCGCGTTATCAAGTTCCGCCAGGAATCAACGTAACGATTGGCGCTCCAACAGCTTCTGAGATGAACGGGTTTGACAATGTCACTGTAACGCTCTCCGGCGGCACACATTCCAGCACGCATGATTTCCTGATCTCCAAGGACCGCAAGACGCTTGCCCACATGGAGAAAATGGACCTCACCCAGGACTTGATGTCGAAAATCGATACCAAGGGACGGCCATGGCGTGGTAATCCAAACGCCAAGGTGACCATTGTCAATTTTGACGATTTCGAATGTCCGTTTTGTTCGCGCATGCACAGCACGCTTTTCCCCAGCCTTTTGAAGGCCTACGGCGACAGAGTGCGTATTGTCTACAAAGACTTTCCGCTGGTTGAGATTCATCCCTGGGCGATGCATGCGGCCATTGACGGCAATTGTCTGGCAGCGCAGAACAATGACGCATACTGGGAGTTTGCCGACTACGTTCACGGGAACCAGCAGGCGTTCCCAGGCCGCAATCCCGCCGAAGCCATAACAAAACTTGATGCTACCGCACATGACGAAGGCGTAAAGTTCAAGCTGGATCAGCCGAAGCTGGATGCCTGCGTAAAAAAACAGGACGACTCTGGCGTTCGTGCCTCCATGGCTGAAGGAGACAAGTTGGCCATTGATTCCACTCCAACGCTGTTCGTCAACGGCGAGCGGATGTCTGGCGCGATCCCAGACGCTGAAATGCGTCAAATCCTTGATCGGGCCCTGGCGGCGGCCGGAGAACGGGCGCCCCAGGCAGACGCAAAGAAGTAGCTAAGTTGGAGAAAGTCGGTTATCGTACCCTAGCGAATCGGCTTAGGAGGGTCTTGTTGATTCAATCGCGCAAAGCTTTGCGGAGCACACATAACGAGGGTCACAACGGGTTCGGTGGCCAGCAGAGCCTCGCTTGGATGGGCATTGCCTGCGTGCTCGCTGCCATCGTGGGGATCAGCGGCTGTAATCAAGGAGTTTCCAGCCAGGACGTAATGGCCAAGGTGAATGGCAGCAAGATTCTGCGAACTGAAGTCGATAAGAGCTATAACAGCCAGATTGCAGGCTCGCCCCAGAAGCCGACGGCTGCGGAAGAAGAGGCTTTAAGGCTGCAGATTCTCCTGCATCTGGTGGATGTTCAGCTTCACCTCCAGCAGGCGGAAAAACTAGGCGTGGTGGCCACGGACGACGAGGTGGAGGGCAAGCTCAGCCAGCTCAAAGCCGCTGATACACAGGAAGAATTCGCCAAGAGGCTGCAGAGCCAGAACATCACGGAAGCTGACCTGAAACAGGATATTCGCCGCAACATGACCATTGAGAAGCTTCTCAACAAAGAGATTGGCTCCAAGGTCACCATCTCTGACCGGGACATCACCACCTATTACAACGAGCATAAGCCCGAGTTCAACCTGATTGAGCCGCGCTATCACATTGCCCATATACAGGTACAGATTGGTCAGCCGGATGAAACCGGAAGTAAAGGCCAAACAGAAGCGCAGGCCCGGCAGAAAATTCAAGCCATTTACAACCGATTGGAGAGTGGCGAAGAATTTGGCGCCGTAGCCAGCCAATGGTCTGAGGATCCGAATTCAGCGCACAACGGTGGCGATCTGGGCACACTGCCTGAATCTACGCTGAAAGCCACTGACCCATCCACACGTGAGGCCATCCTGAAGCTGAAGCCCGGTCAATATAGCTCCGTGATTCCAGTGACGAATCCCAATAACCGGCAGCTCGTAGGGTTCAGAATCGTGAAACTTATTGGCAAGGAGTCCGCGGGCCAGCGGGACCTCAACGATCCAGCAGTCCAGCAGTGGATCAGAAACCAATTGCTGCAACAGCGCACGAATCTGCTGCGCGCCGCTTACGATGAAGTCCTGCGCGACAAAGCTGAAATTCACAACTACTACGCCGAGCAGGTTATGAAGACAACGACGGCGCAGAAGTAGCGACTTCAGAAATGAGAAAAGCCGGGGAGATAAGCTCCTCGGCATTTTTTTGCAGAAACTCGGCGTCGCTAGCCGGCTTCTTACTCGACTTCTGCCAGAGCCTGGCCTGCTTCAACGGCGGCGCCTTCAGCCACGCTCAACTTTTTTACAATGCCTTTCTTGGGCGACTTCAGCTCGTTCTGCATCTTCATGGCTTCAATCACGATCACCGCCTGTCCGGCTTCCACCTCAGCGCCGACGGCGGCCATGATCCGAACCACTTTGCCGGGCATGGGAGCTGTAATTTTTCTTGGCCCCTGACCGCCGGCGTCTGTGGCTCTTCGCGATTGCAACGACCGCGGATCTCTCACCAAGGCAGCAAATCGCTGGTTGCCGAGCACAATGTTGTTTTCCGCTGTTGTAACTTTCCGTCAATCAGGATGGAAAGGATCCCGGCCTGCGTTGCCACGACATTGATCGGGACTGGGCGCCCATCCAGCTTGCAGGACCAACCTTCGCCTTCGCGGATGAGATCAACGTGATAGATTTTTTCGCCAATTCCGACCTCATAAATCATTTCTCGCCTACACTTTCTTTGCGCGCCGCCTGCTTCCACCCAGTGACTGCGGGTGTTCCTGCGAGAGTTGTGCCCCTGGAGTTAGAGGCTTGCATGGCGGCGAACAGCGCAGCGGCGATAGCGACTACATGGTGGTTGTCTTCCGCATCGCTCTTATCTACCGAGGAACTTGCAGCGGCCATTGCGGATTGCGACAAAAGGCGATCAAGAAAGCCGGTATCGATTCTGGCTGCAATGAAGTCTGGATCCTGAAGAATCCGCCGGAATAAGCCAAGATTGGTTTTGATTCCACCGATAAAATATTCGTCCAGCGCGCGTTCCATGCGGGCGATTGCCATGGCACGATCCGACGCGAAGGCAATCAGCTTGGACAACATGGGGTCGTAATCCAGCGGAACGTTCCAGCCTTCATATACGCCGCTATCTTCACGGACGCCCGGGCCGGAAGGACGAATCAGGCGCTGGATCTTACCCGGAGAAGGGAAGAAGTTGTTATCCGGATCTTCAGCATAGATGCGACACTCGATCGCATGACCGCGAAGAGTGATGTCTTCCTGTCGAAAGGGCAGCTTCTCCCCAGATGCGATTCGTAATTGCAGGTGGACCAGATCCAGACCTGTCACCAGTTCGGTGACCGGATGTTCCACCTGAAGCCGGGTATTCATTTCCAAAAAGTAGAAATTGCGTTGCGCATCCACCAGAAACTCAACCGTGCCCGCGTTGGTATAACCTGCGGATTTTGCGGCCTGCACGGCAACCGCTCCCATGCGCCTGCGAAGGTCTTCATCCACTACGGCAGACGGAGCTTCTTCAATTACCTTCTGATGACGCCGCTGCACGGAACATTCGCGCTCTCCCAGAAATACGACGTTGCCGTGTTCATCGGCCAGAACCTGAATTTCAATGTGCCGGGGATTCTCGATGTACTTTTCCAAATACACTTCAGAGTCGTTGAACGATCGCTGCGCTTCACTCTGCGCCGTCTCAAACCCAGGTTTAAGTTCGGCTGCCGCACGCACCAGCCTCATGCCCTTGCCGCCACCACCGGCCGCTGCTTTGATCATCACCGGATAGCCTATTTTGGCTGCCAATTCCTCGGCTTCTTTCAGGGTAAGACCTTTGGCTGATCCTGGCACAAAAGGAACACCAGCCGCCTGCATGGCCTGCCGGGCCCGCGTTTTTGAACCCATCAATTCCATGGCTGGCGCGGGTGGTCCAATGAATTTGATGCCGGCAGCGGCACAGGCCCGCGCAAACTTTGCATTTTCGGATAGAAAGCCGTACCCGGGATGGATCGCATCGGCTTGACTGCGGCGGGCGACATCAAGAATTTTATCGATGTTCAGGTAAGATTCGCGCGCGGCTGCCGGGCCTATTGCATAAGCTTCATCCGCTTGCGTCACGTGCAGAGCAGCCCGGTCAACGTCTGAATACACGGCGACTGACGCGATGCCCATTTCACGGCAGGCCCGCATGACCCGCACGGCAATCTCTCCACGATTTGCGACCAGTACCTTCTTTAACATAGGGAACTCGAAAACTCTGATTGTACTTGATCGTCTTCACGCCAGACGTGAGCCAGGTCATGCATTTGTTCATGGCTTCGGCATTGCTCATGTGAAAAAAGAAAAGCCCCTCGTAGTGAGGGGCTCATGATACGTCCAGAGGAACTATTTCTTCGGCGCGGGCTGCTGTTGCTGCTGTGACTGATTCGTCTGGTCCAACACGATACCGCCAGCAGTCTTTTTCGCGGCTTCTTCCGCTTTTTTCTTGCGTGCGGCCATGGCCTTGTCACTCCAGTCATCGGCTGTCTTCTTGTATTCAGCGCGGGCCTGAGCGTCTTCGCAAGTCATGTCATTCGCTTTACGCCGATAGATCAGGTTCATGTAAGCCATGGCATCGTCATAATCCTGGCGTTTGTCGATTGCCGTTTGCAGCATTTTCATGCCCTCTTCCACGGCAGCTCCGTCTTTGGCTTTGAGCGCGTCACAGATCTTCTGGCTGCCTTTGCCTTTCAGCTCATCATCCACCTTCAGGCCTTCTTTGCCTTTAATTTCGGCAGCGTCTTTATAAGACTGGGACCAGTCAATCACGCCAACGGAGTAATAAACTTCGGGGTCATTCGGGTCGGCGTCAATCGCCTTCTTGTAGTACTCCCGCGCCTGCTCAAAATTCTTCATCTGCATATTGAGGAAGGCGATACCTTTAAGGCTATTAATGCTCTTGGGATCATTTTGGAGCACGTTCTTGTACTGGTCGATTGCCTGCTGGGCATTGCGTACGTTGTCCGGAGTATCCACGCCGGGAACATACTGCTGCGCATAGGCCGTGGCGAGATAGAGCTTGGCGACTTTCAGGTCATTATCAAGATTTACAGCGTTCTTGAAGTGCTCAATCGCAGCCTCATAGTTGGCAGCTTTGTAGGACTGCACGCCCTTATTCAGTTGGTCGCGCGCTCTCAATTTGGTACAACCCGCTGTCATCAACAGCGCGCCCGCGACAGCCGTAACTGTCGCCAGTCGTGCGCATATGTTCATTTCTTCTGGCTCCTTGCCGGAGTTATGAATTGTTTCCTGATCAGGATGAATCTGGCGGGAGCGCCGCTACTGGCGACGCTCCTGATCTCTTTACTGACCTGCTTCGATCTTGGCCGTAATCAAGCCAACCTTATCAATCACCTGTGTGCCCCGCGCGGTGTCGATCACCAGGGCAACATTCTGAAATTCCACCTCAGGATCGCCTTTTACGAACATCACGCGTTCCGCGCGGGTCTTAAAAATGTCCGTGAGGCGACTACCGAGATTGTCCCAGGTGACGTCTTCCTGATTGATCTTAAGCGTTGGTTTGCCGCCGTTGGGCGGTTGAATCACCTGCACCACCACCGTGCGATCGTTATTAGATGGTGGAGTATTCGGCGGTGGCGGCTGCGGTACCAGCGCGTCCAGGCCTTTCGGAGTCAGGGGCGTGATCACCATGAAGATGATCAGGAGCACCAGAAGCACGTCGATCAACGGCGTTACGTTGATGTCCGCTGTCTGCCCTCCACCGCTTCCCATTGACATTGCCATAACTGTATCCCCTTGTAATTTCTTTGCCGGGTTGGGAGTTGCCGGCGCTTGCAATCCATTTGCAGGCGCCGGCCCTCATGCTTGTCAGGAACGCCGGCATTCCGGCGTTGTACTACTATTGACGTTTCTGCTCGGTCAGCAACCCAAGCTGATCCACGCCCGCGGAGCGGACGTTGTCAACCACTTCCACCACCGATTTGTAACGGGCGCGCGCATCTGCTCTCACGTACACGCGCTTGTCAACCCGGTTCTGGACCCGTTCTTTTACCTTATTGGTCAGATCTTCCGGGCCGACCTGCTGCGTATCAAAGAAGATCTTGCCATCTCGCTGTACGGCTACGATCAAGGCGTCTTCTTTGTCCGCGTCCGGCATTTGCATTGGGTTGGTGGTTTTGGCCAAGTCAACCGGCACGCCCTTTTGCAGCATAGGCGTGATCACCATGAAGATGATGAGCAGCACCAGCATCACATCCACCATGGGAGTAACGTTGATGTTGGAATTAACTTTGGCGCCTTCATTTCTAACTACGATTGCCATTGTTGTGCTCCTGGGTTACCGACGGACTGTGGACCGCTTCAGGAAGTAATCCACCAGCTCGCTGGATGAGTTGTCCATCTCCACGTCAAAGGCTTCCACCTTGCCGGTGAAGTAGTTGAACATCATAACCGCGGGGATGGCGACGAACAGTCCCAGAGCCGTGGTGACCAGGGCTTCTGAAATACCGCCGGCAACCGCGCCCAGACCGGTAGCTTTCTGCTCTGAAATCTTGCGGAAAGCGTCCAGAATTCCGATAACCGTTCCGAACAGTCCAACGAACGGAGCTGTTGAGCCGATGGTCGCCAGGCCGCCCAGACCACGCTTCAATTCAGCGTGCACAATGGCTTCCGCCCGTTCCAGCGCGCGCTTGCTGGCTTCAATCTGTTCGCCGGGGATCTCGGTTGACTCGCCGTGCGCCTTGAATTCCTGCAGGCCGGCAGTAACAACCTTCGCCAGATGGCTCTTCTTGTTGCGCTCGGCAACGCGAATTGCTTCATCCAGTTTGCCTTCACGCAGTGCACCGGCTACTGCTGGTGCGAACTGGCGCGACTGTTTGCGGGCAGCGCTGAAAGCAATGAAGCGGTCGATCATGACGCCGATCGACCAGGCTGACATGATGAAAAGAATGACGACGACGATGCGGGCGATCCAGCCCATCTGCTTCAACATCGACCATGGGTCCCAGGCAATACCACCGGCCTCTTCCGTGGAAGCCTGGAGCAACCAGAACGCAACCAGGTGCGCTTTGGCGAGAATAAGAGTTGCAATATTAGCGACAAGCATGAGTTAAGTTTTCCTCCTCAGATCTTTTCTAAAAATATTTCCCTTAGGTCAAATGGCAAAGCATGTTCCTTCGGGAGTCCAAGCTGAACAAAAAATCGCCCAGCAAATGGCAAGCTGGAAATTAATTTGCGCTTTCTGGAATTTGGGCCGAGACGGGCGTCCGTGTTCGGCCCAGAGTAAAGTCAGAAACAACCATGGTTTACATGTGGAATGAGACCTTGACCGTCGTCTCCACTTCCACTGCTTCGCCGTTCAGCAGGTAAGGCTTATACTTCCACTGCTTCACGGCGTCCATTGCAGCCTGCGCGAGAATAGGATGCCCACTCATGGCATGGAGGTTTTCGATGACGCCACTCTTACTTATCGTGGCGGCCAGAAGAACTTCGCCCTGAATATGGGCAACCTTGGCCATTTGGGGATATTGCGGTTCAACCCGGTGGACCAGGTTTCCTTCAGCCACGCCTTGTGAAACACGCAGCTTTTGCGGTGTAGCGACCCTGGGTGGAGGGGCACTGGAGCCGACGATACTACCGATCACGCCGCCTAACTGGCCTCCGGGAACGCCTCCGGCCACGCCGCCAACCACACCTGCCGCGGGCGCCGGCTGGTCTTCTTCCTTGATCATTTTGATGACCTTAGGAATCTTGCTGGGAGTACGCAACTCGTTGTTCACCATCTCTGTGGTGCGCGGAACCTGCTTTACGGGTGTTGCCGCTGGCGGGGGTGGGGGTGGCGGTGGAGGCGGTGGTGCAACCAGGAACGAATTGAGCTGATGCAGCGGCAACGCTTCCGTAATCAATAAAGGAAGCAAAATCATAAAGCCGATAACGATCAGTTCAATAATGAACGAAATCGTAGTTGTGGTCTTCTGGTTGGTCCGGATCTTTCCTCCGGATTCCATCAAGCTGTCTTCAAACATCCCTGCTCTCCAATCCTAGGGGGACTCTTCAATAACATTGGACACCGGGACTACCATTTTTGCTCCCAAACCAGGAGCAAAAACTTTATGCCTTGGCTCGAACTTTGTTTTTGCCTGTCGCTGCGGAAACCGGAACTGCCCCTGACCGCTTGGAGCGCCAGTCCTGATATGCCACTAACATCGGCGCCGCCACCGCGATCGACGAATATGTACCTATTAGGATGCCGATCACAAGGGCGAAGGAGAAGCCTCTAAGTACTTCTCCACCAAATAGATACAACGAGAGCACCGTCAGGAATGTGAGCCCGGAGGTCAGGATGGTCCGGCTCAGGGTCTGGTTAATACTGCGATTAACAATGTCAGCCAGGTTCTCCCGTCGCATCAATTTTACGTTCTCACGGATGCGGTCAAACACCACAATGGTGTCGTTCATCGAGTAACCGACCAGCGTAAGAATCGCGGCGATAACAGTAAGGCTTATCTCCTTATTCGTCAAGGAGAATGCCCCTACCGTGATTAAGGTATCGTGAAATACCGCCACCACGGCTGCCACGCCGTAGATCAACTCGAAACGAAACCACAAATAAACCAGCATACCCAGCAGAGAGAAACCCACGGCGAGCTTTGCCTGCGTCTTGAGCTGGTCGCCAACCTGGGGACCGACGATGTCCGCGCCGCGCACACCAAAATCGCTGATATAGAAGGCCTGCTTGAGCGCGTCGAGCGCAGGGTCCGGCACCAAGCCTTTGAGATCGTCAATACTTCTGAGAACGCCGCGCTGTTTGATTGTGTCTACCACCACGTGCGCAATCCGGTCGTATTCCGCAGGGTCAGCGCGGAGGGGATCGCGCGTGGCAAGAGCGTTTCTCACCGCGGCAAAACCGACTCGGTCACTATTGTTCAAGTCCTGCTTACCTTGCGGGGGATTTTCTTCCAATGCAGCGATGATCTGGTTCTTGCCGCGAGAAAGATCTGTTTCACTGGTGTCCTTCTCGTCGAGCGCAATGACCAATTCATTGGCGCTGGGATCGCCATAGGTCTGGATGCGCGCGCTATGTAAGCCGGCTTTGTCAAGCTTGGTGCGGATCTTAGCGGCATCCGGCTTATCAGCGAATTTGAGGTATACAAGCGTGCCGCCGCGGAAATCCACGCCCAGAGGAACACCGTGCCAGAAAAGCATGGAGAGAATGCCGGCCACACTGAAGATCAGCGAGAAGCCGAGGAAGTACCACTTCTTGCCCAGAAAATCGATATTTGTATTACGAAAAAATTCCACGTTATCAACCTTTGACTAGATGCTCAGCGCTTCTCCGCGCTGTTTGCGGCTCAGGACTGCATCAAAAATAACTTTTGAAACAAAGACGGCCGTGAACAGATTGGCCAGCAGACCAAATGTCAGCGTCACGGCAAAACCACGTACTGGGCCGGAACCAACAAAGAACAAAATGATGGCCGACACAATGGTGGTCACGTGCGTGTCCAGAATGGTGGTCCAGGCACGATCAAAACCCTGGTCCACAGCCGCAGCGGCGGCCTTACCATTACGCAACTCTTCACGAATGCGCTCAAAAATCAGCACATTGGAATCCACGCCCATACCGACGGTAAGAATCACACCGGCGATTCCTGGGAGCGTGAGCACGGAACTTGAGTAGCCCATGAAACCGAGCAGGATGATCAAGTTGAAGATCAAGGCCACATCCGCATTGATGCCTGCGCCACGGTAGTAAACCAGCATGAAGATCAGCACGGCGATCAAGCCTGCAGCGGCCGCCCGCACACCAGCCTTAACGGAATCTGCGCCGAGTGACGGCCCAACCGAGCGTTCGGTCAAGTAATGCAGACTAGCCGGTAGCGCGCCCGAGCGGAGAAGCATGGAAAGGTCCTTGGCGCTTTGCTCGGTAAAACCACCCTCAATGTCTCCAGTGTCGCGGATTTCAGTCTTGATGTTGGCGAATTCACGCACCTTGTTATCAAGAACCACGGCAAGATAATGATTGGGATCAGGCCCGGTCTCATTATGCGCTGAGGTGAAGGCGCCGAATTTCTGCCCTGCCGCCGTAGTGAGGTTGAAAGTAATGTCGGGCTTGCCGTCTCTATCCGTGCTTGGCCGGGCGTCACGAATGTCAGTTCCGCCGACCACAGGGATATGGCCCACCACATAAACCCGATCCTGCTGGTCTCCGGGGCCGCCAACACCGTGCAGCATCACCGTACCTGGAGGAAGAGCTCCACCGAATGCGCTCAACGCCTCTTGTTCACTGGCAAATCCTGACTGAGTGTTCTGAGCGGCGGACGGATTTCCGAATCCTTGTCGAAGCTCAAGTCTGGCTGTTGACTGGATAATGTCTTTTACGCGTCCGGTATCGTCCACACCTGGCAGTTGAACCAGAATCTGATTGTTGCCGAGGCCGTTTTGCTGAATCACCGGCTCGCTCACGCCCAGAGTGTCAACGCGGGTACGGATCGCCTCAATCGACTGTTCGACTGTGCGCGTCTTTAAATCGTTGACGGCGGTCGGCTTCATGCTGATGACCCAGGTATTATCCGGGCCGCCAACAGTGTCGAAATCACGCAACTTGTCATTTGCGATGCTGCGTACCTGAGATCCCGAATCAATCGGCACACCCTTCACCACCACACGCTCGGGATGATTTTCCGGGTCCGGCTTACTGATATCAGTAAACGGGACTTTGGCTTTGGAGAATTCATCTTTCAGCGTCTCAATCGCGCGGTCGGTTTCGGCGTTAACGGCGTCATTGACCATCACCTGCAGGATCAGATGTACACCGCCTTTAAGATCCAGGCCCAAATGGATGCGATTAAGAATGGCCTCCTTAAAGCCTTCACCGCTGACACTCTGGGGAATACCAAAAATGCCGTACAGGAAGACGAGCAGGACGCCGACGATGATGAGAGTTTTGGTTAGTAGTTTCTTCTGCATGGGAACATCACTTCTCTAGTTTCTTTGGTTCATCATCGCGTGCCACGGATACCACGGATGATTTGGCCACTTCCAGCCTTAAATTGTCAGGGGGAACGCGCAGATGAACAGCGTCATCTTTGACGGCGATGATGATGCCTCGCAGGCCACCGCCGGTGGTGACGCGGTCGCCCGACTTGAGGTCGTTGACCATTTGCTGCCATTTCTTCTGCTTTTTCTGCTGAGGCATGATGAGCAGCAGATAGAAGATGGCGAAAATAAACACCATGGGCAGGAGCAAGGCGCCCATACTGCCGCCACCCACCTGAAATAGAAACAAGCTGATCTCGTTTTGAATCATTTTATGACTGGGCCGCCACACGGCCCGACACACACACTCGCCCCCGCAGGGGAGCGCTTCATTTTATATGACCACTGATAAATACCGCCCGGGCCTCCCGGCACTGGACCCACTTGTGCTGGAGTAAATAGGAGGTTTTTTGGCGCCTGCATCAGGGGCGCTCAGGCCATGGACACATAGCTAGAGACAAGTCCTGAGAGGTCCCCAAGTCGTATAGCATGACGTAGAGACCTCATGGTGTCAAGGTAGAAGGCCAAATTGTGAACCGTATTCAGCACACCAGCCAATGGCTCCCCAGAGACAAACAAATGTCTTAAATAGGCCCGGGTGTAACGGCCACAGACCTTGCAGCCACATTTTGGGTCGGGAGGAAGCTGATCGTGGCGGTAGCGGGCGTTCTTGATGTTCATCCGGCCTTCAGAGGTAAGAAGGAGTCCGTGACGGGCCACGCGGGTGGGTATAACGCAATCCATCATATCCACTCCCATGGCTGCATATCTCACGATTTCATCGGGATAGCCAACTCCCATGACGTAGCGGGGTTTGTCTTTAGGCAGGATTTCCAGAGCAGCAGCAATCATTTCCATGGTCTTTTCCCTGGGTTCACCCACGCTTAGCCCGCCAATCGCATAGGCAGGAAAATCCAGCTCGACGGTGCGCTCAGCCGATTCCCGTCGAAGATCGGCATACATGCCACCTTGTACGATCCCGAGCAGCGCCTGGTGCCTGCCGCCCGACGTTTCATGCCACAGGACTTCGCTTTTATGGGCTTCGAAGTATTCTTTGCTGCGCTTGGCCCACCTCAGGGTCATTTCCATGGAGGAGCGGCTCCGGCTGCGTTCGGCAGGGAATTCCGTACATTCATCGAAGGCCATGATGATGTCAGCTCCCAGCGCAATCTGGATTTCCATGGATCGTTCTGGAGTGAAGAGATGGGACGATCCGTCCAGGTGCGAGCGGAATGTAACGCCGTCTTCGGTGACTTTTCTGAGCTCGCTGAGGCTGAAGACCTGGAAACCGCCGGAGTCGCTGAGCATAGAACGATTCCAGCTCATGAATTTGTGCAGCCCGCCCAGGCTTCGCACCAGCTCATGCCCCGGACGTAGATAGAGATGGTAGGTATTGCCGAGGATGATCTGAGCGTCCAGTTCCTCGAGGACGTCCTGCGGAACGGCCTTGACCGATCCCAATGTTCCCACCGGCATGAATGCAGGCGTGTCAACCACGCCATGAGCGGTGTTGATTTGACCAAGGCGCGCGGCGCCGGCGTTGGAGGCTATGGAGAACGGAAAAGTCACGGAACCATTGTTACAGATGGCTGGGTCATCCGGCGGCCTTAGCATTCAGTTTTGGCTTGGCTGATTTTCACCGCGATCAACCCACCACGCAATGAATGTGAGGACGACATAAGACAGAAAAGCGCTGATCGCCATGGCGTGATCACTCGATGGCGGCGGGAAAAAGAAAATATTAAACACCTGAATGGCTGCGAGAAAAATGACAAAGCCCACCAGCCTTGCCTTCCTCGCTGCGCTTGGATAAAGAACGGCGGCGCCAGCGAACAAAACTGCTAACTCCAGCGTAAACGCCGCACCGCGATGGTTCCATAATCCGAAACCCAACTTGCCTACGCTGTCATAAAGAGACAGATCCGGAACGTGAACGATGAGGTCAAGCACCCAGTGCGAAAACACGGCAGCGGCCACGATCAACCCAATTCGTCGCCCGCGGAGGCCTGGCACAAATTGACACGCAACATAAGCAAATGCTGACCAGCACAGCACTCCCAGGAAACTGTGCGTGTAAGGCATGTAATAAAGGTCAAGCGCATTTGAGGCAGTGAAGCCGGGAATGATTCGCACCTTCTCCACGCCGAGAAGTACGAAGATGCTCCAGAGCACGTCAATGAATTGCACAGCGAGAAATAGCAGCCAGAGCGGGATCCGCTTCTCAGCAGATTTGCCAAGGAAACTTACGCTGTAGTGGCCAACAAACAAATCCTGCTCCTTAAACGCGCTTTACCGTCAACTTTGTATCAAGGCACATCAGGGAAACGCTGGGCTCTTCAGAAAGCTTTATGCCTTGTTGGCCAGATGCCGTTCCGCAACTTTCGCCGGATTTACAAATGCCCGCGTCACCGTTCCGCGGCCAATTTCTTTGACTCCGTTGTGCGCCGTTACGCGGAAAACGTAAAACCGGTCTGCAACCGATTCCAGCTCTGCTTCAGCTACAACTTCAGCGCCCACGGTAGTTGGCGCGCGATGCTCAATGTTGATTGCCGTGCCTACGCTGATTTCGCCTTCTTCGCAATAACGCTTCATGGCGTTGGCCGCGGCCCACTCCATTAACCCGATCATGTGCGGCGTTGAATAAATGAGCGGCAGTGCCGCATCGTGATGATGCAGCGTGTGCTCCTGCTTGACGGCTATCGTCGACTGTCCGCGAATGCCCAGAGGAACCGGTTT
>WNFD01001133.1_pt1 | contig 26776 bp, 20 predicted proteins | sample 5400491 | NCBI WGS metagenome assembly WNFD01 (sample SAMN13153343, study PRJNA577476) | soil metagenome | isolation source: 120 cm saprolite under Douglas fir tree site 2 hole 2 replicate 2 | place: USA:California | collected 2015-04-18
CCAATCAGTCCGTGGACCAGTGGAAGAAGAAAGGATCGATCGAGTCGGGAACGGTTGTGGCCCCATCCAGGTCGAGCAACGTGTGCGCATTCCAGTCGACGTTTCGCTGATAGGAAATACCGTTCGGGAAGTTGGCCTTGTCAGCGTGATTACTGCCAGAGAAAACGCCGAAGAACTCCTTGCCGACCGACACCAGGCGAGTGTAGTCACCCAGATAAGGCATGAAGCTGGCGACCGGCGTGGCCGCTACCGCCGTGTGCAGAGTGGTGGGCTGAACAGGAGTCTGCCATGCATCCGACGTTGCCTCGAACGTGGTCGTCCAGCGCTGTGCAGGCCCCTGACCGCTCAATTGCTGGCACGCGAAGCCCAAAACGCCGCTCGAATTGACAGCGAGACCCGGATTCTTGCCTTTGGTCAGGGTCCGGAGATCGTTCGACCACGTCTTGCCGCCATCGGTCGACCGCCTCACATGGATGGTCCAGGCGTCGGTTGGTCCGCCTGGTTGGTCGCCCCAGGCCACCCACACCACGTCATGGTTGGTGGGGTCGACAGCGATGGCGCTATCAGCGCCCAGGCGCTCCTGCCCCATGGTCCCGTCCCACACCACGGTGCGGCCCTTAACCACTCGCTGGCCGACGGTTCCGTCGGTGGGGTCGACAAGCGCAGCGAAAGGTTGCGGTCCGCTGCCCCAGTTGTCGTCGCGTGTGACCACGACATCGATCGTGTAGGCGCCTGCGTTTCCCCCAGTCCATCGCTGATGGACTGCGTACACGGTTCCATCCGGATGAACCGCCAGGCGAACAGGAGGGCCATCTTGACCCATCGTGGCGGCCTGCTCGATCCGATATGGGTTGAAGCCGGCCGGTGCCATTGCAGAGGCCGCATCAAGGGACATATCGACGGTGGCTGTCTGTCCAGCGGGAGCGCCGAAGTCATTGTTGCCGACGTACACGCGATCCGCCGATTTCCCGGCAGCTGCCACCACAGTTCCTGCGACCACCCAGGGCTGATCGACTTGAAGCCTGTCCACCAGGACGGGCATGGTGGCCGTCGACAGGAAGTTGGAGGCGCGCAGAATCTGCAGCCGGGTTTGCCCAGACGGCGCATTCCCCGACAGAATCCCGCAGTAGAGGGATCCACCAGTGGCGGAGAACCCGACGCTGATGTCTCCCGTACCGAACGGTCCGCTGCCCGGTATAACCGTGCGCAGCGACCAGGTCTGACCACCATCTGTAGAGACATATATCGGGGCGTTCGGACCGTGGAGGGGATCAGGTGTGAAAGCAGTTGCCACCATGTCTGTCGGCTGTGATGGATTCACTGCCAGATTCGGTTCACTGTCTTGGTTGGCCTCGCCCGATAGGGAGGCGGGGATGATGTTGACGAACTGCTTCAGCATCAGCTGTTACCCGGCCGGAGCAGATCTACGTGGTCGGCTGGCTGCGCGTCGCTACTGTCCAAGAGGCAGTATGGGGCTAGTTCGGCGTTAGGTCCCTCGGTCGAGTGCAGGATCCAAAGACCTTTGTCGCCGGCATGCAGTTTCGGCACTCGAGCCCAGTGAACGTCGCTTGAGTTGGGATACAAAACCTGAATCTGCCCACGCGCGTCGCCCTTCTCGGTTTGCTCGACATTGATGGTGGCTCGCCACCAGTCCGGATCGTGCTCCGAAAGGCGGCTAGGCCCTACCTTCTCCAGCCGCATGATTCGTCCAACGACAACAGCGTCAGCGTCGGCTGCGTGGGCCCGGAGTTGCGCCGTCGCTTGTTGCTGCGCGGCTTCAAGTACCGGACGAGGCCGACCGGGGCGCGACCCTGGAAGAGTCGCCGGCATTCCTGCTGCCATCAGCGATGGTCCAGCTTTTCCCGGATCTGTGCGTCCGACCTCAGCCACCGCAATGTGCTGACCGAACGCCACCGCGGTCGTAAAGAGCACTGTCTTCGCACCTGCCGCGAGTGGAGGTGCGTCTGCAGCCAATTGGACGGTAATGTCAGTGCCTGCTGCGCGGGCGAGAACGGCCGGCGAATGTAGGACCTGATCGACCCTTACGATGGCGGTGTGTGTATCGGCCGGCAGGTCGGCCATTTGCGACTTCCCGGTCGCCTGCACCGTGCCTTCGAAGACGAACTGGGATCGACTCAGTAGGTCGTTGAGGTCTGTGCTCACACTGAACCCGTCGGGATTGGGCGGTGACCCCAGGCCCGGGACGAACCGAATTCTGTCGGCCGCCGGAGCTGAATGTTACTGCTCATTCCCCTTCCAAAACATCAGATCTGGGGTCGGCCATGTGGTGCCTGCCGCGGCAACGGCACCCACCAGCCTGGGATTACGGTCGGTTCAGGCGCTCGGATTTCTGTCGCCATTTGTAGGCGGTCTTGGCCAGCGCCTTGAGCAGGTCATACGCGACGACCACAGCGAGTACAAACGGGATGAGCAGGAGCGGATACTCCTCAAACAAGCCCATGTTCCATACCCCCAGAATCCGTGGCCCGGTTGCGCGCCGATAATGGCCCGGGACCTGAAGGTTGTCAAGTAGTCAAGTCTGAGCCGAGGTGATGACTTGACAGCCACTATCGGGGGCTTTAGGGTGCCGACAGCAAACCGTTAGAGGGTCCTTTTGCAAGCCGGCCGCCTGGCCGGAGCCCATTAGCCAGCCTCTAACCGCTACAAAACGCTTGGGGGGCGTGAAATGGATGGCGATTTACCGGTTACTACTCCAGCCGTCCGCGACTCCGCAGTTATGGCTCAGGTTCACGTCAGGTGGGATGTGAAGACGGGCGGTGACAAAGACGCCGGCAAGATCAACAAGGATCAAGCCTCGGCAACCACAATCCAGCATCTAGCTGGTGTCCAAGCACCGGCAGCCTGGCCGCCACCCGACCGCATCGCACCTGAAGAGACCACCATATGGCGCCTCGATGCAACGCTGACTGCCTACAAGCACGAGAGCGATGGGGACTATCACCTCGTGCTGGCGGACGGCAACAACACAATGGTTGTAGAGATCCCCGACCCAACCCAACTCGATCCGAACAGTCTGTTTAAGGCTCAGATCCAAGCCACCCGATCGGCATTCGAGGCAAAGTACGGAAAGCAGCTTGCCGCCCTCGACGAGATGCCACAGCAGGCTGGTGCTAGTGCGCCGATGATCGTCCAGGTGTCCGAGCCGGTAACGGTGACGGGAATCGGATTTTTCGACTTCGCTCACGGAGCAACCGGTGCAGCTCCCAACTGCATCGAGCTCCATCCGGTTCTCAGCATCGCCTTCAAAGCCTAACGCCGTCAGTCGAACCCTTATCGCGCAGGTCGGCCAATGTCTAGCGTGCTCGCTGGGGACAATGCGTTAGCTCCAAGCGTTGTCGGGCTGGCTCATCCCGATCTGTTAAGAGGGTTCCTCACTGTCAAGTGATCCCCTGCCAATCACTTGACATTACCTTTCTTGATATGCGGCGAGGCACCCGCGGCACGGGCGTACCCATCAATCCAGCACGGGTCCACTCCGCCCGCGTCGCCGCGGGACTAACGATGGAGGAACTCGCAGACGGAGCCGTGTCACGGACATTCATCCATCTGCTTGAGAAGGGAATTTCGAGACCGTCTCCTGATGTCCTAAACCTAATCGCCAAGCGAACCCACAAACCGGTCAACTACTTCACGGAGCCTGGCTCGGATGATGCGCTTACGAGACAGCAGTTGGTCAACGAACTTGCTGTGCTCGCCGTCCGGCTTAAGCGATTTCGCGAAGACAAAGAGCGGCGGCCGGTGCAGCGCGAGTCAATCAAGCTTCTCGAATCGGCACTTCGCCAAGGTGCGATGCTTCTTAAGCATCTATAGACCGCCATGCCTCGACGCCGTGCGGATGACCGCGCAGTTGAATAACGCCTCCTTAAGCGACGACGCCGTTAATGCATTCGCTGTGAGCATCCAGCGTGCGATAACGACTGGAATCGCGATCGATCACGCGGACCGCAGCAGGTCTCCTAGCGCTTCACAGTTTCGTGGGCTGGATGGCATTCACGAACTGACCGTACGCTAGCCCGACGCGGTCGCAGACTCCTCCGGTTGTGCGACTGGCATTGGCGTAAACGAGCCATTGCCTTTGAAGCAATCTGGGGTGCGAACGCTTACGCCATCGCTGGTCGGTGTCGAGCCGCTGCATCCCGTAAGCCGGTGACGCATTCGAGCACAGATTTCGTGGGTCGCTCTGATCTCGCCAGCGCATCATAGGCGCGTGGATCTCGCCACGATCGTGACTGCTTCGGTGGCGGCAGTCGCGGGCGGAGTTGTGACAGCTGTAGGAAGTATCCTGCGAACCCGCAGCACCGGGCGCACCGCAGCCCGTCTCGTATATGCAGAACTCACCCGAAACAGCGCAGCCGTCGGCTATTACTGCGTAACCGGCCGGTGGCCTTCGGCCCAGTTCAGCCACGACGCATGGGACAAACAGGGTGAGGCCCTTGCTCGCATGCACGGAGCGGACACTTTCGACTGCGTCTATCGGGGCTACTCCGCGCTCGAGGCGGTCGCCTACATAGCCGGCGACGTCACCATCGCCGCGGATCAGCGCACGGTGCTCCTCGAGGAAAACCTCTCAGAGTTGCGTCGCGCCATTACGCAGGTGGGAGGCCAGGCAACGATCCCCTCGCAACGAGTTTCGATAGAAACAGGGCGGTTGACGCTTCCGCCGGCGGCTTCGACGCTGTCTGGCCCAGCGTCTGCACCACCTTCTTTACTCGCTCAATTTGCTGACATACAGCGGGCCAGCGGCCGGAAGCTTTCGCCCGCGCTCCAAGCAGCGACTCCGTCGGTGAGAACACCGGCTGGCCAGGCTGTTGCGGTCGCGCTCTACAGACGCGTTTACGACGCCAAGTCGACAATGGAGATGTCGCCAAAGGTCCTCATGCTCGCGCGAGCTGAAAACCAGCCACCGACGGGTGACCCAGCAGTCGATGAAACTTACGAGGCTGTTGGCCTGACGCAGACTTTCCTCACCGTGGCGTTCGCCGCGCCGCCGCTCCGCCCATCCGGCACGCCATTCGAATCGGTGGTCCACTTTGGCACCGGCTACGACAACGTCTTCTGGAGTGGTGAGGCGCTCGTAGTCGGCGACGGAGGTGGCGAGCTGTTCGGACCCTTCTGGCGGTGTCTTGATGTGATCGCGCATGAGATTTGCCACATCCTTACCGCCGGCCTGGCCTTTACCGGACAAAGCGGTGCCGTCAACGAGTCTGCATGCGACGTGCTTGGAATCCTAGTAAAGCAATGGCATCTTGGGCAGTCGGCGGATGCCGCAGATTGGGTCGTCGGCAAGGACCTTCTGGCGCCCTCAGTGCACGGTCTCGGATTGCGTTCGCTCTCCAACCCAGGCACCGCGTACGACGATCCGAAGCTGGGTAAGGATCCGCAGGTGCCGCACATGCGTGACTACGTAACGACTGACGCGGACAATGGCGGAGTTCACATCAACTCCGGCATACCCAACCACGCCTTCTTTCTCCTCGCGACGTCGCTTGGCGGACTGGCGTGGGAGCGGGCAGGCCTGATCTGGTATCGGACACTGATTAGTGGCGCGCTGAAGCAGCCAGTCACAATTGCGGGGTTCGCGGGCGTGACGATCAAGGTTGCGCAATCCGTATTCGGTTCGCAGTCAGCAGAAGAGTCCGCCACTCGCGACGCCTGGCTTGCTGTCGGTGTACCGCCGCGTCTGTCGAAGCGCGCATCAAAGGCGTTAGAGGCCCAGCTGCCGAATGAGGGTAAGGTTTAGCGTCCGCGTCCGACCGCCGAACTGCAATGTGATCGTTTCCGTCCAACTAGCAAACTGAGAAGGGCGGTCGGATGTGGGGAAACTGGGACATCCTCCCATGTCTGCTGGGTCAGCAGCCGGCACCTAAACATCGCCTCGCAAGGTGCCCTGATTGGCGATCGCGGCGCCAAGAGGTAAAGTCGTCAGCAGCGTTGGCCACGCTGTGCTGGGAGGTTCCGATGCCCAAGAATCCGCCCGATCTTGCTCGCTTGTTTCCGTCATCAGCTCCGGCCGACCGAGTCAAGGTTCAGGAAACGGACTTCTCGTACGACGTACTCGGACGGTACGTGACAAATGACTGGATGGAGATCGAGGCGCAGGTCCAGGACGGAGGTTTTCCATTCGACGCTGTTGTAATCGGCGCCGGCATGTTCGGCGGCTATTGCGCCGAGAAGCTTTACCGCCATGGCGCGGACGCCTACCTTCGCATCCTCGTCCTCGAGGCGGGTGGGTTTCTTTTTCCAACCCACATTCAGAACCTGCCTCAACGCTTGGGAGGCAGTATCGGCGGACCGAATTACCTACGGAGCCGCGAAGATGGCAGCGGCACCCAGAACGTGGTCTGGGGAATTCCTTGGATCAGCAACGAATTGTTTCCCGGCCTGGCCTACTGCGTTGGCGGCCGCTCGCTGTTCTGGGGTGGTTGGTCGCCGCGCCTGACTGCGGACGACTTGGCGAGGTGGCCGCAGGAGCTGAGCAAATTCCTTCTCGGTCCCGCCGGCTACGCCTTGACCGAACGCGAAATCGGAGTCGCAGGCGAAGCGCAATATATTCTTCGCCACCAGTTTCACGACAGCTTTCTGGCCGGTCTCCAGGCCGCCCAGCCACAGGTTGCCAATCTGACCTCGGTTGAAGAAGCTCCGCTCGCGGTCGAGGCGGGTGCACCAGGGCCTGGACTCTTTCCCTATGACAAGTTCAGCAGCGCGGACTTCCTTATCGACGCGGTGCGCAACGACGCCGGCAGCAATCCCGGGGCGGACGTCAATCGCCGGCTGTTCGTGGTCCCGCGGACGCACGCTATTCGCCTCAACGTGAGCGGAAACACGATCACGAGCATCGATCTCGTAACAAGTGGGACGGCGAAGACGCTGGCGATTCCGCCCAATTGTGCTGTGGTCCTGGCGGGCGGTACGGTCGAGAGTACCCGCCTCGCGCTTGACTCATTGGGCGTGGGGTCAACCAGCTTCGGCTCCCCGCGTGCTGGCAACCTCATGGCGCACCTGCGCAGCAATATCACCGTCAGGATCAAGCGGACTGCCCTGGGGCTTCCGGCTGGTCCGCCAGCCGACCTGGAGACGACCGCATTCCTGGTTCGCGGCAAGTCGCAGGGGCGGCAGTTCCACTTCCAGATCAGCGCCGCCTCGACTGGCGACACGAATCCCGAGAAGAACATGTGGGAGCAGATCCCTGACGTCGAGTTCCAAGATCACATTCGCGCAATCCAAGACCCAAACTGGGTGACCATCGTCTTCCGTGGGATTGGAGAGATGATCGGACAGGCGACGATGAATCCAGATCCAGCCGCGAGCTGGATCGACCTCAGCCCCGAGGTCGACGAGGTCGGTCGCCGGCGTGCCTACGTCAACCTGGTGAAGAGCCAGGCGGACACTCAGCTATGGTCCGACATGGACACCGCCGCCTTCCAACTCGCCGCTGCGTTGGCCGGACAACCATCCAACATTGCGTACTGGAACAGCCAGGTGAACGCCTGGCAGCAAAAGCCGCCAGTCGTCGATCCACAGAGCGGCGGTCCGTGGCGCGACCGCCTGGGCACAACGCACCACGAGGCGGGCACTCTCTTCGCCGGCCCTACCGGTTCCGCTGTGACCGATACCAACGGCAGACTGCAGGGAATCGACAACGCTTACGCGGCCGGACCAGCGGTATTCCCAAGCCTCGGCTCGGCCAACCCATCACTGACAGCGCTTAGCCTTGCTCGCCGAACTGCCGAGGCGATCGTCTCCGCTGCGGTTGCTCCCCCTCCAGAACCCAGCTTCACCCCGCTATCACTCAATGCAACTGACTGGCAAGTGGTGGCGCAGCCGGGGTCCGGGCCGCAGATGCTCAGTTTTGGCGGGGTATTCGAGACCTCGGGTGGTTACGGGCTCTACTTCTATACGAAAGAACAGTTCGCGAACTTCAAGCTGTGGCTTGAGTGGCGGGAGACGCACTTTGGCGACAACTCCGGCGTCTTCATAAGAACGCCCGGCCCCAGCGCGGCCAACGCACTACAGGCAGCGGTTGACAAGGGCCACGAGGTCCAGATCGACGATGCCGGTGCACCAGACGGCGCTGCCATCCATCGAACCGGAGCGATCTACGCCCAGCAAGGGCCTACGTCATTCCCTATTCATCCGGTCGGGCTTTGGAACACCTACTTGATCGAAGCCAACGGCTCACAAGTCAACGTGACGTTGAACGGCAACCTGGTCAATTCGCTCACAAGCAGCCGGCGCGGAAGCGGGTACTTGGCCCTACAGATGCACGATTTCCCGAGTCGGCTTCAGTTCCGCAATCTTCAAGTCAAGAAGCTTCCCTAATGGGATTCGCTCGGCGTCTCGGCTAATGCCGACTGCGAGTTCGGATAGAAGATGGAGGCAGTTGATGAGTCACAACCCTGAGGGCGACCAACAGCAGTGGACCTAACCACCATCCTGGCAGCGGCGATCGCAGGTTTGTCCGGTGTCGCAGCTGGCTACCTTGGAATGCGCCAGCAGACCCGAACGATGCGTGATCAACTCCGGGCCGAGCGGGATCGGGATCTCTCTAAGCGCAAAGAGACGCTCCAAGACGGCCGCGCCCAGTCCTATGGAAATCTCTTGAACGTGGAGAGGGGGCTTCGACTCTTGCTGGCGTCGGGAAGATCTTTTTCTTACGCCGAGTATGCGAAGTGGTGGCACGATTATGGAGAACTCACCAGTCTGATCGTCATAACCGGCACAGCTGCGGTTAGCAGCCAGGCCGTGACGCTTGAAGGACTCTACGGGCAAGTCGACGCCGATCGAATGAGCGTCGCAAGCGAGCGCCTAACTCGCACGCTCACGCTCGCATTCCAGCGGCATGAGCCGGAGATCGAACGAGCCCGTGCGTACCTGATCGAGCTGATGCGGGCCGATGTTGCTCCGGATGATGGCAGTCGCATGGAGGGCGGTCCAAGGAGGGCTTATGCGACTGATGAACTAGGTGCTGCAATGTTCGGACCCGATCATCGCGAGATCGCAGTCATCTCGACCGCTAAGACGATCTCACGTGATCGACTGCGCCAAGTCGTTGCGGCGGTTCAAGAGCAATTGAACCGAGACTTCGGTCCCGTATGGCACGTAAGTGCCTCACTCGCCGTCTACGATGACACGTCGCAGATCGCCGCGGGCGTTTGGCGGATTAATGTCGAGGATGACATCGGTGAGCCGGGAATGGCGTCCTTCCACACCTACGAGGACCGGACTCCCTACACGATGGTGGCAGCCATGGAGGGTTGGGAGCTCCATTTCAGTCACGACTGCCTTGAGATGTTGGCTAATCCCTTCAACGAAAACGTCAAAGAAGGGCCGTCGCCGAAGAAGGGTCGGGGCCGTGTGAGCTTCTCGGTGCAGGTCTGCGATCCATGCCCTACCTTCGAGGAGGCATACGAAATCAACGGCGTGACTGTCTCCGACTTCATCCTCCCCGACTTCTATGACCTTTCGCAGCCCGTCGGCAAGCGCTATGACCATAAGGGCGTGATTGCACAACCGTTCGAGATCGCCCCCGGAGGGTATCTGACCTGGTACGACGAGGGTCACCTATGGCAGTCGCGGCTAATTGGCGACCGTCCGGAATATATTGATTTGGGGAAGTACGCAGGCCTCGGTGCAGCCATCGAGGCGTTGAAGAGCCCAAGGATTGGGTTCTTCGGGAGTCCTCCTGCGATGATTTCGCGCGATTAAGGCGTTAACCTGCGCGAGTCCGGCCGAGACCGAAGGGTGCGTGAGAGGAGTCAGGATCGTACTTCGATGGCTCGACGTGCGAGTCTCACATTTGTTTTTGAGCGCAAGCCAATCATCCGGTCGGAGCAAGGCCCGACGCCAAGATGCTGTCGATAAGAAGCCACTATCCGCAGCACGGCGCGCCATCTCTACAGTGAAAGCGCGGCGTGAGAAGTCGTGACGCTATCCTGGACCGAGCGACCCACCCAGGAAAGTCTCGCGTCTTTCGGCCGCTTACTCCGGTAGCTCCGGGAGTCGCTCTTGGACCTTCGTAGGTAGCGGGTACCAATGAAGGTGCTCTAGGTCAATTCCCGGGGCGGGGTCAACATACACGACATACTCGAGCAGGGCTCTATCGAAACTGGCGCTGTAGTACCCGTCGGGTCGGTCCCGCACTGGCGCAATGCCCTCACCCTTTCGCGGATCTCGCTGCAGGCGATCGATGAGCTTTTCGAACTCTTTGCGGACATCGCGATCAGCGTTTGCGATTTCTTCCAGAACCCGTGCTCCCCTAAGGTGCCAGTGAAGGGGGGCCACTCGCTAGAGACCCAGGCGCTCCCTAAGCTCCTCGGAGGACGTTACTGGCTTCTGAGATCGAGTCGACTTGGCTTCTTCATGATGTTTCTCACGGTTCGTGTCTTGCCGCAACGTGAGCGTCCGATACCAGGCCTGCAGAACTGCCTTGGCTGGTTTCTTTTCAAAGTAGGCGTGGAGCACTTCGTCGACAAGCATGTCTTGGCCGACTGGAGTGAGTCTCGACCAGAGGTCTGGGGCGGCTTCGGATATCGTCTTTGAAGCGAATTCGCGGAATCGCTCTGGAATGCGGGCTGCTCGCTGGGCGGCTTTCTCTGGCTCCAGCTTCTGAGCCTCTGCAGGGCTGATCGACTTAAAGGCAGCCGAAGCCGACGCCATATCCTCCGCCTAAGAGCCTCCTTGATAGCGGTACTGTCAGGAAGGCGCTAAAAGGGTGCGCCCGCCTCCTTAAGTTTGCCAGACACGGCTGAGTTCGAGTTGGCCTTATGGTCGCCCTGCCTGAATAGGCCACGGCGCGCCGGTCGGGTGGATAGGCGCCGTACCACCACCAGCCCCGAAGCGAGGCCTCTCCGGCAAGCCCACCGTCGGTTCTTGGGAAGGCGACGACCAATCGTCGAGCAGCGCCCGCGCTCCTCAGCGGTCGGAACTTGCTTGCGATAACCGAAAGCTATCGATAACTATCTCTTATCTGCAGCCCGGTTGATCTATGGGGATGATGCACTGGCTATGGAGAGCAGGCGGTAGGTCGGAGTCGACGTCTATGCCAAGAGGTCTCCAAGATCCTCTTGATCAACTTCGATGAGCTTCCTCCGGCTGCGCCCGGCCGAGCGAAGCCTGACCCTCGACGCTGGCACTCTGAAATGCCTCGCGACAGCAGCGACGACCGCGTTATTGGCGGCACCATCGACTGGGGGTGCGGTTACCCACACCTCCAGCACGCCATCGTTCCATGAAGACCTGGCTTGCGCAGCCCTAGGGTGAACACGGACGCTGATCAGCAAACCAGTTCTACTTCATAGATCGGCCGTCATCGTTCGAGACGTGGCGCAGCTTCCGGGCCGTCCGTGACGCGCGAGAAATTTCCAGAGGATCGTGCCCTTCGGCCGGGGGTTGATCGGGGGCTTTCGTGCAGCAACGCCAGCGAGAAACCCGGGCACGCGGCGGCACTCAGCGAATACGAGTCGCGGTTTCTGAACGGGGCGAATCGATCTGTTAACCGCAAGGTTCAGGGTTCGAATCCCTGCTCCGAGCCAATTAGCGCATCGAATCGGGCGTCGACGTCCTGATACCCGAGCACGTGCTCGAGACAGCGATCGCGCAGGTGCGCGAGGCGGCTGCCGCAGACAAGAACGCGATGGGTCCGATATCGACGCGTTGCGAGCGCATACGACCTAGGGTGAGGTCATCGAGGCACTAAAGGACGTATAGGGAGAATTTCAGCCCGAGACAGCGTTCTAGCCCATACCCTGGGGGAGCCTTCTTGACCCGGACACATCGGTTGCCTACGATCCACCCGACCCGTGGCAACGACACCCAGCATCGACGAAGCGAGGGCGGCTCTCATCGCTCGGGCCACCGAGGACCACATATCGGAGTTGTGGGTCATTTACCACGACCTGAGTGGCCGCGCCCAGGTGAAGGACGTTCCTCGTGACCGGCTGGAAAGGGTACTTGCCGATGGGGTTGCGTTCGCGCGGGCAAACTTCGACTTCAACGTCCTCGACCACCAGGTTCCCGACTTCGTCTTCGGTGCCGAGACCGGCGATTTCCTGGCCGTGCCCGACCCGGCGACCTACGCTCGAGTTCCCCATCATCCCGGTGCGGCGCGGACTTATTCATTCCTTCACAACGCCGACGGCACGCCTTGGGCGGCCTGCTCCCGGGCGGCGCTCCGCGCAATGGGGGGGCGGTTCGCGAGCCGCGGCCTGGCGATGCGGGCCGCCTTCGAGCCCGAGTGTTATCTGCTGGCCAGGACCGACGACGGCTACGAGCCGGCGGCGCGGGCAAAGATGTTCACGCTCAACGCTCTCGAGAGTCAGACGCAGGTGATGTCCCTCTTGATGAAGTCACTGGCAGACATGGGCGTCGAGCTGGAGCAGGTGGCGCCCGAGTATGGTCCCGGACAATTCGAGATCAACATCGGACATCAACCTCCGCTCCGAGCCGCCGACGATCTGATGACGGTGAAGGAAGAGCTCCGTGCGCTCGCGCGCGCCGCCGGTTACATCGCGACTTTCATGCCGAAGCTGTACTCAGACATGCCCGGCTGCGGCCTCCACGTCCACCTGGGTGCGACGACGCTTGACGGCCGGAATGCGATGGACGGCGACGGGCCGGTCGGCTTGAGCGAGCTCGGCGCCTCGTTCGTTGCAGGCCTTCTGGAACATGCCGCCGGGCTGAGCGGTCTGGCGGCGCCGACCGTGAACTCGTACAAGCGGCTCCTTCCCGGGTCGTGGGCGCCAAGCCACATCTGTTACGGAGCGAGCAACCGTGCGGTCCTTGTCCGGGTGCCCGATTCGGGCAGCAAGCACGTCGAGTTCCGGGCCGGTGATGGCACCGGAACCCCCTACCTGACGTTGATTGGACTTCTCGCGGCCGGTCTGGACGGGATCGAGCGGAAGCTTACGCTCGGCGAGCCGATCGAGGACGACATCGGCCACGTGAGCGCTGCCGGCCTGTCGGCCCGCGGGCTCGAGCTGCTGCCGCGCTCCGCGCCAGAAGCACTTGACGCGCTGGCGGCGGATGCCGTCCTGATGGGCGCGCTGGGCTCGGTCATCGGCGATGGTTTCCTGCGGCTCCGGCGTTCCGAGGCGGCTGCCTACTCGATTGAGGTCGGCGATTGGGAGAGGTCCACCTACCTCGAGTGGTCCTGAACCGATAGAGGCTCTTCCGCTTCAGAACGCGTCAGCGTAACGCCCGTACTCCCAGTCGCTTACGTGCGCGCTGTACTTGGACCACTCGAGTCGCTTGACCCTGAGGAATCCGGCAATGACCTCAGTGCCGAAAGCCTCGCTAAAGATGGCGTCTGCCTCGAGGCCGTCGAGCGCCTCGGAGAGGTTCACGGGAAGCTGTCGGATGCCGGCGTTGGCCAGCACGGCCGCAGGCAGGTTGCCAACATCCTCAGCGATCGGTGCGCCGGGGTCGATCGACCGTCTGACTCCATCGAGGCCGGCAACGAGGACTGCGGCGGCCAGAAGGTGCGGATTGCAGGTTCCGTCGGCCGTTCGCAGCTCGATCCGCTGGCCTGGGTCTGTGCCGCTGCCCGTGCGAGTGCGAAGCACCCGGATCATGGCGGATCGATTGCCGATCCCGTAGGCCGCGTGGGTGGGAGCGAACAGTCCGGGCCGCAGCCGCTTGTAGGAGTTCACGCTCGGGCAGCCCAGGGCAACCAGGGCGGGCGCATGAGCCAGAAGGCCGCCGATGAAATGGCGGGCGCGATCGGTGAGGCCGTCACGGTCGCCAGTCCCCGCATCGCCGAAAATTGGCGATCCCGCCGAGTCTTGCAGACTGAGATGTAGGTGGAGGCCTGAACCCGAGATATTGTCGAATGGCTTCGGCATGAAGCTCCCGACAAAGCCGTGCTGGCGGGCGACGAACCTGAAGGCCTGCTTCAGGCGGAAGTACTGTTCGGCGGCGACCAGGGGTGGACCCGGCTTGACGTCGAGCTCAATCTGCCCGTTGCCGTCCTCAATGTTGAACTTTTCAACCGGCGTGCCGAGCTGCTGAAGAACATCGAGTAGCTCGCTCATGAATGCCTGGTGGACGTCAAAGAGGTCTGATGTGTGGTGCCTGAAACCCGTCCCTGGGCGGTACCCATTCGCGTCCCTCTTGAGCAAGAAGCCTTCCTGCTCGAAGCCCATCGATGCCGCGCCAAGCTCCTGCTTAGCTTGGGCGACGGTCCTCTTCAGTAGCTGGCGTGTGCAGCCTGGCCATGGATTGCCGTCGGCAGTGAACACGTCGCAGAAGACATGTCCATTCCCTTTCAGGTAAGGAAGCGCAACGAATGAGGATGGGTCTGCGACGAGGAAGACGTCGCCCGCTTCCGGTCCGTAGCGAAGGTCGTAGTTGAGGTCTTCGATGTCCCAGGTGTAGTTGACTGGCGCCATCGCGACACCGCGCTCGGAGTACCGCTCCAGGTACTCGGCGCTTACCTCACGTCCCCGAGCGAGTCCGATGTAGTCGATGAACTGGCAGCGGACGTAGGTCGTCCCGGTCTGCTCCAGGCGCTGGCTCAGAGCAGCCACGGACCCCTCGGACGCAACATCGCCCATCTGTATCTACCCCGCCCATTGAGGATCGTCAGGTCGTAAACAGCTGCCGCCGGGGCGATTATGTGCTCGCGCCGTCAACGCCATATCCTGCGGCAAAATCTGTTTGACAGCGGATTCGGGTTGAGTTATGTTGTCCGCAAATGCGGATGGTGTCCGAGATTTCGGACAGGTGAGGGCCGTCTCATCGGTAACGCGGGCGTGCGCGATCATCGGGCTGGTCTCGCAATCGCCCGAACCTCTGCGCATCTCAGCAATTGCGAAACGCCTCGGGATTCCTCGAAACACCACCTATGAGCTCGTCAACACGCTTTGTGCCGAAAAGTGCCTCGAGTTGGGCACCGGGAGCACGGTTGGCCTTGGCTTTCGCCTCTTCGAATTCGGGAGCGCTTACGCCCAATCGTTCGACCTGATTCGCGAATCCCACCAGGCAGCGCGCGAGGTGGTCAAGAACTGCAACGAAACCTGCCATGTCGCACGGCTGGAGGGTCGTGAGGTCGTCTATCTCGTCAAGGAGGAAGGCAACCAGGTCGTCCGAATGTCATCCGTCGTTGGGCGTCGCCTGCCCGCACATGGGACTGCGGTTGGAAAGGCCATGCTCGCCAACATGCCACGTCACGAGCTCATCGAGCTGCTCGGTCGAGCTAGCCTCGAGAAGCTCACGGCCAATACCATCACCAACCTCGACGAGCTGATCCGCGAGCTCGACCGAACGGTTGCTCGCCGCTATTCGGCCGACCACGAGGAATCAACACCCGGAGTGAGGTGCGTAGGAGCTCCGATTCGCGACGCGAACGGCCACGTCGTTGCGGCGCTGAGCATCTCCGTGCCGGCCTCCCGGATGGGATCGCGCCGTGAGCGTGAGCTCGGGAAACTCGTGGTGGAGACGGCCGATCACCTGTCTCGTCGCCTGGGGAACGTGAGCCGCTCTTCGGCGGCTCTCGGGCTGTGACAACAGAAGGAGGGAAGCCAATGGTGGAAGACCTGTCGGCGTTGCCTGGATACGCGGATGCAGTTGGATCCGTCCCGCGGCGGAAAGGGAGGAGGTAGATAAGTGATTGGCGCTCTAGGTGAAGAGGAAGTCCAACAAATCAGTTTGAAGAAGGTTCTCAAGATCCGCCATGTGGCGGCGATCGCCCTTGGGTTCACGGTTGCCGACGGCATCCTGCTCGTCCTCAGTCAGCTGCTCCCGATGCTGGGCCCGTCAGTAATCGTCGTCACGATCATCGCCGGCCTCGCGTACAGCCTGATCTTGTTTACCGGCGCCGAGCTGGCAGGAGCCATGCCGGCGGCGGACTTCGCGGGCGAATGGGGCAAGCGAACCATCGGCGGGTTCTTCGGCTTCGTCGGCACCCTCAGCTACGCGATGGTCGCGATCACCGCGATCGGCCTTCTCTGGTTCCCGATGGGCACCTATCTGCACCAGTTCTTGCCTTTCCTGTCGGTGCCGGTGATCGGAACCATCTGCTTTCTCATTGCGCTGGTCCTCGTCTATCAGGGCGCGCTTGCGTCCGGCGAGGCAGAGGTCGTCCTCAACCTCATCTTTTTCGGCGTCATCTTCGTCATGAGCCTGATCATGTTGACGAGATTCAACGCGAACAACTTCCAGCCCTTCTTCGGGAGCGCGGGTGGCGGTTACATGTCGAACGCCATCAAGGCTTTCCCATTCGCTGTTTACATCCTGTTCGGGCCGGAAACGATGTTCGCCGGTTCGGAGGAGCACGTCACCGGGCCTCGCTTCTGGCCCAAGGCCATGGCGGTTGCGATGCTTATCGCAATGGTGTGCTTCATCCTCATGGAGATTTCCCTGCTCGGTCTCTTGCCGACCAGCTCCTACACGCTGGCCGAGGCCGACTATGCGACCGCCGCCAAGTTCATCCTCGGCCCGGTCGGCGAGGCGCTGTTCAACGCGCTCGCCTTCGTCGCCGTCTTCCACGCAATCGTCGCGGCGCTCTACATCAGCTCGCGGGTCGTCTACAAGATGTCTGTGCGGCGCTTCCTCCCGAGTCTGTTCACCCACATCAGCAAGCGCTCGCGCATCCCTGATCGGTCTCTGCTCCTCGCCGCCGCGCTCGGAGCGATCATCGGTTCGACCTACTACCTGAAACCGGACTTCTACCTACAGGCCGCCGCCATCCTCACCATCGCCGGTCTGTTCGGATGGTTCGTCATCTGCATCTCGCACATCGCATATCGAGCCAAGCCGGCACTTCAAGCGAAGTACCCGACCGACTGGATGGTGCCCGGCAAGGGACTCGCGGGGACGTGGATCTCCGTCTTGGGCCTCGTCGTCATCGCCGTAACCCTGTTTGGATTCCTGTACGGCCAAGCCCTCCCCTGGTGGATTACGCCCCTCTGGGTCGTGGTCATCGTTGCGTGGTACCTCATCGCGAGGGCCGTCGGTGGCGGGCAAGGGGAAGCCGCCGTTGTCGCCGCAAAGACAGCTTAGATTCCGGTTCCGATTCCTTCCGCAATGAAGCCGTTCACCGATCTCGCTGAGATCGAAACTCCGGCGTTGGTTATCGACCTGGACGTCATGGAGGCCAACTTGGCCTCCATGGCGGCATTTCTTAAGACGCATGGAATGGCTCAGCGGCCGAACATCAAAGGGCATAAGATCCCGGACCTGGCGTGGCGGCAGGTGCGCGCTGGGGCAGCGGGAATCACCTGCCAGAAGCTGTCGGAGGCCGAAGTCATGGTGGACGCCGGGCTTCCGGACGTCCTGGTCGCCGTCCAGGTGATCGGCGCGACGAAGGTCGACCGTCTGTTCAGGCTGGCGCGACGGGCGAAGGTGACCACGGTCGTCGACTCTCTCGAGGGCGCAGAGCCGATAGCGCGGGCGTTCGCCGCGGCGGGTATGACTGTCGATGCCCTGCTCGAGGTCGACATCGGCTACCACCGCTGCGGCGTGGATCCCCGGGGAGCTCTCGCCCTGGCTCGGAGCCTCTCGCAGTTGCCCGGACTCAAGATCGTCGGCGTGATGGGCTACGAGGGACACCTCTACGACCTGTCCGGCAGGGACGCTGTCGAGGCTGCGGCCCGCCAGTCCTACGAGACGCTGACAAGGGTCGCCGGCGCGTTGCGTGACGCCGGCATCGACGCGCCGCGGGTGAGCATCGGCGCCTCCGCGGGTGCGCGGGCGGCGGCAAACGTAAGTGGTATTACGGAGGTCCGGGCTGGAAGCTACCTTTTCAACGATCGCGCCCAGATTCAGATGGGCTCGGCCGAGCGGGCGACCTGCGCGGCGACTGTCATGGCCACCGTGATCAGCGTGCCAACCGAATCCCGCGCCGTGATCGACGCGGGAGCGAAGGCGCTCACCCCGACCACACTTGAAGGGATGCCCGGATACGGCGACATCCTCGGCTACCAGGGCGCCCTCCTCGACCGGCTTTCGGATGAGCACGGCATGATCACTGTTGCTGCGACTCGAAATCCATTCAGTGTCGGAGACCGGGTACGGATCATTCCCAACTCGCACACGGTTGTCTTCAACCAGTTCCCGGAGGTGCACGGGGTGCGCGATGGAAAGGTGCAAGGTGTGCTGCCGGTCGCGGCCCGGGCAATGATGCGATGAAGCGATGAAGAACGCCACGAAAACGGGCATCGAGGACGCGATCGTCGCCTGGGTGGATGCCAATCGGGCGGACGGGATCCGGTTTCTTCAAGAGCTGGTGCAGACTCCCAGCTATTCGGGCAAGGAAGGACGGGGCAACGACCCGACGACCGTCGCAGGCAGGGTCTTTAAGGCGGCCTGCGAGCACGGCTCGCGCGTCGAGACCCAGGTCGTCCGTCCTGGGAGCGAGAACGTGATCGAGGTGATCGAGGGCCCTGGCAAGCGTGCTGTGGTGCTCGAAGCGCACACCGACACCGTCCCCGAAGGCGACCCGCGGCTCTGGCACGATGGAAAGCCGTTCTCTGGCGCCGAAGGTTTCGTGCAATACCTCGGTGACCGCCGGGTCGCGGTCGAGGTCGGTGGCGGGCGCTACGAGGCCGCAATTCGGGACAGGATGGCCCGGATTTGGGAGCTCCGAAAGGAGAAGCGCCTGCCGATCGTCTATGGGCGCGGCAGCTTTGACAACAAAGGTCCTGTCGTGTCCACTGTCATGGCGCTGGGCGCTCTCGCGGCGGCGCTGAACGCCACGGGAGGGCGGCTCGCCGGTTCGGTCATCGGCGCTTACTCTGTCGACGAGGAGACCAACGCCACCGGAATCAAGAGCTTCACCTGCGGGCCGGACTCCTGGCTCGCCCGGCAGGGCTTCCTGGGCGGTCCGGTCGACGGGGAAGACATGCTCCGGGAGATCAATGGCATCGCGATGGACGGCTCCTACGGATGGGTGCCGATTGTCGGCCATCGCGGCTCGGTGCAGTTCGAGCTGCGAACCCGCGGCCGGTCGGCGCACGCCTCCACTCCCTATCTGGGGGCGAGCGCGACCGAGCTGATGGCGATCCTGCTGCTGCACCTCAGGAAGTCAGAGGAGCGGATGCGTGGGCAGCTGCTGGCCTTCCTGGAACAGAGCCTTCTCGGCCCGCCTACGTTCGCCATCGGCACCACCATCGTCGGCGGTGGGATCCAGGCGGTAGCGATGACTGCGGAAGGGCCCCGCGTCGACCGCACAGGTGTCAACTCGGTCCCTGACTGGTGCCAGGCGACGATCGACGTCCGCTTCCCTCCCTCGTATGAGCTATCACTGGCGGACACCGTCGACTCGATCAGCCGCGTGATCGATGCGGCGTTACAGGAGGTGGCGCTCGTAGACGGCTGGTCCTGGGAGCTGACCACGCTTGGCAGTGATCCGCCGGTCGCGCTCGCCCGCAACTTCGACGATGCGGCTCGTCTGCCGCTCGTTAAGGTGGCTCGCAACCGGGCCGCCCAGATCCTCGGCTTTGAGCCCCACCTGGAGACCGCGCCGGGCGGCACGGATGCGACCTTCATGATCCATGAAGGCAGAATTCCGACCCTGGTCGAGTTCGGGCCGGCCGGCGCGCTCTCCCACGACAACCATGAGTACGTCGAGGTGGACAGCGTGATCGACGGCGCAAAGATTTTGGCCCTTACGACTGTGGACCTGCTCGGTTTGGTGGGTTAGGAGCTAAAGACGAATGCTTGACCTAGACGATCTGCCCTTGATCGACCAGCACGTGCACATATTCGACAGGGAGTCGGACCAGCCTACGTTCGACCCGCTGGCGACCTTCTCCCTCGGCGGGGACTGGATCGACTTCCTCGATTCCGGGGGTCACTCACCGACTGAGCACGAGAGGAAGCAGCTCGTCATCAACCAGCGCCAGACGATGATTTATCACGAGGCGATGCATGCCGTCGCCCGCTACCTGGGCTGCGAGCCAACTCGAGAAGCGATCCTCGCTGCGCGCGCCAAGAAGGTCTCCGACTACCGGGCATACGTTCGGGGCATGTATCGCGACATCAGGCTGCAGTCGAACATCGTCGACCTCGGCAACCCCAAGAACGTCAGTCTCGAGGAGTTCGAAGCGCTGACGGGAGTACCCGCATACGGGTTGTTCAGGATCGAGCCCCTGATCGGCGAGCTCTGGGATCAGAACGACAACCTGGCCGGCCTGATGAAGGCATTTGAGGATCGAATCCGGAAGCAAGCTGCAGACCCGAAGATCATTTCGCTCAAAACCGTTATCGCCTATCGGACCGGTCTGGACATCCAGCCGCTCGACGCCCACGACGTCTCAAGGTCGATGGATACGCTCAAGCGGGGCCCCGATTCGAAGGGGCTCTTCGCACGCATCCACGTGCCGCGCTCGACCCGAGAGGATGTCAAGCGGGTGCGCGACCACATCCTGTGGCGAGCGCTCGAGCTGAGCATCGAGCTCAGCCTTCCCTTTCAGATCCACACCGGGATGGGCGATCAGGACCTCGACATCAAGACCGCGCGGCCGGGCTTGCTCGCGGCGATCTTGCGGGACGAGAAGCTCCGCCATGCCAAGATCGTCCTTCTCCACGGGGCTCACCCCTTCTACGAAGAGGGGGCATACCTCGCGAACGTGTTTCCCAACGTCTACCTCGACCTGTCCGAGTTCAACCCGATGATCGGCCCGGGCGTGAGCCGGGTGATCACGACGATCCTCGAGCTGGCGCCCTTCACCAAGGTCGTCTACTCATCCGACGCCTTCGGCTCGCCCGAGCTCCAGTGGATCGCCGGAAAGAAGGGCCGCGAAGCTCTGGCCTCGTGCCTCGGCGGGGCGATCGACGCCGGCAACATTTCCCGGGATTCCGCCAGGACAGCTGCCCGGCTGATCCTCGCTGACAACGTCCGGTTGATCTACGGCATCTGAGTCGGAAAGGAGGCTACACCGACATGTCTCTTGAAAAGACGCAGACCAGGACCGGACGGCTGCTGGAGGAGGACGAGCGTTACATCGGGGCTGCGAACAAGGTGCGGCTCTTCCTCGCTGCGGCCGTCAGCGCTTCCGGCTCGACGATCATCGACCCTGACGGCAAGCGTTACATCGACTTCGCAGGTGGCTGGGCCGTCGCCACCACCGGCTACTCCCACCCTGCGGTGGTCGATGCGGTCTCATCGGCGATGAAGCAGCTTTCATTTGCCAGCTTCGCCTCTCTCACGTACCCGGCCGCGGTCGAATTCGCCAAGCGATTGCTCGAGGTCGTCCCGTCGGCCAAGCCTGTGCATCGCAAAGTCGGCTTCGGCCTGAGCGGCTCAGATGCCAATGACGGGATCGCCAAGCTGCTGCCGATGGCGCGCAAGCGGCCGAAAATGATCAGCTTTCTGGGGGGCATGCACGGCATGACCGGAATCTCCGCCGGCATCTCCGGCCACCCGGCCATGGGCAGGTTTCCGAGCAGCACCCACGTCACCCGGGTCCCTTACCCGTACCCCTACCGGCCTGCGTTCGGGAGCGCCGAGAGCTGCGGCCGCGACGCGGTTCGCTTTATTGAGGAGCAGATCTTGACCACCATATCGCCGCCGGAGCACACCAGCGGCATCCTGGTTGAGTCCATCCAGAGCGATGCCGGAGTCATCGTTCCGCCGCCCGACTTCATGCCGGCGCTTCGCGCCCTGTGCGACAAGTACGACTTCTTCCTCGTCGACGACGAGGTCAAGGTGGGCATGGGAAGGTCCGGCAAGATGTGGGCCTGCCAGCTGACCGACACCAACCCCGACGTGATGATCATCGGCAAAGGGGTCGCGTCGGGCCAGTCGATGAGCTGCACCGTTGCGCCGGCCGAGATCCTCGATGTCGCGATCGCGGGACATGCCTTCACCACGGCGGGCGCACCGACTGCGTGCGCCGCAGCCATCGCCACCCTCGACGTCGTCCGGGACGAGCGGCTGGCCGACAATGCCGCCGCGCAGGGCGAGCTGATCATGAACGGCATCCGGGAAATGGCCACCCGCCATCCGCTGATCGGCGAGGTGCGCGGAGCCGGGCTGATCATCGGCGTTGAGCTGGTCACCGACCAGGTCACCAAGAAGCCCGCGACCAAACAGTGCGCGAAGCTCGTCATCCGTTGCCAGCAGCTCGGGCTGCTTGTCCACTATGTTGGCATCTTCGGCCAGGTGATCGAGCTGACGCCGCCCCTGGTCCTCACCAGGGCGGAGGCAATGCGCGGCCTGGAGATATTCGAACAGGCCTTGAGCGACGTCGAGAACGGGCGCGTTTCCGATGCCGAGCTTGAGGCTGTATCCGGCTGGTGATTCCAGGGCTGCCGCAGTGAAGAATCCAGTCTTTGGAAGCACCCCTTCCGGGGCATACTCGCCCGGGGTCATCGCTGACGGGCGGTTCCTCTACGTGTCCGGCCAGGGACCTTTGCGCAACGGACAGGTCGTGAGGGGGAGCGTCGAGGAGGAGGTTGCTTTGACGCTGGAGAACCTTGCCGCCGTCGTACGCACAGCCGGTGCGTCGCTCGCCGATGTCATCCAGTGCCGGGTCTTCCTCGCCGACATCGCCGACTTCGCAGCGATGGACGCGGTCTACGGCGCTTTCCTGCCCGACCCCAAGCCGGCTCGCACAACCGTTGGCGTCGCGCTCGCGGACGGCATCAAGGTGGAGATCGACGCGGTCGTCGTGATGCCGTGACCGAGGGGCGCCGCGAGCTGCTCGACCGAGTCCAGGCGGAGCACCTGGACTACGTCCGCTGCCAGTTCATCGACCTGAGTGGGATCCTGCGCGGCCGCGCTGTGCACCGCAATCACCTGCCGGCCATCCTCGAGCGCGGGATTCCTTTCGCGCAGATCAACAACATTGTCGACATCGACGACGCCGAGTCAGACCTCGCGTTGGGCAGCCAGGCGGGAGATTTCTGGGCGGTGCCTGATCCGACCACGCTCCAGCGGGTGCCACATACGAATGCTTCCGGCCAGCTCTTCGCAGACTTGGTCGGCGCCGACGGGACACCCTGGCCAACCTGCGGCCGCGCCCTGGTCCGCCGCGTGGATGAGCTCGTCGGCACACAGCTGGGCGCTATCGGCCTGGGCTTCGAGCAGGAGGGCTACGTCCTCCGCAAGACCGAGGGCCGTTACGAGCCGGTGGTCCTCGGCAAGCAGATGCAGCCGGAGACGCTCGATCTCCTCGATGCCTTCGTGACCGACCTCAGCGCAGCGCTCGAGATGCTTGACGTACCGGTTGAGAAGCTGACCGCTGAGGGCGGCTGGGGGATGTTTGAGGTCAACTTCGAGCACGCCCGCCCGCTCGAGGCGGCCGAACGCTACTTCCGCTACAAGCAGGCGTTCCGGATCGTCGCCCGGCAGCATGGCCTTGTCGGCACCTTCATGCCCAAGCCGTTCGCGAATGGCGTCGGCGCCGGGCTGCACGTCCACGTCAGCTGCCTGGGGACCGGAGGTAAGGACCTGTTCGGGGATGGGAGGCCGGGCGTCGAGCTCACCGACGCCGGCCGGTGGTTCGTCGGTGGTCTGCTCCATCACGCGCCGGCATTGATCGCGCTTGGCTCTCCGACTGTCAACTCCTTCAAGCGCCTCCAGCCGGGGACGTGGGCCCCAACCCACGTCGCGTATGGCGCCGGCAACCGCTCGGCGATGATCAGGATCGTGCAGGGCCGCACCGACCTGGGCGGCGACACGGCCTGCCGGCGCATCGAGGTGAGGTCCCCCGACGGAACCTGCAACCCCTACCTCCTCGCTGGTGGCGTGCTCGCCGCAGGCCTCGACGGTGTGCGGCGGAAGCTTGACCCCGGCCCTTCGGCGGACTACGACATTGCGCACCCGGAAGCCTCCGGGATTCCCTCCGCCGAGCTACCCCCCGCCTTCCCGCGGACGCTGGATGCCGCGCTGGACGGGCTCGAGGCGGACCAGCCCCTTCGCGAGCTTCTCGGGCACGCGATCGTCGACGCCTACATCAAGATCAAGCGGATCGAATGGGCGAAATTCATGGCTCATGTGAGCGATTGGGAGTACCGCTACTATGTCGAGTTCTTCTAAACGAAGGGGGCGGCGGAGGTGAGCGGCGAGACTGACACGAAGGACTGGGCCGCACGTGCCAGACGGGTAATCCCTGGCGGCGTGAACAGCGGCCAGAGGCTGGTGCCCGGTCTCGAGGATCTCGTCGTCGTATCGACGGCGGGCGCCACCTTCACCGATTCTCGCGGCCGGACGTTCACCGACTACCACTCCGCTTTCGGGCCGCCTCTGCTGGGGCACAACGACCCCGACGTCGACGCGGCCATGAGCCGGGAGCAGGCGCGGAACGATTTGATGGGGATCGGCGTGACACCCGTCGAGATCGAGCTGGCGGAGCGCATCGTGGAGCACGTCCCTTCCGTTGAACGGGTGCTGCTGACCGCAACTGGGAGCGAGGCCACGTTCCACGCGATCCGCCTTGCAAGGACCGCTACCGGGCGCAATTCGATTATCAAGTTCCAGGGCTGCTACCACGGATGGCACGACTCGGTGGCGATGAATGTCATCTCACCCGCTGATCGCGTCGGCCGCAAAGACCCTCTCTCCGGCGGCATCCTCCAGCCTGTGATTGACGCGACCATCATCGCCCGGTTCAACGACCTAAGGTCGGTCGAGGAATCCTTCGCGAGCGCGCCAGGCGACATCGCCGCCATCATTCTCGAACCCATCCCCCACAACATCGGTGCGGTCCTACCCGTGGAGGGATTCTTGGAGGGGCTGCGGCGGCTGTGCACGCAGAATGGGACCGTCCTCATATTTGACGAGGTCATCACTGGCTTCCGTCATGGCCTGGGTGGCTACCAATCCGTAGCCGGCGTAATGCCCGACCTGACCACGATGGGCAAGGCGATGGCCAACGGCTACCCGATATCCGCGATCGGCGGGCGTGCCGACCTGATGGACATGTTCAGCACCACACCCGGACACCCGGCGTTTTTCGCAGGTACGTTCAACGGTCACCCGGGGATGGCCGCAGCGGCTCTCGCGACGATCCGGAAGCTTGAGCGAGAGCCGGTTCATGAGCACATTTTCATGCTCGGCGACAAAGCTCGCCGCGGTCTACAGGCTCTTTATGACCGGCTCGGCGTACCTGCTGTCGTCGCGGGGTTCGGCTCCGTTTTCGTTACCTACTTTCTGAAACTTCCTGTCCAGAGCTACGACGACCTTCTCCGCAATGACGTCGACATGTTTCTCGGCTACAGGCGGGAGCTGCTCAACCATGGCATCTTCGAGCTGCCCCTCAACCTCAAGCGCAATCACGTCTCTTATGCTCACACCGAGGCCGACATCGATGCGCTGCTGGAGGCGACGGAAGGTGTAGTCGCCGGCATGCTCAAGACCGCGTCTTGAGGGTGTGGGGGCACACATATTCGTCGTTGTAGTGCTCGAACCACTCGTCAAGAACGCGCTCGAGATGTTTGCGGTTGATGATGATGGGTTGCGGACCCCGATCGCGCGCTCCGATCCGGTGGTGACGGCAGGACCAGTAAAACTACCCCGGTCGCGAATTGGGACGGGCCGCGCCGATGCGCCGCCCGCCCCATCGGAGTAATTCGATCGTCGGGGTGGAATACCTTATGTTTCAGAGACAGCTGTCGACCTAGTTGTGACCGTAAAAGACCAGGTCGAAATTATCGGTTGAGCCACTCGGGACCGCTCTTTGATCCGTCTGTATTGCGATCAGCGTGCCGGGCACATCGTAGCTCTTGCTGAAGCTCGCGCAGGGAGCGAGAGTGAACGAGTCCATGGTCACGACAAGTTCAGACCCTTCCTGGTGCGTGAGCAGCAGCGTGAGTGGTTGCGGCGAGCCACATCGGTTACCCGCGGCAACCCGTATCTGGCGGAAAGCATGAACGTCGATGGAAGCTACAACAGTAATCGAACCGTTAGCAACGCCGAGGGAACCAGAGGGAGTTCTGAAGAGCAAGGACGTTGTGTTAACTACGGTGACGTTCGGGTCGCCCTTGGCGTTGACCACCTGCCCTCGAGGCGCCCAGGTAAAACCGATCGCTAAGGTGACTGACAGCGCAACTGCTCCGGCCACGATCAGACGACGCATGGCGTTTGACCTCCTTGGCATCCAGCCAAACACGCGATGAAACCTGGCGGCCCGCCAATTTATCCCCGCCCATCGGTGTTGTCAAGTCAAATGTCAAGTAAGTGTGGGAGTAAAGCGAATCTGTCACCCCTGAGGCGAAAAGCGATTCTGTCACCCCATGGATGGCTGGATCGTCTTGAACACGACTGAGCAGCGCATCGTTGTCCTCAACCACCTCGAGTCTGGGGCTCTGATCAACGAAGAGGCGGCCGAGCTTCTCGGGATCTCCAAGCGGCAGTTCCAGCGCCTGCACAAGGCCTACTCCGAAGTGGGAAGCCTTCACCAAACGCACCTCCCGGCTCGATTACGATCCCTATCCGGATCCGGGTCCCGAAGCGGCTGGCTATGCTGCGTTTGCTGGCCAACACAATCCAACAGCCGAATTGACGTCTTACGCCTGGGAGTGTTGACAGTGAGCCCCAATTCGCTTATGAACCGCCTCGTTCGGCACAATCAGGTCCTCGCGATCATCACATGCGCGTTGCTCGGACTCGGAGCTTTGGTCTGGGTCTGCAGCCGCTTTCTGACGATCGACCAGCTTGAGGGAGTTGGTCTGGTCACCCTTCTAGCCGGCACGATCGGATTTGCTGTCCTCGCATCTGCTAACGCGCATCGATTACGAAGGCCATGGATTCTCCAGACTATGGGTATCGGTGCCGTGCTTTGGGGGCTGTCCGCGATTGGCTTCATGTTCGCGCCTG
>WNFD01002490.1_pt1 | contig 26775 bp, 25 predicted proteins | sample 5400491 | NCBI WGS metagenome assembly WNFD01 (sample SAMN13153343, study PRJNA577476) | soil metagenome | isolation source: 120 cm saprolite under Douglas fir tree site 2 hole 2 replicate 2 | place: USA:California | collected 2015-04-18
ACGACCACCAGGTTCGCCGCCGAGGTCACTCCGGGAGGGACCGGGATCCCGGCGCGCAGCGGGAGGTAGCCTGGGACGCGGGCGACCAGGAGCTGCTCGATCTCGCGCGAGGCGAGGCGCTCGGCGAGCTGCGCCGCTGGCTCGGCGTTGCGGGCGTCCTTCGGGCGCGACAGCGCCGTCGGCCACACATACGTCCCGATGGAGCGCTGGTTCGGGTACTCGACCGACACGCGCGCGGCGCTGGCGGCCGCCTTGGCGGCCTCGTCGCTCGCCAGGAGCCCCACGGTGGCCTTCCCCGTCACCACCGCCTGCCGGACGGTGTCGTCCGAATCGAGGACCTGCACGCCGTTCGCCTGGAGCTGCTTCATCCAGGCCTGCATGCGCGCCTCGCCCCAGGCCTGGTAGAGCGCGGCGAAGTGCGCCAGCGACGCGCCGCCGGTGGGCGCGGGAAGCGCCACCTTTCCCTTGAGCCACGGCTGCGTCAGCGCGCCGTAGCTCGAAGGAGCGGGGTGGTCGCCTAGCAGGTCGGTCGCGACGAGCAACACCACCGCGCGCCCGCCCACCGCGACCCAGGTGCCGCCCGGGTCGCGCCACAGGGGAGGCACGTCGCTGGCGGTGGCGGGCATGGGCATCAGCTCGCCCCGCCGCGCCGCCGCGATGGCGCCGTACGGCTCCGAGTCCCAGCGCACGTCGCCGCCTTCGCCGGGCGCACCGCCTCCGGCCAGCGCCTCCGCGCCGGCCCGGATGCCGGGGATGCGCTCGGCGCGCGGACCTCCGCTCTGCGCGATGAGCCGCAGCGCGGTGTCGATCACCGGGGCGGGGAGATCGGTGGCCAACCGGACCTCGGGCGGCGGCGGTGGGCCCGCTTGCTTGCTGCAGGCCGCGGCCAGGAGTAGCAGCGTGGTGAGGCGCCCGAGCATCCGCGCGAGGTTGCTCTTCGGCGGAAACGTGTCAATCGCGCCGGTTGACCGCGGCGGCTGGCGCTTGCTAGAAGCACGCTCCCTTCAGGGCCGACATAGCTCAGTCGGTAGAGCAGCGGTTTCGTAAACCGCAGGTCGCCGGTTCAAGTCCGGCTGTCGGCTCCACAAATAAACAACGTTATTCCAGGTACTTGACTGTAGCTGGCGCTCGGCCGCCCGGCCTGCTACACTCCTTTCCATTCCCACTGGGTTCCCACTAACAGGGAAGGGGAGTGCCGGATGCGCAGGGTGCTTGCGATTGACTGGACAAGGCCGGGCAAGCGGGTGGGCGCCTGGGAGCGGTGGGAAGGGGGCCGCGCGCGTTGGGACGGGACTCGGTGGACCTTCCACATCCGAAAGGGGACCACCGGCGCAGGCATCGTCGAGCGCTCGACCGGCCGGCATGATCACGCGAACGCCATGGCGCACCTCGCCGCCTTCCAGGCGAACCCCGAGGCGTATCACCCGGAGGTCGTTCGCACCGGCAAGCCGCCCCTCTTCCTCACCTCGGAGCTGGGCCGCGAGTGGCTCGACTGGATGGAGAAGGATAAGGGCAACGGCGCCGAGTACCTGCGCAACTCGAAGTACTACATCCAGTGGTGGCGCGATCGGCTGGTCGGTCGCGATCTGCGCACGCTCGACGTGAAAGAGTTGAGCCGCCTCTCCGCGAAGGAGTCGGCGAAGGCGCACAAGGTCCGCGCGATCAAGTGCCTTCACACGTGGCTGCGTGGCGAGGCGTCCGGCTTCCGGCTCGCAGCGAACGAGGGCGCGGACACCTCCGTCCTCCGACTCCCGCAGGCGAAGGGTCACAAGCTGCACCACCTCGACGCAGAGAAGGCGAAGGATCGCCGCGAGAAGGGGATGCGCGCGTTGCTCGGGTACTTCCGGGTGCGCGAGGCGAAACAGTTTCTCGGCAAGGACCGACTGCCCTATCGCGACGCGCTCGATCTCCACGCCGCAACCTTCTGGCACACGACGGAGTTGGTCCGCTGGCTCAAGTTGGGCTCGGTGATCGAGGACATGCCGAAGGGATACGAGCGCATCGGGGCCGCCAAGCTGTGGACTGTCCACAAGTCCGGCCAGGAGCATCGGAGAGCGATCTCGAAGTCGGTCCTCGCCGTCGCCGAGCGGCTCCGCGAGTGGCACATCCAGGAGCGCCTGACCGCGAGAGGGCGCAAGTTCGATCACGTTCCCCCGTTCCCGGTCCGCTTCCTGATCAAGCTCGTTCACGACGCCTGTGCCCACCTGGAGATCAAGCCGAAGTTTGGCCCCGGTCATCTGCGCCACGCGAGCGCGACCTTCTCGGGCCTCGTGCAACTTGAGCAGATGGCGGCGGGCCTTCCGGTGACAGCTCTGCCGTTCACTCCGGCCGATCTCGCACTCGATGGGACGATCGACGACGTGCCCGAGCATCTCGAACCTCTGGAGAAGCTACGGGCCGCGATCAGGAAGCGGCTGCTCGCGCAGGCTGCGACTGTGCCCGCGCTGCCGGATCACTCCTCCTCCGAGTCGGTCCGCGGTCAGGTCAAGGCCGCCCGCGCCGCGACCAAGGCGCAGATGGGCCACGCGGCGAACTCACCTCTCCTGGAGTCGACGTACATGGATCCCAGCGTGCAGCTCGACCTTCCGCCGGAAGCTGACATCTGATCGCTCCGCGGATCAGTCCGCACCACCGTTCCGCCGCGCCGAGCGGTGAACTAGTGCACCGCCGTCGAGATGCGATCAAGCATCCGGCGGTGTGAGCGGATAATCGCCTTGGCCGGCTTGGTCCATTCGAATGGCGTCGGGTTGCGGTTCCAGCCTTTCATGTACGCCTTGAGATGATCACGCAGTGCCTTCTTCGATCTGAAGTCCGTGAGGAAGAGCGACTGCTTGCCAAGGATCCCAAAGAAGCCCTCGACCTGGTTGAGCCAGGAGGCGCTGGTCGGCGTGTAGTGGAAACGCACGAGTGGAGTCTCCCCGAGCCAGCGTTGCACCTCCGGTGTGCCGTGCGCAGAGGAGTTGTCGAGGATCACGTGCAACTCGCTCTGCGGATAGGAGCGAACGACCTTCCTCATAAAAGTGAGAAAGTCGTGCGCGGTGTGGCTGTCGGAGACCTGATGGGTGACCTTTCCGGTCGCGATCTCCAGCGCCGCGTAGAGATCGACGATGCCGTGTCGCTTGTAATCATGCGTGTGCCGCACGGCGCGCCCCGAGCGCAGGGGCAGAGGGGGCTGAGTCCGTTCGAGCGCTTGGATCGACGTCTTCTCGTCCACGCTCAGCACGATCGCGTGCTCGGGCGGGTTCAAGTACAGACCCACGATGTCGTTCACCTTGGCGGCGAACTGCGGATCGCGGCTCACCTTGTAGGTGCGCACCAGGTGCGGCTTGACGTTGTTGCGGCGGAGGGCGTCGGACACGGCGCCGCTGGTGATGCCGAACTGCCTGGCCAGCAAGCGGGTCGTCCAGCGAGCCCGGCCGGCCGGCGGAGGCGACATCGCCAAGTGCACGAGCTTGTCGACTGTCTCGGCAGAGAGCGCGTGGTCCTTCCTGCCCGCCTTGGGCCGGTCGGAAAGGCCTTTCACTCCGGAGTGGAGAAAGCGCCGCCGGATGCGCGAGACGGCCTCTGCGGTGAGGTCGAGACGCATGGCGATTTCGCCAGCGGGCACCCCGTTATCGCTGAGGAGCACGACCCGCGCCCGCCGCGCCAGCCCTGCGGCCTCCGACGGCCTCGACACGATGGCCTGCAGCGCCCGCTGTTGCTTCGCTTTCAGCCTGATTTCGTTCACTCGTCCCATCATGCATTAGACGACCTATCATGTATTTGATTCTATCTCAACGGCGGTGCACTAGTCACGAGGACGCTCAGTGGCACTTGCGGGACCGTCAATCGTGATCCTGAGCGCCGCAGAGATCGGTCCGCCGCGACGGTTGAATAAGCGATCCGCAGCCTCGTCCCGTCGACCAGTCCAGACGTGGCCGTCCAAGCAATCGAGCAGCCGATCAACCACGAACGTTTCCAGACGCCATCCGCCGCTGTTTGTTGGAGTGTTGAAGGGCGCGGGAAGCTTGCTCGTCAGTTCGGCGAACAATGGATGATGTCTCGTGGGCAAATCTTCCATCCCGGTCCTAAACGTGTCGAAAGGCACCACGCGGCAGCCGACCGGGCATTCTGTCGGCAACGTTATCTGCGTCGAAACGGGAATCGTCACCGTCCATGGAAGCACGAGCGGATTGTAGAAGAGATACAGTACCGGTACGCTCGGTCCAGAGGTGTAGCTGCGGATCGTAAGTTGCTGCTCGTCATTGATCCCGAGACTCTTGTATCTCGATTGAGTAGACAGGTTGAATGAACGCGCTTTTGCTGCGGGCAGAAGCTCTCGCGGATCAAAAAGCTCTCCCATACCGATCCACGTGCCCTCTGCCTCAGCCTCGTCGTAGTCCTGTTCGTCCGGGTAGAGTCTCTTGGACTGAAATACGGCCAACTTGGTCTTGACTTTCCCTCCCGCCCGGAACTCCACGATGATGCCGATATCCGCCACTTCCCAGTGCTTGAAGTGCCGTCCGCCTCCAAGAAAGTACGTGCCGATCCGAACGAGCCAATCGCTTTCGACCCTGACTGGGACCGCATGCTCGGCCAGCGCTCCGATCAACGCGAAGTCGAGAGACTCCTCATAGGCGGTGGGCATCCGGCAGATGTTCGCAGCGACTCGTTGGTTCACATCGGCAAAAACGCCGCGGACGTAGCTCCGTACGCTTTCGGGAATCGTGAACGGCATAGACGGATCCGTTCGCTTCTTGCGCCAGGGCATCCCGTGAGCCGAGCATGCGTCTGCGCTGTTGGTCAAGAGCTTGGAATCGAGCCCTATGGGCTCGCCCTCAAGCTTCGCCTGTTACGTCTTCAGCGATTCTTCGGCTGATAGCTGTCGAGCGGATCGCCGCCCGCAGCTCCGTTTCGTTTCTTCGAGCTGCGCCGGCTCCGCGGCGGCGTGGCCTCAGCCCCGGTCGGTTGCGGCAGCTCTTCAAGGTTGGGAAAACCTTCGCGCTGCCATTTCTCGATCAACTGATCAAGATCGCTGCGCCGGATGCGCTGCTCGCCCATGAAGGGAACAGGGTGGATGACGCCCGCCTTGATCACCTTCTTCAAGGTCTTCGACCGATTGATCCCGAGGGCGGAGGCTGCGTTGCGCATCGTCAGAAGTTCCTTCTTCTCCAGCGTGCGATCCGACACTCGACGAGATCGCTTGACTGATCGGATCTGACCGACCAGTTCGCGAAGCTCGCGTGCCAGTGCCTCGCCAGCTTGCCCGAACAGATCGCGAGCGCGCAGCTCGGGATCGATCGCGTACAGCTCGACGCGCGTCGCGAAGACGGCGCAGTTGCCCAGACAGTGATCGCAGACGTGGGCCGGCTGCTCGACGCAACAGTCGCGGCAGTAGAAGATCACGGCGTCCCTCCGCCCGCGGCGACGTCCGGCGCCTTCGCCGCCGGCTTGCTCCGCCGCGATTGCTGGACGCCGTTGTACAGCATGCGCAGCAGCCACGCATTCGGCGTCTCGTCTGGGAGCGCAAGCTCGGCGTAGGCCGATTCGATCAACTTGGTCATCCGAGCCTTGAGCGCCACGCGGAGGATCATCACCCCCTGATCGTCGTCCGTCTGGGCGTCGAAGGTGAACGTCGGTGCGTGTCGGATCACCCGCGCCTTTTTCAGCAACGCACCCGCCGGCTTCTTGTCCCCCGGTTTCGGAGCGGCGGGTTTCGGAGTGGCAAGCGGTCGCGGAGTGGGAGCAGCTTTCACGTCGTACACGCGCGAGATCATGTTCCACCTCCAGTCCGGGCGCCCCCTGGCTCCGCTACGTCGTACTCCACGCCGGTCATGTCGACCGCGACGGTCCACGGCTCCCGTGCCACCGATGGGACCGGGCAAAGTGCATTCGCCCTCTGGCCGACGTCGTAGTCCGGAGCCACCGGACTGATCACCCGCGCTTCACGCAGCCGCCGCAACTCGCGCTCGATCGCTGCGTCGACCGTCTCCTGAATCTGCGCGGGAGCTGCCAGCGGGTTGCTCATGTGGACCAGCTCGCCCATCCGGGCGCGAACGTCCTGCTCCTCCTTGCCGTCGTAGCGGAGCCGCGCCGCGAGCTTGGCCTCCGCGTTCAACGCTCGGCGCGCGTCCCGCGCCTCGGCTTCCTCCGCGGTCTTCTTGACGGCTTCCTTGACCCGGATGCGGGTGACGGGCGCTACGGCGCCGAAGGCGCCGGCCAGCGTTTGCCAAGCCGGATCGGTTGGCCGTCGAGACTTTTGCTTTCCCTTCGTCGGAACGGTGAGGCGGCAGGACTTGAGCAGGGCCGCGACCCAGAGCGAACCTTCGGACATGATCGTTTCCTCCACGGAAGCGTCTTTCAACTCTTTTCCCTCGGGCGTCTTCATATCGGACAGAACATCGCGCCGCAGGCGAACCTCGACCCGTTGGACAGGCTTATTTGGATCATAGCCGGGCGACCCAGCCCAAAGCGCCGCAAGCCACTCCTTCCCACTGTTGTCGCGAACTTCCTGGGTTGCATCCTCGATGTGGACCGACAGCGGCGGAAGCCTCTTCTTCAGACCTGTGCGCGTCGCGCCGAAAGTCAGGGAGGTCGACCGACTCTCCTCGTCGCGGTGGAGCGTCGTCGGCATGGGCATCTTCGTTGACCACAGCTCCGGTTGCTCCCGCGGCAGAGGCGCCCCCTGGAAGTCGACGGCGAGATCGAGCCTGGACATCGTTGAAGTGAGGACTTGCTCCAGCACCGTCCGGGCGAGCTTGGCAGGTAGGGCCGCCAGCTCACTCAGGGCGGACGTCGTGCAGGTATGCGATGACAGGCGAATCCGAATCTCGTCGTCTACGGTGAACGGATCATCTGCGTCACCGCCGCCGCGAGGTCCGATTTCGATCTCGTCCCCGGAGCTGTTGATCAGAATGTAAGGCATGCCTTTGCGTCCGATCGTCTTCACGAAGAAGTCGACGCCGAGCAGTCGTACCGGCGCAGCAGGGCCGATCTTGCCGCAGCGCTCGAATTCCTCGCGCAGAGGCCGGTGCCGGTCCTTGATCGTCTTGAGGAGATCCGGGCGCAAGCGCCCGGTGAAGCGTGCGGTGACGCCATCGCAGCCACGGCGAAGGATGACGGGCGTCTCGTCGAGGGATGCACTTTGCCCGGCCCCATCGGTGGATCTGATCCAGTCCGGATCAACCAAGCATTGCGTGCTAGGGGTAGGTGTTGTAGTGTCTGGGAGTTCGGTCTCGGTGAAGCTCACGGGGCCTCCGTGGGCAGATCATCGGGCCGTCGAAGTGCAAGAGGCCCCTCCCGGTCTGGCCCTGACCGCGGGGGGTTTCTTGTTTCTACAACTCGGCTTCAACGTGCGTCAACGCCCCGAAAACATTTCAAATATGCAAAACGCGACTACTATCGTGACAGTGTGCAATTTCGTGTCCCATAATTCCTAGCGACCGCTGTAAACGGCCCTGCCACGCACGCGGGCGATCGGACGGCCGACAGGGCACCCGGCGACGCTGCGCCGTTGTACGGGCCGTTTCCGGCCTTCCCGCGCGGCCGACCCTGTCGACCTTCGACAACGCTTTCAGCGAATACGCAGTTTCATCGAATACGCAGAGAGATGGATCTCGTCGAGATGCGTTAACCCACCCCGCCGCCGTGCGCTGTCGGCAATTGCGTGTTCCCTACTGGCGACTCCGTAGTAGGGAACGTGGTAGACGTCGGCCCCATGGCCAGCAAAAGCCCCACGCGCGTCCACGTGACCGTGACCGGCGACCTGTTCGACCGGCTGGCCGACTTCCACAGAGCGGCGGGGATCCCCGGTACGGTGTCGGACACCGCGCGCGAGCTGCTCCGTGCAGCCTTGGACGCGCCACAGGTCTCCTCGGCGATCGTCATCGAGACCCGCAGGCGGGCGTACCGGCAGGTCCGGGGAGAAATGATCAAACGCTTCCGGCAGGCGCTCTGGCAGACCTTGATCGAGTTCGACCGATCGCTAGGGACTTTCAACGACGAGGAGCTGGACCTACATTTCGATTCAGAGATCGCCGAGCGCTGAGAGGAAAAGACGAGGGCCGCAAGCTCTCGCTCGGTGGTCCCGTCAGGCACCGGGCGCCCTTGCGGCCCCCTCGCAGGAGAAGACAACCAGATCCCCCCGGCACTCCTGGCAACCAGCAAGTGGCACGAGGCGCCGCTACGGATGCAAGACCGCGACGTTGGAGCGCGCACCTTGCCTCAGGGTCTGCCTCGCCAATCGATTCGCACGGTTGCCGCGCGTATGAGCAAACGATAGGTAGATTGGGATGGAGCCGCGGACCAGGATCGTCGAGCGCCTGCGCCCTGCGTGGCAGCTCGTCCGCTTGTCCCGCGTGAACCGCGTAATTCAGGAAGCGAGTCGTGCCGTCCAGAAGGCGTTGGTGGTTGCGTCTCACGTCCTATCGCCGTCCGCGGCAACTGACCGGCTGGCGCATCGGTGGGCGCTGGCCGTTGAACTAGAGAAACTCCGGGCGGAGCGGGTCCGATCACACGTGCTTGCGCATGCCCTGCTCGACTTGGGTTGTTGTGGCTGTGATGGCAGGCGCCGCGCGCGCGATCTTCAACGTTGCTTGAGTTGGGAGCGAACTGAGCGTCGTCGTCACAGAGTGTGGCAGAAGCAGGAAGCGCTGTCACGCCAAACTGCCGTAGACACCTTGCGAGCATTGCCGGTTTCCCTAGTCTCCGAAGCGGGCATGGAGCCCGAACAGGAGACCAATATGGCCAAGGGGACGTTGATCAAGAGGACAGTGATCGAAGAGACGTTCGAGAATCCAGAGGACCACGAGCCGGAAGAGCCGGAGACCGACGAGGCCGAGGAGGACGAGGAGGATGACGACGAGGAGCCGAGCCCCGTCCGCCGGCGCCGTAACCGCTGAGGAATCGGCAAGACCGTCGCTGCGGGCGCACGTGTCTCCCGACCGGAAAGCGACGCCGGGGGCGCTCGCTCTCGCGGCGACCTCATCACGTGTTAGTTCTGCCGGGAAGACTGTCGGCGCGCATGCGGCGCGCCCCGAACTTGACCGGCTTCGAGACGATGCTCGTACATCCCTACTCCGCCTCTCTCTCGCCAGAGGGACGAGGCACGACAGCAGTGTTTCGGGCACCTCTGCTCCGCCTTTATCGGTTCACGACCTTCTATCAGGGCTCCCCTGAATGCAACGGACGGCCAAGTCGCAAGTTCAAATCGGGGCGCGCAACTCGGAACTTCAGCGCGTTGTCCGCCGGCCTGTTCGTGGGTACTGGGCGTCGAGTGAGAGAGTGAGACTGGCGAGCGGAGGGTTAGCCGGCCTCGGCAATCCTCTCTCCGACCCACACTCGGTCATCGGCAGCGCTGCGATTCCTTCCTTCGTAGAACCCCATCTTCTCCAGTTCGCTGATTGCACGCAGGTACAGCGCGAGCATGGGCCGGCCGTTCATCCCGAGCACGTTGCGGTAGACGTGGTATTGGCCCGACGCCAAGGCCCTCCCGGTCACATTGGAGATCACGAGCCACGCGACCGCTTTCGGGCTGACCTTGTCCTCGCGGACAGCTTGCAGTGTCAGCTCGGGATTGCTGATCAGCGTGCGCACTGTCGAGAAGATCTCGTCCTCCGGCAGGCCCAAGTAGGACAGTCCGTTCGCCTTGATGTCCGCCTCGATGGCGTCCAACTCCCGCAGGCAGTCCTGTACCTCCTGAGCGACGGCCGGTGCTGGCGGCTTCCGGCGGAGGAACGTCCACAGCGAGGGGCGCCTCATCGAGCGCGCCAACTGTGGAGCCGGCGAAGTGACCGACATCGCCAGCGCACCGACAGCCACCACCCCGATAGCAACGACGATCGAGAACAGCACCCAGAACGGCAGCACCGAGTCGGGCTTGTCTACAACATCATTGACGATAAGCAGCGCGTAGCCGATGAGCGAGACGAAGGCGAGGTTGACGAAGCACATCAGGACGAACGCCGCCTCGCCACCCCCTCCATGTTCCGGCCTCCGCATATCGGCCGAGGCTACCGCCCCGAGCGGAATCGACCCGACCGCAAAGGCGAGGAAGATGTCCGCCCAGCTCTGCGAATGGGACGTGAAGTAGGTGAAGGAGAGCATGCACCACGCGACGCAGGCAGCCGCGACGTAGAGCCAGTGCGGCAGCATGTACAGCACAGTGCGCTTGGGGCTCGCCGGCTGGTCTTTGAGGGAGACCCACGCCCAGCCTCCGAGAAAGTGCGCTGGCATCATGATCACTCCGAGGACGAGCGGCCCGATGAAGACGGCCGCTGCGAGCCAGGCCGTGGCCCACCAGAAGTGACCGAGGACGCCCATCCAGATCAGGGCTACGACCGCGGCGATTGACTTCGCGTTCCAGAGCAATGCAGTCGGTATTGCAAGAGCCGAGGTCTTGCTCGTGGTGGTCATCGGCAGGCGCCCCCTCGGGGTAGGCACTCTACCGCCGATGGCTGGGTTGTACCGATAGTATCCGTCGCCGAGTTCATCGGGTGTAGGCTCGCATCCGCTGCACCTCGTACGAAGCGGGGAACCTGATGCGAACAGCCCCGTTCGCGCTCCTGATCGCAAGCGCACTGGCGCGCGGCGCGCTGGCACACAGCGGCGGCCTCAACGCCTGCGGCTGCCACTTCGACCACCAGACCGGCGAGTGCCACTGCCACCAGCCGAGCGGATGCGGTTGCTCCTGCCAACCTCCCGGCTGCGCTCGGCTGGGGGCCGTCGGCCTCGGCAGCCCGGAACCCGTTCCGCTCGCCCGGGAGCCCGCCGCCCCGGCGGAACTGGAACCGCTCGCTGCCGGAGGCGGCTGCGGCGTGGAGAGGTGGGCGGTGAAGACCCTCTCAGATCCGGCCGCGCGCGGCCTGCACCAGCAGACCCCGCAGCCCGCGACCGTGGAGAAGCTCGTCTCGCTGCCCGCGCCTCCTTGGAGAGCCAGGGCTCCGCGCCGCCCCGCCGAGCGCCGCGTCTACTCCTTGGAAGCCTGCGTGGTCGGCTACAAGCTGGAGAACGACTCGGACCTGCACATCGTGGTGCAAGGGACGAGCGGCGAGACGATGATCGTCGAGTTCCCAGACCCAGCGAACTGCGCCCCGCGCTCCTACGCGCCCGGCTTGATGCAGCAGGCGCGCGAAGCGTTCCTCGCGCTCGTGCCCGACCCGCCCACCTCTAGCTTCCGGCAGCTGCCGCAGCCCATCCCGGTCACGGTGGTGGGGCCGCTCTTCCTGGACAAGATTCACGGCCAGGAGGGCGTCGCGCCGAACGGTGCTGAGATTCATCCGGTCCTGCGGCTGAAGCATCGTGCGGGAAATTGCGGCTGACTCTACCTTCGTTGTTGCCTCAATCACGACAACCGTGTTCCAATCTCCACTCAGTGTGGGGGGCACATGCGCACATTCCTCGGGGCCGTGGTCGCAGCGTCGTTATTGTTCGGCGGGCCAGCGCTCGCGCGAAGCAGCTCTCATTCCAGAAGTAGCAGTTCGAAGAAGAGCGGGCCAGTCTGTAAGAAGGGCAAGCCGTGCGGGAATTCCTGCATCGCGCGCGATAAGATTTGCCACGTAGGGCGCGGTACAGCGCGATCTGCGGACGAGCAGAGGCCCGCCGAAGGCAAGTAGCTTCGAGGGAGCCTTCCGATGGGTTGGGGATTCCGGAAATCGGTCGGCTTTGGCGGACTCCGCTTCACGTTCTCGAAGAGCGGCGTAAGCACCTCTTTCGGAGGGCGGGGCTTTCGGGTCACCAGCGGCCCGCGCGGCGTATACGTTACGACCGGGGCGCACGGCTTCTACTATCGCCAGCGGATTGGCGGTGGTTATAGGTCTCCGCGCGTCGCGACTCCGAGTGCGGAGCCGACGCCGACGCCTCCGTTCGTCCCGACTACGACTTACGAGTCGGCGGACGTCTCTGTGCTTTCGGATGTGTCGCAGGCAGACTTCGTCCAGTCTCTTAACGAGTGGACGCATCGCGGCTGGCTTCAGGTTGCGACATTCGTTGTGACGACTGCGGCGGTCTCGCTTCTGGCGCTTCTCGGAGCTGCCGCCGCGTTAGAGACGCTCCTCTATTCGATCGTCGTCTTTCTATTCGTCCGATACGTGGAGCAGCGCCGGCGCCGTTTCGTGCTGGTCTATGACCTGCCAAACGACGCGAGGGCACGCTTCGCGCGGCTGGAGGCAGAACTCGAGCCCTTGCTAACAAGCTGGATCCAAGGAGTGCAGTCGTCGCAGCATCACGGCGATTGGAAACGGCACGGAGGGGCCACGCGGGGGATCCTGCAGCGCGGAGCCGCAATCACACGTGCGGTTCCGCCGCTGATCGTGTCGAATCTCCAGCCGATCTCCATCTCCACCGCTGGGACCAGCGTCTTCTTCCTGCCTGATCGGGTCCTTGTCCGATCGAAGGGCACTTACGCGGCGCTGTCGTACGAATCTCTCGGGGCGGAATGGTACGAGAGCGGATTCGTGTGGGATGGCTGGTCGCTGCCGCCAGGTGCCCAGGTCATCGGACGCACGTGGCTATACAAGAACAGAAACGGCGGACCGGACCGCCGCTTCAAGAACAACCGAGAGTTGCCGGAAATCCGGATGGGGTACTTGGCGCTCGGTTCCGAGACCGGGCTCAACATTCTCATTCAATCGACGAACGTCGAGGCGGTCCGCGCTGCCGCGGAAGCACTCGCTCAATATGCCACCGGCCGATCGTCGCCTTCTGCTCGTGAGGACGTTTCACGACAGCCGCCCGAGGTTCTCGCTGCTCTGCGCGCCCTGGGGCTCAGGGCAATTCCTTCGAAGCAGGACCTCCGCAAGCACTACCTCGAACTCGCGACCCGGACACATCCTGACAGGCTCGGGGCAGCTGGACGCGACGTACGAATGCTCGCGGAAGAAAGGATGAAGGAAATCAACGCGGCCTACGCCACCCTGCGCGCGCTGGCCAAGGGAGCACCGCCGGCCGAAGAACCACTCGATCTTGCGCCAGCGCCCGTCGAGTCTCCCCTTCCCTGGTGGAAGCAGCCAACGACGACCGCCGCAGCAATTGCCTTCGCCTGTTGCATCGTCATCTTCGCAGGCTTCCGCGCCCTTCCCGACGAGGCACTGAGGTCTAAAGCGGTACCTTCCGCCGCCACGCGAGCAGCTGCGCCCCAACAGACCCGCTCGTTCACGACGATCATTCCGCGCGCTTGCACTCTCCGCACGGAAGCCTCGAGTAAAGCGGCTGCGGTTATCTCCCTCCCGCCAGGTGCGGGCGTCGCAGTCATTGAAACGGCCGACTCTTGGCGCAAGGTTGCGACGTCTGACGGCCCGGAGGGATGGACAGGACCCGCGTGCTGGCGACCGCTTCGGACATCTGGTCAGGCATGCCGGTCGAACGCGGACTGCGTAAGCGGCGCGTGCCGTGAGACTGAGACAGGGCGTGCGTGCAAGTGACCGCGTGGCGCGGGCGTTGCTGGAAGCCCCATTCTCATGATCTGCCGTCGTCAGGCCGCGGGAGTACCTTCCCCGCATGGACCCGCTGCCGCCGATGCCTAGCAACGGCCAGTGCGTCTGTGGCCGCGCGCCGTTCTTCCAGCGTTCCGGTGTCGTTGGCCAGCCCGGGCACTTCCACTGCCGGCGGTGCGGACGGCGGTACAGGTCGAGCGAGGAGGGATGGACGCCAGGGGAGACCCCGCCCGAATCTAGGAACCGGGCCGGCCTGATTGCCGCAGCATTGCTGTTCGCGTCCAACGCCAAGACAACTATAGCACGAAGGTCAACCAGTTCTACAGGGAAGAAGGCGACAACAAAGGCTACGCATTGAGAGCGTAGCGGGCCGAGAGTATGCTAGCCAGCCAGGAGGAAAGGAGTATGCGCGCTCGATGTGTCGCCTCCATCGTCCTCTTAGCGGGTCCGGTCGCTGCGGCGACTTGGGTCCAGGTCGCAACTAATACCCAGGACGAACCGCTTGAAGTAGACGCCGAATCGATCCGATTCGAGGGTAATACGCGGACGATCTGGGCGCGGCATACGCTCAGTGCCAACAGTGATGCATCTAGCCGTGTACGACAGGTGGTGTCGCGATACGTCGTCGACTGCGCTGAAAGCACGATGCGACAGCGCGAAGTCGTCGCTTACGACGCCAACCATGTGCTGATTGAGAGCACCGTCTCGAAGGACCTACCTCAAGCCGTCGTCCCAGGGTCGGTCGGTGAAGAGGTGTTTAGACGGATTTGTTCCCTTCCCGTTCCTGGCGCAGAGCAGGCCGCGGGTCACAACGCACGCACTTGGAAGCAGATGCTTGATACCAGGGAAGGAGAGCCAGTAGAAGTCGATGTGTCCTCGTTTACGGCGCAAGGAAAGTTCAGAAGCATGTGGGTGCGGCAGACGAGAGCGCCGTCGAGCGACGATGCGACACGGCACCATATCGAGCACATGTACATAGATTGCGTCGAGGGCAGCTATCGAACAGATCGTGCATACAATTATGACGACAACGGCGCGTTATTGGCTGAATCGATGCCGAGTAAGGAGCCACAGCAACCCGCGCCTGATACGATCGGCGAGAAGCTTGTAAAGGAGGCGTGTTCTGTAAACGAAGACGCCCTCAAGGGTCCCAAGTCGCCAAAGAAATCGAAGCCAGCAAAACGTCGGAACAAGCATCCGGCCGACTTGCCCGTCACGAACGTGTCCAATTCCACTTGAAACGGCTCTGTCTTTCACGGTGCCGCCCTGGGCCTTCGCGCACGACGGCAGTCTGTTCGAGTGGTTAGCCCAGGAAGAAGGGCGCGACGAAGTCCAAGGTGTCGTGACATCATCGTCGGCGCGGCGAAGTGCCACATGCTACACGCGAGCACAGACCTTCGGGGCGGAGCTATCGGCAGTCGCCGGGGTGGACGGCGAACTCCGTAAAAAGCAAACCATTCCTGTCGCGATACTTATAGTGAATAGCCAATCCGGCATTTCTAAACCTTTTCAACGCCTCGCCTTGACAGTAGTTTGAACGCAATGTTCTCAGCATCTGACTTCGGAACTGCTCGTTGGCTTGGCTCGTTCTCGAGTCGATGTTGGGCAGTGTGTAGAGATACGTGAACGCGGTCCCAGGACCAGCCTCAGCACCGTCAAGTCGCGTCTCGTCGTCAATTGCCTTCGGCGCCATTGAGTTAATTGCGGTGATCGCATTTGTAACAATGTCGTCGAGTTTCTGCTCTTCCGCGCTGAGCTTGTTCGATTCTTGCCAGGCAATAAGCAAGGCGAAGTAGGCCAGCGCGCCTACCCACGTCCGATAGCCCTTGGCATGACCGGTGGTCTCCGAAGCGGTTGCGGTATCCCATGAGGACGGCTTGCCTGCTTTCACTACCTCGTAGGCGTGCGCGAGCGTGAAGAGTCCCACCAACGGGACACCCGCGGCCAGCCCTCGCCAGAAGACGCCGAAGTTCCTGCGGACCGCCACGCCGAAGCGAAGGCGGGTACCATCGATTCCCCGGACCTTGATCCCTAACAGCGCCTTCCCCGGGGTGTTCCCGAAGAGAGAGTAGATGGCCGCGTCAAGAAGCATGCTTAAAGGCATCAGTGCCCAGAAAAAGAGGAAGGCTGCTATCGGGTTCGCCAACGTGTGTAGGAAGTTGGGGTAATTCGCGGAAGCGAGCAGCGCGCACACCACGCCAACGACCACGGCCAGAACGTAAGTAAACAGCGTGATGTCCAGCATCCGCGCCCAGTAGCGAGGCCATGGCCGCGCCGGACGTGGAGACACATTCGAGCTTGCCTCGGCCTGCGTCAGCTTCGCTTCAGCCTCGGGCTGTACCGGGAGATTCAGTGGCGGAGACGTCTCGGCCGCTGGGGGAGGCACCGGCGGCGGACTGGGCATTTCGCGGTCGACCGACGATGGCGCGGCAACATGCTTTGGATCCCTCCGCCGGTCGAGCATGCGTGCGATGACGAATAACTCTGCGATCCCACCAATGACGGAAAGCACGATGAGGTCATGCTCCAGGAGACCGGAGGCGAGCAGCAGGAGAGGAATGAGGCTATAGGTTACGAATCGCGTGTATGACATTGCGGCATTCCCTCGCCCTTGTTGGCGCGGATGTCTTCGCGGTACGGGCATTCTACAGTCACCGGTGCGATGCAAGAAAGCCGCAGGAGCGGACCCGCCTAGGCGGTGGCTGACGCGGTGAAGCGAACGACCAGTCGCCCCCTGCGCGGAGGCGTCTCGTTAGCGTGGATCTCATAGAGAAGTTCGATCGGCCGGATCGGGATGCTGTCACCTTTGAAGGTCAGGCCGAAGTGCTCAAGCGGCTCGCTTCGGTTGAAGCGGATCGGTCCCGGTATCTCGTAGATCACCAGCCCATCGTTCTCCCGCCAGGTGGGCCCGGCGAACGCGATCTGCCGAGCGAAGGGCGGCGGCCAGTCGTGGGTCCGCCTGCTGGCGAACTTTGGCATGCGTTCACCGATCTGGTTCCAGACGTCCCCCTTCGAGTTCCTCCACTTCGGATAGATCGGGAATGGCGGAAACATGATCGGCTTGTTCACTGCCTCGACTCCTTCAGGGATTGTGATGAAGACGCGCACATCTCGGGCATCCTTCAGTCCCTCATTGACGATCTTGAGTTGAGCGTGAAGGGTCCGTGCGAGCGTTGCTTCCGCGATCCCCTGAACTCGCGCGGTGTCCTGCCACTTCTGTAGCCAGTTACCGACCCGACCGTCGCACTGTTCGAGCTGATCGGCCGCTGTCGGGACACGGAACTCGGTCGCGTCGACCCGTGCCCGTGCTTGGAACAATTCGGTCATGTAGTCCGACGCGAGCTTGTCGGGGTCGATCAATCGCAAGGCAGGAGTCTGAAGCTCTTGAGAGCCGTTCTCGAACGCGAGGCTCAACTTAGGGCCCGCGCCTGAATAAGTCGATCATGTGGCAGGGGCTGGGGGATCGACAAGAAGCGGCGGCCATGATCTACCGTTCTGGTGAACGCCGAGAAGATGGTTGGTCAAAAGTTCCGTCGGCTGAAGGCGTCGATGGACGAGCGCCTGAAGCGGCTGTGGGCAGGCGCTGAAGCCGAGGCGATTGGCTACGGCGGGATTGCGACGGTGGCGCGTGCCACTGGCATGGCCATCAGCACGGTGACGCTTGGCCGCAACGAGGTGCGGGCCGGCGTGAAGACCAAGGGCTTGGTCAAGGTTCGGCGAGAGGGCGGTGGCAGACGACCTCACGAGGTCGTGCATCCGGAGTTGGTTCCGGCACTGGAGAAGTTGGTTGATCCGGTGACTCGCGGCGATCCGGAATCGCCGCTACGGTGGACCTGCAAGAGCACTCGGACGCTCTCGGCAGAGATGTTCGCGCAGCACGGAATCCGAGTCGGCGGTAAGACGGTTGGACGGCTGCTGCGGAGTCGTGGCTACAGTCTCCAGGCGGCGCAGAAGACGGTGGAGGGTGCCCAGCATCCAGATCGCAACGCGCAATTCGAGCATCTCAATGCCAAGGCTCAAGATTGCATCGACCGGGGCATTCCATTCATCTCCGTCGATACCAAGAAGAAGGAGCTTGTCGGTAACTTCAAGAACGCGGGCCGCGAATGGCAAGCGGAGGGACAGCCGGAGATCGTCGACGTCCATGACTTCCCCAGCGACGCCATTGGCAAGGCGATACCCTATGGAGTGCTCGACGTCGCCAACAACAGCGCCTTCGTGTCGGTGGGCACCGACCACGATACGCCGGTGTTCGCGGTCACCTCGATCGAGACGTGGTGGAAGCGAATGGGCTCAAAGCGCTACCCGGATGCGAAGGAGATCTTCATCACCGCCGATGCCGGCGGCAGCAACGGCTACCGGTCGCTGGTGTGGAAGGCCGAACTCCAGCGTCTTGCCGACAAGCTCGGACTCTCTATCCGTGTCAGCCATTTCCCGCCCGGCACCAGCAAGTGGAACAAGATCGAGCATCGCCTCTTTTCCTTCATCACCATGAACTGGCGCGGCAGGCCGCTGCGTAGCTACGAGACGGTGGTCAACCTCATCGGGAACACCACGACGCGAATGGGACTCGTTGTCCGAGCCGCCCTCGATCGTCGAAACTACCCAATCGGCAGGAAGATCTCTGCCAAAGAGTTCGGGGCGCTCAAGATTGAAAGAGATAGCTTCCACGGCGATTGGAACTATGTCATCCGCCCGCGCGGCGAACCACATTGAGTAATCGACTTATTCATGCGCGGGCCCTTAGCGTGCTTGTCTTCGTACTGGCGGATCTCCTCCTTCTGTCGTTCGATCGTCAGGTCGCGCGGATCCGCTTCAGCGGCGCGCTCGTATTTCTCGGACGGCTCGATCGCATCGAACCCGAGCTGTTCGGCACGTTGTCGCAGATTCATGTCATCGGCGACGACAGCGATGCGGTCTTGCGTCTTTCCCTGCATGACGAACATCGAGCCGAGCAGTTGATCGTCCGGTGCGTCCCATTCGAGATCGTGCTTGCCCATCAGCTCGCGCGACGGTGGGCCGCAGTAATCGACAGTGACACCAGGACGGCCGTCGATCTCCTTGCCCTTCTTGAGCGTGCTGATCTCCTTGATCGCCTGTCGGGCTCGATCTCGCTTGCCGAAGTCCTTCCCATGTTTGTGCGCGTCGAGCTCCTTCGTGACGATCGGGGCTATCACAACGACTACGTCATCGGTCGTCTGAAGCAGATCCTTCCAGTCGATCTCGCGGATGGGCTTGAACTCCATCAGGAGGGACGTGTCGACGAACGCTCGGATCGCCATTGGAGTCGCCTCGCACCACCTCGCATCAAGAGCGTCCCGTTTGTCGGCTCAACCCGATGAGGTAGCTCTCCGCGTGCTTCCGCTGGACGTCCGCGCGCTTCTGAAGGTAGTCGACGACTGAAGGCACGGCGGGCGCCAGACCGCTTGCAAAGGCGAGGGCCGCGTGGCCGAGGGACATTCCCATAAAATACGCGATCGAAAGGGTCGGCATCTCCCACGTCACGACCCTCTTTATTAGATCGCCGAACAGCTTGTCGCGCGCGGATTTCATCTCGTTCTCGTACTCGCGTAGTTTTGGCGCAACCTCACTCGCAATGATGCAGGCGACCGTTGTGTCAAGGTCGGCAGGCTGCACGTCGTCGAGGCGAGTGGCGAGGCTGTTCAGCTCCGTCGACCAACCTGCGTAAGCATCTTTCGCGGACTCCCGATACGCGATCACGTCCGAAATGGTGAGGTGCTGGAGCGCTTGATCGGGAATAACCGCCCTTGCTACGGCAAGCCCAAGCAAGGGTGCGTGAGCCACCGTTCCCTCGACATATGGGCGGGACGTTCGGAGCGCGATCAAGTGCGACCAGACCGGATCGTCGGTCACTGGGAGCAGACCAGTCTTCTCCGAGACCAACAACGCGCTCGTCACCTCGACCGAAGCGTCCGTGATCAAGAAACGGAGAGTGGCCCGTCGGCCTTCAGTATCCTCCACTTGAAACATCCTTCCCATGTCGCTGTCGGCCAGCGGAACGTGCCGAAGTGCGGGATCCGCGACAAGAGCTGACACGACCTCCCTACCGGAACGGCTCCGGTACTGACCGTCGGCCTGGACCAACGTATCGGCGAAGACGGGATCGTGTTGTAGGCCGTCCAGAAGTACGCGGCGGAAGTCGCCAGCATCTAGGTCGATGGGTAGATAGCGTTCAAACAGCGGTGTCGCCCACACTCCAGAAGGGGTCTTGAAGACAGATAGAGGGACGGGTGAACTCGCCATCGCCGTCACGAATTGTCGCATCGGCGAGGCCATTCCGACCGATCCCCACTGCTCTCCCGCCTCCCCGAACATGGTCCCTGAGTGGTCCATGAACGCGATTTTCTCGGCCACGATCAGAAGCCTCTTGAATGTTCCTTCGTCGCAGCTCGATCCCCCGCAGTACAGCAGCTTCATCGTTGGTCCGCTCCTTCGGGGAGGGAGCGTAGCATCTTGATCGCCGCGTGGAAGAGGGTCCACCGAGCTGCTACCCTCCGCACGTGCCGGACCTGTCGCCCCGTCCCGCCGACCGTCAATTCCCATTCTCTCCTGGATCGGGTCGCCCGGGATCCTCGGCTGCCTTAGCGGTCCCTGGCGGCTTGTGGCACGTCTTATTCCTGGCGATGCACGAGTTCCCGCAGGGTTTGCCCTTCCGGCAAACTGGCCCCGTTTTCTTGGTGCTCCGCGAAGTAGATCGGGATCTCCCTCTTGCGACGCTGCTTGACCCGTCGACCGGCGAGGCAGCGGCGTGATTCTGAAGAGCGATGCAGCAAAGCAGCGCGACGACAACGGCAACAATCCCCCGTGCGAGCTTTTTGTGCAAGACGCGGCCCCCCCTCGGTGATCACGATCGGAAGCTGCAAGCCAACGTTACTCGGCGAACGAAACCCAGATGGACGGTTACGGGCAATCTGGAAGCGAGGGCAAATTGTTCTTCGTCGTGTCGTCGGGATGCGTGGTCAGGTATTTCTTTCCTGTTGGGCTATGCCTCGCAACTCGTACGGTGGTTGTCCTCCCGCCTTCGTCGACGTAGAACTCAGACATGTTGCTCTCGATCTCGCGGATCGCTGTATCCTCTGACTTCTTCCATCCGCTGCCCCCGATGTTCTGGATCCGTTCGTAGTGATTCTGCCGGTTCGTCTTGTTGATGCACTGCACGCGATATTTCGTCACCATTCCTGTTCCCCCTCCTCGTGAGCTTCTTGAACCCGCGGTAACATCGAAGAGCACATCTCGGTTCTCCATGGGAAGCGGCCGAGAAACGGGCCGCCATGGCTCGAAAACGAGCCCTTTCGTCACGAACCGTTTCCGTTTCAATTTAGCGGAGGTGCGCTCGTGACGCGGCGGCTCATGTGTCCGAAGCAGAGCTGAATGCAGAAGGGTTTCTCCTTTTCGATCAGATCGGCGCAGGGTCGTATCTTGATCCTCGTCCCATGTACGATGTGACTCATATCGAACCCGCCGGTCGCAGGGGCAAGCGTGTCACGCAGTCTCCCGGAGTTGCTCGCAGCATCGCCGATCACGGTGGCAGAAGTGATCGCAATCGGCGGTCGTCTCCGGAAAGGAACGGTGCGCATCGAAGAGGTTCTCGACGAGAACATCTCGCCGGCTCACCGCGGCGAACGCCTCGATGACGTTGTGAAGTTGATCGCAAGGGTCCGCCGGGCTGAGCGCGACCGGGAAGAGATACGCGACAGACTGGATTCACGCACCAGGAAGCTATCCGCGAACAAGCACAAGGAACTCAACGAGCAGCTCGCGAACATTGCGGCAAAAACGCACCGGCTTCTGCGCGCTCTGCCTCTAAGGCGCACAGTGATCGAGCGGATCGCGGAGCGTGTGCGGCAGCTGCTCGAACCGGCGTCCAAAGCACAACGCGAGGTCGATGCGTTGCAGACGCGACTCGGCACGGAATCGCCGGTCATCCGCCGCCTCCTACGAGCGGCCGAGGAAGAAAATAGGTTTGGTATAGCGGCTCGGACGCAGTTACGTCGGTTGGGCCTCACGGACGCCGAAATTCCGAGCATCCGATCATTTCTCTTCAGCGCTCCTCGCATGGTGCGACGAGTGGAAGAGCGGGCCGGTGTCTCGACGAGCGATCTAGCCGATCTGTATGAGGCGCTCGTTCGTGCTGCTGCCCCGTCAAAGCCTGAGAGGATCAACGTTGTGGTGGACCCGACTAAGACGTCCGGTGTTGGCCCCGCGCGCAAGCGCGGGCAGGCGTACGTCGAGGATCCCATGGTGCGAAGGGCCATTGAGGTCCACGCGATGAACCTCGCAAGTGACTACTACGAGGCGCAGGGCTTCATGGTCGAGGACGCTTCTCGGACGAGGCCCTTTGATCTGCATTGCCACCGAGGGAGCGAAGAAGTGCGCGTTGAGGTGAAGGGAACACGAAGCGAGGGAACAGAGATTCTCGTGACTGCGGCTGAGATCGTGAACGCCCGTGGAGATCGGTGGCGCACTGACCTGTTCATCGTGGGCCTAATCGAAGTCACGCGGGCGACCGACGGCACGCTTCTCGGGCGCGGCGGTGCGCCGCGCGTGATCGAGGGTTGGAGGCCTGAAGATTCAGACTTGATCCCGACTCAGTTCCGGTACCTCGTGCCTCCGGAAATCTCCAGCTAGTTCGAGTGCCACGCCCGCGGATGCGGCCGAAGACGCTTCAACGGTGGCGTGGACGCGACGGGCGGCCCGAGGCAGCGACGGCCCCAAGGGCGGCGGTGCTATTGAGCTACTCTCGGCCCAGGGAGGACTTCCGGCACATGTCCGCTGCGAGCCAGGGATTGGAGGAAGCAGCCCAGCTCCTCGATGGACGGTCACCCGTCGAGGTGCGAACGATCTGCATCGAGGCGCTACGTCGGTGGCACCGCCATTCCCCCAGCGAAAGACTGGCGACCATGCACGGCGCGCTGGGCTTGTACGTCGCGCAACTCATGGTCGATGAGGGGAAGGCCGCAATCGATCCCAATCTCGCGAAGGAGGCCTTCCTTTACCGGCAGGCGGCTCCAGAACTCGCGCCGGTGATGGAGTTCGTCGCGTGGCTCGAAAGAGCCGGGCTTGCGCGCCCGCGCTACTTCATCAGGGGCGTAGCGACACAAACCGCTGGAGCTGGCGGATACGGTGGCATGCAGTGGACCATCTCGGGCTCGGCGGAAGTTGAGAGTCTCTACCTGACCGACAGCGGCCTTCGACTGCTTGAATTGGAGGACGATCATCCGCTTTCGCCGGGCTACCTGGCGCGCCTGCGAACGAGGCATACCGACCTGCCGGATGAAGTCGTTGCCGTCGTCTCGGACGCGCAGGCATGTCTTGAGTTCCGACTGCTGCGACCGAGCATCGTGCTGCTCGGGGTGGCATACGAGATGGCGATCTTCAACGTACTGCACAAGCTCGCCGAACGAGCCATCGGTCCAGGGACAAAGAAGGTCGATCACATGAACGCTGTCGAGAGGATCGCTGAATTGCGCAAGCTCGTACCGCTCCTCGTCTACAGCAATGAGGATCGCGCCCTTGCAACGGCCGCCGTTGACTTCGCTGACCACCTCCGCGATCGGCGCAACGGAGCCTTGCATCCGATTGAGAGCTGGCCGTTCGACGACACCGGCGAGGCGGAAGAGTGGGCGCTCTCCGCAGCGCGACACCTACCGATCGTGTGGGACATCGCGAGTCGAGAACTGCGCCCAAGGGCGGCATGATTCCAGGAGGACGCAGGCCCGGAGCCCTGTGGCGGGGTGGGCATGGCCGGCGACGGCGGCGCCCAAACCGGAACCCCGTCCACCGGCACGGTGGGACGCGAGCTGAAGCCCGCGGCCTGGACGATCACGATCGGCCGGGCAGGGCGGAGCTGGCCTCCCCTCTGAGCGCTCCGTTTACATGGGGTTTACATGGAAGAGGGGCGCGGAGGCCTGCAGGGGCCGCTAGGTGCTTGATCTCCCGAGGGGAGCCCCTGCGGAAACGCATTCATGAACCGTCAGCGGTCCGCTCCCCTGGGGTACGACGATGAAGCAGCTCACCAAGGGGAAGGGCGGACAGCGTCGGGGCGCAGCCGCTGCCACGGTCGAAGCACGCGCCTCGAAGGCGATGGCCTGATCGAAGGGGTGGCCGGACGCAATACTCGGTCAGTCAGGTGCGCGCGTCCGTTGCCGTCTGTCCAGTAGCCTGATCGTTGGGTTGTCCGGGCGGCTTCGGAGCGGCCATTCGAGGCACGATCTCGCTCATCGTGTAGTGGACGAACTGCTTGCCGAGTTCGGTTAGCTCGTAAGGCTCGGTGTCGTCGAACGCCGACTTCATCACCGACGATGTTGACCCGGTTCGTCTGGCGGGACGCTTCACGAACTCACCCACGTAGTTCGTCTCGCGGTGCTGTCTGATGACGCCCCCGGTGCTCAGATCGCGGATCAGCAACTTGAATAGATCCGCCTCGGCCGAGTCTTCGCGCGGCTGCGAGCCGTGGATCGAAGCCCAAATCTCCGCCCGGGTGGAGCCGGGTTGCTTGTAGATGACGCGGATCACGGCGAAATGCGCCTCGTGGTACTGCTCGATCCAATCGATGAACAAGCGGACCACATCATCCGATGTGATCGAAGTACCTCCGGCGTTTGCGAGCAACTGCTGCACGAGTCGCCGCTTCTCCTTCGTCGCCGCTTCATCCCAAGTACGAAAACCCTGTCTGACGAGCCCCAGATACTCGTCACTCTCGATCCGCTTCTTGACCTCATCCCCGAATTGATCGAGTCGGCCCGTGATCTCGTTGATCGCACCCGCGACGTCACGCAGGCGCTGGTGGTGTTCTTCGAGCCACTTCTTCTGGAGTGAATTCACCTTGCCCTGGTCGTGTTCGCCATAGAATCCCGCAGCCGCACCGATGAGACCGCCGACCCAAGGCAGGCTGCCAAGCACCGCGAGTACGAACCGCGCGTAGCGCGGATACTTGTTAGCATCTAGGCGAGCAAGCTCATCGCGGATGTCGTCGCCCTCTGGTGGCAGGACGACGAGTTCAGTGCTCGGCTTATCGGTGTCTGCCATTTGGGTTTTATGCCACGTCCTTCGGTCGCGCGCAGCGAAGCTATCACAGTGGTGCCCCGGCCTGACTCGAACAGGCGGCCCCAGGTTTAGGAAACCTGTGCCCTATCCACCTGAGCTACGGGGGCGCAGCTCACGCTTTTCCTTAGCACAGGTTCACTGACCAGTGATCCGGGATCATCTCTCTGGAGGCCGGTACGCAGCGAGCGTCCGGCCGCTGCCGTTCGTAACGCTGTTGCTCTTCGAGGTGCGTGGCTTCACCGGCTCGTGTTCGTCGAGGCGCGGCGAATCGTCGCCGTGCAGCTTGATCCGCCAGGCGCTCAGTGTCTCACGGTCCTTCTCGGCAACCGGCAGGTCTTCCGGTCGGGGCATCGCTACCGTAGATCATAGCTCACTATCTGTGGCAAGCGAATTAGTCGCGCAGGGCACTAACCTTAGTGGGTGTTGAAGTCGTTGTACGGCGTCTTGAGCACGACGGAGACATAGATTTCCAACAGCGCTTGTCGTGTCGGGTCGCTCTCCTCAACAAACCGAAGATCCATCCTGCGAATACGTTCCTTCGCCTCAGTAAAGGCCGCGCCGAAAATCGGATCGGCTTGAAGTGCCAGCCGCGAGCCGTCAGCAGCGTTGTAGGTCGCCTGCAACCTACCCGTAACTTCGCGGGCAATCCTAAACGCGAAAACAGCTTGGTTGTGCTGTGAGGCTGGGATCGAGTGCTGCCGAAGCCTCTGGCGGAAATGGCGTGTACGCCCCGCGTACAAGTGCTTCTCGCCCTCGCTGAACAGGTAGATGCACGACGCGGGGAGCTTGGAGATCGGCGTCGGCAACCTCTCGATGCTCACCGGAGCCATGCTGATCAGGCGCTCGTAGGAAGGATGCAGCGCCTCTACGTACTGCTGAAAGGCTGCGTTCATCGGATTTCTCCACTCTGCTTCACAGGCAGATTAGGTCTACCCGTGTTGTAACTCAGGCTCGACACTAGTGCTCTGACCGGGGCGTGGTGATCCGTCGTCGCGCTTGCAAGGCGGATCGGTTTCTGATCTACAGCTTGAGATGCCGACGACAGCGAGATTCGCGGGGCTCAAGCTCGCCGAGGGCGATCGCGCGCGCTTGAAAAAGATGCTGACCGGTCGCACGTCGATGAGCGCGAGAGCGTGGCGCCGTGTGCGCACGCTGCTCCTGCTTGACCGAGGCTACACCGTGACCGCGGCAGCCGAGGCGGTCGGGAGCTATAGACGAGAGACGGCGCGGATCGGAAAGCGCTACCTGGCGCGCGGGCTCGAGCATGCGTTGAGCGACGATCCGCGCCCCAAGCCGATGCCGCTGCTCGACAGCACCCAGGAGGCCGCGGTCGTCGCGATGGTCTGCGGCCCGCCGCCGGAGGGCCGCGCACGCTGGAGCGTCAGGCTGGTGGGCTGTGAAGCGAGGGATCGCGCCACAGCTGGGACGAGAGACAGCGCGGATTGCCCTCGCGGACCATGGCCTCAAGCCGTGGCGGGAAAAAAATGTGGTGCGTGCCCACGATCAGCGTCGAGTTCGTGGATCGCATGGAGGACGTGCTCCGTCTCTACGCCCGTAAGTTGGATCCGCTGGAGCCGGTCGTTTGCCTCGACGAGCGCCCGGTCGTTCTGCACGAAGACGCGAAGCCCGGCGTCCCGATGAGGCCGGGCAGGTTAGCGCGCAGGGACTACGAGTACGGCCGCTGCGGCACTGCAAACATCTTCTGCGTCGTCGAGCCGCTGACCGGGATGCGGCTCACGTTCGCGACGGCCAATCGCAAACGACCGGCGTTCGTGCGAGCCCTGCAAAAGATCGCTTTGCGCTATCGGCACGCGCGGCGGATTCCATCTCGTGCTCGATAACCTGAACATTCATTCTCAGGTCTCGCTGGTGCAGGTCCTGGGCGAGCTCGATGGCCGGAGGCTCTGGCGCCGCTTCGTTGTTCATTACACCCCGAAGCACGCCAGTTGGCTCAACGCAGCTGAGATCGAGGCCAGCCTCGTTTCTCGCGAGTGCCTCGGCCGGCAGCGCATCGCCTTTCTCGTGGACCTCATCTCGCGCGTCAGCGCGTGGCGCCTCGCGGCGCAGAAAGCTCGCCGGACAATCAACTGGAGATTTCGCGTCAACGACGCGCGCCGCGTCTTCCGCTACGGCGGACTCGCTACGGCGCGGTCAGAGCACTAACCCCAGTGATCACCTGGGTTGAACATGGAATCAGACCGCGTAGCCAGCATGGGCGAACCATTGGCGACAATGTCGAGGTGTAATTCGAAACCGCGCGCGGCGAGCGACGCGGCGAAGAGCGACGGCATCTCGCGGA
>WNFD01002959.1_pt1 | contig 26771 bp, 21 predicted proteins | sample 5400491 | NCBI WGS metagenome assembly WNFD01 (sample SAMN13153343, study PRJNA577476) | soil metagenome | isolation source: 120 cm saprolite under Douglas fir tree site 2 hole 2 replicate 2 | place: USA:California | collected 2015-04-18
TGGCGACGTCGGGCTTCATCACCGGCACGTAGCCGGTCTGCCCGGCCACAAAGCCGGCGAAAGCGATCCAATGGACGTTCCCCGCATCCGTGCCATCGCCGCAGCCCTGGAGGCACGACTGGAGCTCGTCCCAGTAATAAGCGACCGTGCCGTCTGCATTGCCGAGCGACACTGCCCGGAACGTCCCCCCTACGCCGAAGGTCGAGAAGGCGTTGGTCACGACCGCCGTGTAGGTGAGCGTGTCGCCGGGGATGGCCGAAGCCTTGTCGACGCCGAGGGTGAGCCCGAGGGCGGGGTTGACGGTGATCTGGGCGGGGTCGACGGTCTTGGAGAGGTGGAGGCCGGCGTTGCCGGCCGCTAGGGCGGGGGCGGGCGCGGTTTGCCCGAGGAGGGCGAGCGCGCTGACGGCAGCGATGGCGACCCGAAGAGACACCCGTGTACGGCGGTGCGCGACCTCGCGGACCATGCCCCTACCCTCCTCCCAACGACCGACCCCGACTCGATGCGGAGTTAAGCAGCGTTAAGTCGAATAGTCAATGGAAATAGCACGTTTCCGGTTAGGCGGCGCTCCTACTCAAGCCCAAGGTGGCCGGCGGCAATGTACTCGGTGAGCCGATGCAAGTCGGTCCACAGGGCACGATGGCCATCATCCAGGACCCGTCCGGCCGTCATCGGCGTCTGGCAGCCGAACCAGATGCACGGCTCGCCGGTGATCGGCAAGGCGAACGCGTACGGCTGGGCCGAGCTCAACTCGCGCGGCGTCGAGAAGGCCAAGCCCTTCTATCAGAAGGTGTTTGGCTGGGGCGAGGAGAAGAGCGAGATGGCCGAGGGCATGGAATACACCGAGTTCCTAGCCAATGGCGAGAGCATCGCGGGCGGCATGGAGATGAACTCGATGGTTCCGGCCCAGGTGCCGAGCTACTGGCTCGCGTACTTCACAGTGGCCGACGTCGACACGTCGCATAAGACGGCGGTCGAGCACGGCGCGAAGGAGCTGTTGGAGCCGCAGGACTTCCCGGGCGGCCGATTCTCAATCCTAAGCGACCCGCAGGGTGCCTCGATCGGCCTCCTGAACATGAAGGAGTAGCGAGAACCGTCTGATCGCGGGCCGGCACCACGCGGGCCCCCCTACTTCTGACGCCAGGCCGCCCTGGCCGCCGGCTTGTATAGAAGCGGATCCCGAGCCCGCTCACACCGAAAACACCGCGAAGATCAGGTATGACTGAGCGGGTGCGGGCGCACGAAACGGCACCGAGTGCTCACAACGTGAACTGGCGCCTCGCTTGCGATAGCGCACCCATTATCAAGAGCACCTGACAGTTGTTGCGGAAACCGCACAGGCCGTGGAGGCGGCCCATTGGGTTGACGTCAACAGCGTTCGCTCCGAGCACAGAAAAGCTGCAGTCGGTGCTAAAATCATGTACGTGGATGCTCAGATCGGCCCAAGTCCGGTCGTATCTCAGCGCGAGATCCTTCGAGTCCTAGACCCGATGCTTCGTGGGTCGCAACGCGCACGGTTCCAGACCCTTCGCGAGAAGAGAGTCGTATCAAAAGGTATTCGGAAAGCAGTCCCAGGCCCCAGCGGCAAACTTCGTGGATCTATCCATCTGTTCTCAACGTTGAACCGAGATTCCGTGCGTCTCTATCGTCAAGGACATCACGCTCAGGCTCGCATGGTCGCGCGCGACGCTGCCTCCCTTGAGTCCGAAGCTGACTTTCGAGAATTGGTCGATCTGCTCGCGACTTTTGCTTCGCGAAACGAGGAAGCGCTGCGAATTGTGGCTGAGATACCTTGGCGAGCAGTGCGCGCAATTGAGATGACAAATGCAGCGGCCCAACAGATGCTCCTTGCCGCCGCCAATGCGGCCGAAGCAATCAGGACGACAAACCACGCATTCGAGGAGATTTCACGGGTCCTCGGACGGGTCGATTCCATCCATGAGAGCTTGGCTTCTATTCTCACCCTGTCGGGCAGATTCACGCTCCCAGCAATGCAACTCGAGGGCTTGGGCCTGGATCAGGTGGGTGCGGCGGTTGAGGTCGAGTGGGAACAAGTTGACCCCGGTGCACTAATCGTCTCAACGTCGGGTGGCGTGGGCAGTGTCCAGGGAGTTGCAACTCAGCCGGGCTGGACGGCATTCAGCTTGCCACCGAAAATATCCGTCTCACCGTCGCGCTTCGCGACTCTTAGTCGCCAACTGGAGGAAATGGCTGTGGCCATTCCATCAATTCCGTTACGCGCCCTAAACGAACCTGATTGACCGGCGGCGAATTCAGGTTGTAACGGCAACGAGGGCGGACGTCCAGACCCTCAGTCGATTCCGGTGTGCGAGCGCTTACTGGTACGAGCAGGAAGTTGAATCTTTTATCACCAAAGGTCTGGTTTCTGAGATTCCACGGCGGGGATCGTTGGCGAACGCTGTTCTGTTTAAGGTAGGGCCGCAACTCATCGCAGTGGCAGCCCATCGACCAATGGAGGTTGATAGCCCGGGCGAGCCTCGAACTCTAAGTGCTACGCACCTGCGAGCCCTTGCAATAGCCCTTACGTTTCAAGGAGCCAAGTTGAGTGACGGCGGCCGGCTGTCGACTATGGTGTTGCACGCGGCGATCACGAACGCTCTTCGAGTGCGCGGCCACGAACCTTTGATCGTCGGATTGGTTGCGGCCGAGAATGCCCGGAGTCGGAGGCTCTGTGCACGAGAGGGATTCGTTGAAGATACGGTGCATGAGATGGTCTGGAGCGAGCATATGAGAAGGTCGATGGAGTATGTCTGGGTATCAGCCGCTATTGGGCTCGAAGAGTCCATGTCCTAGGGCCCAGGCATCGGCGCGAGCGATCGCCACCTACAGCTCACCAGGGGTCATGACTCAGCATCGCACGGTTTTGATATCCGAGGCTTATCGCGAGCATAAGACGACAGATGGTGCCCACTCCGGCGACCGAGCCATCGGCGCTAACTACACTCTGGGCATCCGTCATGTCGCATTCGCAGTCGACGACGCCGACGCTGCCGTCGCAGGCGTACGAGCCCTCGGCGGGGAGCTCGTCGGCCAGGTCGAGCCGCATGAAGACATGTCATCGGCTCTGCAATCAGCCGAGCTGCTCAGCAAGCTCGACGATGATCCCGTCGGGGATTCCGCCTAGGCCTCACCACTCATTACGTCACCGAGCTCCTTCGACACGTCCTCGCCTTGCCGGGCACGATCGACGAGACTCTTGATTCGATCCGCAGTACGAGGGTCGTTAAAGGCGCGGCGCAGCAGTTTGGCGGCGTCTCGGCGGACTGTCTTATCGACCGTCGATGTCTTTCTGCGGTTCTGACTCGCCGACTCCTCGGTATCGACTCGCAACCTGCGAACGGTTTTGCCGGCCCGGTCACTCACGACCAGGCCGCGAGACTCGGCCAGTTTCGTAAGAACATCGGCTGGCGAGAAGTCCTCGGGTATCGACTCGTGCCAGGAAACCTGAAGGATCTTATAACCGGCGAGTTTCTTCCTAGGCGCCGCTGAGGCGCCACCTGGACCGACCGATCGTGCTCGAGCCACGAGTGCAGTTTGCCGTAAGAGAAGCAGGCTTGTGAGCAGGACGGCACGTTAAAGGGCGTCGAACGACGGTCGGGCCCGGCGTCGCAGCGAAGGCGCGAACAAACGTTCGTGCTAGTCCAGAGGGTCTTGTGAGGAATCCGGTGGTCTGCTCCAATCGCGTTACCACTTCGACTGTCCACCGTGTCGAGGTTCTCGACCGACGGGACGGCGGGCTGGTTTGGATCCCCACGTGTCCTGGAATGTGTGACGGAGGCGCGTCGATGTTTGTCAATTTTTGGCTGAGCTTGAGAATGCAGTCGCAGCCTAGGCAGCCGATGGTATCGGTCGCGGAAACACGATCGCGGCTTACGCCTCGAGCCGCGGCCAGGCTCAATCGCCGGTTAGGCCGCGCAGCGGACGCCGAGAGTAAGTTCCTGTGCCAGCGATAAGCCTGAAAGGTGTCGAGCTCTACAACTGGCAGATTGACGCAGTCGAACGATGGCTCGCATCGGGTACTGACTGGGACATTCAGGGAACCTTCTCTGTTTTCACCGGGGGCGGTAAGACCGTGATGGCGCTGGCTTGTGCGGAACGCGTCGCGCGATTTGAGCCGGCCGTCCGTACGGTCATCGTCGTCCCGACTGTTGCCCTCGCGATCCAGTGGAAGGACCGCATCTTGTTGATGACGAACGTCGGAGAGGCGGATATCGGATTGCGCGGGGCCGGCCGGCACGACGCGCTCGACGGAAAGCAGGTACTGATCGCCGTGTTGAACACAGCCGCCAAAGTACTGCCGGGCATGGTCGATTCTTTCGACCGTCCCGTGATGTTGATCGTCGATGAGTGTCACCGGGCTGGTGCGGCGAAGTTCAGCAACGTCTTGGGTACGCGGGCGCGCTACCGCCTCGGACTATCCGCCACACCCGAGCGCGACGAGGTCGGCGAGGATGGAGAACCCATCAAATACGACGAACAGCTCGTCGGGAAACGGCTGGGGCCGGTGGTGTTTCAGCTGGACCTCAAGGAAGCCAGAGCCAAGGGACTGCTTCCGAACTTCCACATCGTTCATCACGCGGTCAGACTCACGGCGCCCGAGGACTCGGATTACAGGAACCTTTCTCAACAGGTAGACGGGATTGCCGACGACCTCGAGGCCGCGGGCTTTCGAGCGATCGACGCGATTCGCACCCGATTCCTGCCAGCCCAACTTCGCCCTTTGGCGGAGCGTTACCGCCAGCTGACTCAACGCCGTAAAGACCTCCTCTTCCGATCCACGGAGCGTCGGCGGGTACTGGACTTACTCGTTTCGGAGAGACTGGCGAGGGCGAAGCGCATCCTGGTTTTCCACGAACGCGCAGAACTCGCTACTCAGCTGTACGAGAGTTTTGTCGCCGAGTGGCCGGACATCGTCGCCATCGAGCATTCCGGCCTCCGAGACTCCGTACGCCGGATCGCTCTCGAGCGCTTCCGAACCGGGGACGTTCGCCTCCTCGTCTCCGTGAGGACCTTGATCGAGGGCTTGGATGTTCCGGAGGTCGACGTGGGCATTGCGGCGGCTTCGAGCTCATCGGTCCGACAGCGCGTACAGTCGCTCGGCCGCGTCCTCAGGAGGGGCACGCCGGACAAGGTCGCCGAAATGCATTTGCTCTATGTGCAAGACACCGTGGACGAGGTCATATATGAGCGAGAGGACTGGACCGATCTCACGGGCGAGGACAACAACCGCTATTTCGAATGGCCCATGGGAGGCGACACGCCGGTTTCCAGGTCAGGACCGCCTCGTAGGCCCTGCCGCACCGAAGAACAGGAGTGGGAAAGGCTCGCCGAATCGATCAGTGACGAACCCGTTCTGTGGGAAGGCTGCGTTCCAGATCAGATGCATTCCGTGGACACCATGGGCAATGTAAAGAATGACTCGGGCACGGACATCGCAAACCCCCAAGACGTTCTCGGGATGCTGCAGAAGGTGAGAGGTCCGGGCGGCGCGGGAAGGTTCAGCGTCACGCGCGAGCACCGACTTGTGGTGGTGAGTCGCCACGAAGGCGAACGCATCGTCTGGTTCGTGGCGGGACGCCTGGCCGAACCATTTCGCCCGGTGGCCGACGGAGGTCCGTGCCCCGAAGTCGCCTCGATTGAGCCGGGTGAGCGCTACTCCGGACCAAGTCGCCCCGCGGTCGCATTCCGAGTAGGCAAAGCGGGAGGAGGTGTGCTGAAAAGGAAATCCGGACGCTCGACCGAGTTGCTGGTCCCCGACGCGGCGACCACCGAGCAGATTCGCCGGAACCGACTTGCGATTCTCGACGCTTGGCGAATGCTGGCGTTGCCGGGCATGCCGATCTACATCAACGAATGTGGCCACGCCTACTACAAGGCGGAGGGCCAAAGACGCTTCCTGGCGTCTGCCCCAGGCGGCGTTACCGAGCCGACCCAAGAGGCTGACGGCGAGACATGATCGAGTACCCCGGAAACTGGCCGTCGAACACTCAGAAGGATGCGAAGTACTCCGTAGTACACGATGTCGGACGTTGGGCGGTTCGCCTGCTGTTTCGAATGAATCGACGAGAGGAAGCCCTTCTGACGACCCGCGAGCACCCACAGCTCATCCAGATGGTATTGGGTGTCAAACCAAGCGGCGGCATCTTCTACATCAACGAGTTTCACCATGTGCTCGTGCCGATCAACCGAGTCTTCTACTGGATCGGCAGATACGATCGTCAGCTCGAGTTCCGGTTGAAGTCGAAAACAGTCGGGCCCGTGCCCGACGGAGTGGCGGTCGGCGAACTCTGGCCGGGACCGCACGTGGGGATTCCTTACACGTTGTCTCCTCGGCAGCCCATCGACATCTACTTCGAGAAGATCCGGGAAGAAGAGGGCACCCGGATCAAGAGAAGGACGATGCTGTCAGATCACGTCGGTCAGGCTGCCGCCTCGTCTCTTTCCCGCAGGCTGATGGGCACCAAGGGCTATGGCGGGGGTGGCATCTACATCAACGAGGAGCGCCATTTCTTCGCGCCGGTCGCGGATCGCGACTACGAGTACGTATATCTCGGGACGCTGCTCGACGATCCGTGGTTCAACGAGCCCGTCAGATGAAGGGGCGTTCGCTGGTCGGAAGGAAGTCGTGACGTACGGCGGAAACGTCCCCATGGTCTTTAATCGCGACGCCAAGTACAGCGTCGCGTACAACAACAGCGCCGGCAAATGGGGTATTCGGCTGATCTTCAACGAGGGCCGATGGCGGACGGCAGAACTGTTTGCATTCGACCATTCGGAACTCGTCGAGGCGGTGAACAGGAAGAAGGTTCAGCTGTGTAATCGCAAGGGCGGCGCCTTCTACTACAACGAGTACGGCCACATCCTCGTTCCTGCGGTCGGCTCATCGCCCGAGTACGCCACGAAGACCACCGCTCGCCTCGCGTTCACATATGGCGGCAAACGCATCACACCGGAGCCACCACCTGCGCTCAAACCCGGGGACGAGTGGACCGGTCCGCATCCTGGCATTCCGTACAAGCTGGAGGCCGGTGACATCTCGTATTGGAAAACGTTGGAGCGAACCAGTTGGCGAAAAGTGACGTTGAGCGCCGCCGTCGGATCACGGCCTGCCGCAGAGCTTGCTCGAAGGCTGATCGCGGTGAAGGGACACGCCGGAAAGATCTACCTCAACGAGCGCCGCCACTTCTTCGCCCCACAACTTCACAAAGGCGATTGGCGTTTCGTCTACCTCGGACCCCTAGGAGACTCATCGTGGTTCCCCGAACCTAAAGCTTGATTCACAGGCGGCCGCCCAGCCGACGACCGAAGTCCTCGGCCTGGCGCTCGTAATCGGCGCGCACACGCTCGTCCAGGCAGACCGTGAGATACGCTCGCGCCCGCGACGAACCGACGTAAAGGTTGGTACGGGCGTCGGGCGATGCGATGTCGTCCACATCGAGCAAGATGACCGCGTCTTCTTCCAAGCCCTTGAAAGCATGGATCGTCGAGAAACCTATCGAGCCGGTCTGTTTGAACTTCGATATATCGCAAACCGTGCAACGTACCCCTGGCAAGCCGGCGCTGACGAGCGAATTTTCAAACCGCATGTCTGAGAGAAGCACGATCTGAGCCGGATCGATTCCCTCGGAAAGCAACCGATTCACCTCATTGGCGACCTGCCGCAGCTGATCGCTCCGACCGCCGTACCAGATCAGTTTGGGCGTGGGGCCGTCCACTCTCAGGACGGCGTCGCTGTCGATCATCGAAAGCAGTGACGTCTGGATCGCCACACCTCTCGTATTCCGGCAGTTGATGGTCAGCCGGTAGGAAACGTGAGGACACGCATTGAGACGGTCGAGCTCGACTCCACGGGCGGGCAGGTACATGTTCTGCTTCTGGTCCAGGAACACCCGCCATCTGCCGGACCTCCAGCCGCCGATCAGAAGCAGGTCCATCACGTCCAGGTAGGCTCCGGAAAGAAGGTCCTGTCCCTCGTCGACTATCAAAGCGTCGAACTCCGCGGTTTCGCGCAGATTTACAAGCGCATCAACGACGGCGGCTGGATACTTGAGGCGGAAGGTCGCGTCGTCGTGCTCGTCGAGCAGCTCCGGATGCCGACCATCGCGCTGAATGATCTCTCGCATCACCGCATGCAACGTTGCGGCCGTGATACCCGATCTCTCTTCTACGACTCGCTCGAGAAACTTCGCCAGCTGCCGGTTGTAGCAGCACAGCAGGACTCGGGCGCCTTGCTTTTCAAGGCGGATCGCCTCTTCCACGGCCAGCAAAGTCTTGCCGGTACCCGCACCACCGCTGACGATGGCTCGATCGTTTTCCGCTAGGCCATCCAATACGCGGAACTCCTCCACGGTCAATTTCAGAAGCTCTGAATTGACCCGAGCAATGCGAGCACGCAGTGACGGCCTGAGGTCGAAGTCCCCGCGGATGAGGTCGACCATCTCCTTCGCCTGAGCCTGAGTAAGCGCCCGGCCCCCCACCCGCTGATCGGTCGTCCAGAAGGCTGCGAGCCGGGCGATGTACTCTGTCATCGGACGCGCCTCATCGCGCTCGTCATAGACGAGTCGCGCCTCGATGTCTGGTCCGGTGAGTTGAAAGCGGATGTCGGGTGTCATCACCCCATACCCGTGGACCACATTGCGGGACCATCGAAGCTTCTCGGTCAGGAATCTGTGTAGGGCACCGTCTGCCCCCCCGACCTGCTCGAATGGCCCATGTGCGCGGCTGTGTTCCACGCCCTCTCGGTCGGTGAAGATCCAAAGGCCTTCTCGGCGGGCAAGTCGACCGCCCTTCACCTCCAGGCAGAAGACCCCTGGCGGGCCGATGACGACGAAGTCGATTTCCGCCCAGGGTTTTCGATCGTGAATTGACAAGCCGACCGAGTGAAGTACGGCCCACTCAGCCGGCAGTTTCGCGAGTCGCTCAAGGAGACGCCTCTCCGCCGTGCTCGCAGTCGCCGGGTCCGGCGCGTCAGGGACTAGGCGGGCCATCCAGCAAGGGCCTGAAGAAGCCCAGGTCCGGTCGTTCGACGGTTCCGGTCAGTAGGGCGCGGTCCAACAGTACGTTCATCTCTTCGCAACTGACCTCTGGCAGCAGCATGCAGGAATGGCAGGCCGCCAGGTTCAACGAATCGACGCCGGACCCGACGCTCTCGGAACATAAGGGATCAGACGCGCACCATTCGGCTCGCTGAAGGGCCTCGATCACGCCGAGCTCGAGGCGCCCGGGATCAGCTTGGGCGACGATACCGCCGAGGCTCCCGCCCGAATCGGAACTGCCCGTGAAGACCAACAGCCCTCTCATGTCGTCAGAGACGAATAGACGCTCGCGCAAGCCGGCAGCCGAGTAGCCGCCGTCGAGCGACCATTGGTTTATCAAAGCGTGGGCGAACGTGTGAATCAGAAGGAGCCGTGGCGTTATCCGTCGATCCGGAGTTCGGCCCGGTCCGAACCGATGTGCATAACGTTCGTCGATGGTCCGACAACGCGCTGCAATCTCCGGCCTGCGTTCCCATGCGGCAAGGCGGGTGGACGACAGTTCGAGGAAGACGCCTTCTCCGCGCACCTCCATCGCGGGTAGCCAATCCACCTCAGCCAATGAAAGTGAACCACGGTAGTCGGGCGGGTCAGATGGGCTCGGCGGCATCACCCGACTGAACGAGCGTAGGGCACGCAATTCCCGCAACCGCTTGACCACCATCACAGAGTCGAACCAGTCGACGAGCCGCGAAGGCGTGTCCGCACGCACACAGACGAACTCCTGACGTTCGTCCGAAGGCTCCCTACCGCGGGTCAGCGCCTCGTACTCCTGAACCCGCGGTTCAGAGTGCGAGGCTTCGCCAGCCTGCTCGGCGGCCCGCCGGTCGAGCGCAACACGTACGAGATCCTCAACGCTGTAGTGCGTTCCGCGGTGCACGCCGAGTCCGTTAAGTGTCTGAGGCCAGACCTCAGGAGGGACGTGTACGAGGAAGCCCCAGATTCGATTCAAGAGAAGAAGGGCACCCTCCGACCAAGGAGGTATCGACAGCGATGACTCGACCACCGAATACCAGACGTTCGAGGCACCTCTCTGCAGAGCCCTAAGCGGCTGATCGCAAGCGGTCTCGGTCTCAACAAGCCATGGCCGTCGACCGTGGCACCGCGCTATTCCGCGCAGCGCGTCACGCTCGAACACGCCCTCCATCGTCACGGACTTCCGGCACGTGCACTGCACCCTGATGTCCCGCAAGGAGGCCGTTCGCCCAGCCATTTCGATGGTCAATTCATGGTGGGCGGACCGGTCGTACGCGTCCCCCGAGTGAACCCATTGGAAATAGGGGAAGTCCTCGACATGGCAATGGCGGCAGGCCGCGACAAAGCGCGACGGGATCAGCCCCTTGGAACAGAATCTACAATCATTTGTGTCGGGAAGCGCCAGCCGATCGAAGTAGTCAAGTCGGTGACACTCCGGGCACCAGACCATTCTTGGGAACCGAACGACTGGGACATCACGGCCTCGATCGGTTGCGGCGGGCAACAGGAACCTCGCCACTCCCAGCCGGCGCTCGAGTCGGGGCTCGTGAACCTCCTCTGTATTGAGCGTGGGCCATTGATCTAGGCCGGCTACCATCACCGACTCATCACCCACAGCGACGATGGCTCCCACACCGTACGTGGTGACGAGCTGGCCTCGCCTGATCTCCCCTTTCACGTTCGGATCAGGTAGAGCCCAGACGCGGCGTCGACGTCGCGCAAGCTGCGAAGGGTCGGATATGCGGTGATGTCAGCTTGACCGGTCCCCACCTCGGCATCAACCAGCAGGGCACGTTTCGGCTCCGACCTGCTCGCATATACGAGGTCGGGCTGCCGCGAAGCTCGGCGGATCCATTCGTCACGGACTCGCTGCAGTTCAACTCGCGTCGCATCCCGCTCTCTGTCATCGATAGCCGCAACCCGAGCGACGATCTGGTCTATCAGTTGTGACAGCTCATCGGCGTATTTCGGTGCAGCAGCGGCAGCGTCGTTCCCCGACAAGCCTGGAATGGTGTGTCGGGCAAGCGAAACGAGGACGGCGTGCAATCCTCGATCCCGGGCACGCGCGGCGAAAGGCGTGACACTTGCTGACTCGACCGCTCGATAGAGCGCAGCATGAAAGCCCGAGAACTGCTCGTAGTGCGATCGATCGCGTGACCGGCCGGAGTTGAAGAGAACCACGACGAGGCCAGGATCCACGCGGCCGATTCTGCTCGTCGCCTGGATGTACTCCGATGCCGACTGCGGCTGACCCATAAGGACCATAAGGCTGAGCCTGTCCACATCCACCCCGACGGAAATCATGTTTGTAGCCAGAATCACGTCCAATGCATCCCGATCCGGCAAGCGCAACTTCATCTGGTTCAAGTAGGTCGGAATGTCTGCAGACGATTCGCGGCTCGTCAGCTCGATCCAGTTCGGCAGCGGTCGCGCCTGGCCGTTGGTGGCCAGTGACCGCATGCGCTCACCCACGTCGTCTTGCAGCTGTATTCGAGCACCGCTTAGGACTCGAAGGCTGTTGAAGTAGCCGACCAACGTCCAAAACGGATCGCGCTCCTCATCGGATGCGACCGCGTCTGCAACGAACTGCAATAGGACTGCGTATGTACGCACCATCAGATAGGCGGGACTGGTGCTAGGCGCCATCAGCCCGACAAACAGACGATCGGCCTTTTCGTCGCGCCCGGATTCAACTGCAAAGTAGGTGTCGCGAGCGTCGATGGCGGCCGGCGGAAACTGCCGGATCTCTCGATCGAACAGTGCGCGAGACTGCCTGCCCGCCCGCCGGATCGTCGCCGTCGAAGCAACCACCTTCGGCCGTATGTCGCCGAATGTGCAGAGCCGGTCGATGGCGGATTCGTAGAGCCCCACCATCGTGCCGAGAGGCCCGCTTATCAGATGGAGTTCATCTTGGATGATCAGCTCTGGTGGTCGGCCTGCTGTGGCCCCCAGGTTGAAGAGGGACGCCACGTCGGCTCGCCAGGGCAGCCCGGCGAACTTGTCAGCCGTCCCGATGATGACTGTCGGCCGCAAGAGGTAGAGGTCGTCGTCGACGACGTAGATCGGAAGCCCTCGGTGGAATTGGCAGTCAGCGTCTGGACAACAGGCCAATACACAAGGCACCGAGTCTCGCCATTTGTAATCACGGGGCTTGAGCTTGGTGCCACACCACGGGCAAGAGTGGAGCTGGACCGGGTTCTTCTCGACGACCTCTTCGCCGGCCTGTAGCGCCTTGAGAGCCTCTCTGGCCTCTCCGCATGTGTTGGGGGTCGCTCCCCGCCCAACCCAAAGGCCTATCGAGATCGGCTTAGCTCCAAGATCCTGGCGCTCGGACCTGATCGCCTCGCAGGCACAGATGACACCTGCCGCCCGCTCGAACTGCTGAATGGTCAGAAGGCGGAGCGTGTAGCGCATGAACACAGCCACCCCGTCCGCCCCATGTCGGAGCCGTCGGAAGAAGGCGGTGAACGCGATCAGGCCCAAGTATGCCTCGGTCTTGCCGCCGCCGGTGGGAAACCACAACAGATCAGCGATCGAGCGGTCGGAGTGTCTCGGATCGACAAGACCGGCGAGGCATAAGAGGATGAAGGCGAGCTGAAACGGTCGCCATCTGTGCTCGTCGGACTCGACCGGCCCAGCCTCCGGCTTGCCGTTTTCGATCCAGACCGCTCTCGCACGAGACTTCAACATCGCCAGGTTCGCCAGTCGGAACGCAAGCCAGGAATCGTCATCTGTCTCGAGTAGTCGGACTCCCGCCTCGATACGATCTGCCGCAGCGTCACACGAGCGGAGATTGTCATCTGCGGTCTCTCGCAGCTCGTCGACGAAAGCGTCTGCCATCGAGCGTTGACCACCGATCCATTCGCGATAGCCGGCGGCGAACGAACGCAGATCCGCGACGACGTCGACTCGCGCGCCCTTGGCCAGGCGAGCCATTGCCAGACCGCGATCGGGAATGCGTGGGTTACTGGCGGCGACAAGCACCTCCGCTGCAGGCATTGTGACCGTGCGGATCAGGCTGGCGCGGCCGCTCGACGGTACCTCGTCCCAGTCTGCCGAGACACCATGGCCGACTGCGAACGTGCGGGCGTGACGGTAGAGAAGCCGATATGCCTTGAGGTCTTCATCAGCGGCGCCTGGAGCTGTCCGAGGCCGTTCGACGAAGGCGGCCAACCCACCCTTGGCCGAGATGACGATCCCGGTCTGGAAGTAGCAGCGGTCATCGCGGAGGGAGCCGAAAGGCGGCGGAGCGTTCTCGTTGAGAAGCATGACCGTCATCGCTGCGATACCCCCGCGGGCCGGCCGCACCCGCACGAACAACTTGAGGCCGTCCACGAGCTGCCGCCGCTCACCGGGTATAGGAGTCCGCACGTCGATCGACACCGGCGCCAGCTCGCTCGGGACGCGCCGCCACATCCGCTCGACCTGTTGGTTGCGTCTCGAGCGTCTAAGGTTTGGCTCGCCACCCTGCACGGGCGCGATCGGCACATAGCGCGCCGCCGTCACCGCGACATTGACCTCGCCGGTCAACTTCGTGTCGACTGAAAACGAACAGCCGATCGACGAAGGATACTTGCGATTGGCCATGGTGACCGCGGAGTCGGTCTCACCACTTTCGTCGAGGTCATCTGGGATCTCCGCATCTTGAGCAGGATCCACTCGGTCTTCGGAAGCCGGGTGAAGTACGCCGCAGAGGTAGAGGTTCAACGGCTCGTCATCCAGGACTTCATCGGCCGCATGGGGACCGACGAGATCGGCCTGCAACGCTAGCCGGAGCCGTTCGCGATACGCATACTGGGCGGCGAGCAGCTCGTTCATCAATTGCTGCAGATGGTCACGAGCCAAGTCGCCCGAGTCCGTGCACGCGGAGACCAAGCCATAGACCTGTCCGTCCCAATCCCGCTGTCTCACCCTCTGAGGGATCTCCCGCCACCGTCACGACCGACTCGACGCACAAGCCCTCGATCGCGGGGGGTAAGGCCGTCATCCGCCTCGTGGACTGTGTCGCGCAGCCTAGATCCGTACTGAAAGTCTCGGTGAGCTCTCCGACCGCCATGCCGTCGTGTGTGATCGCGTACCGCCCATCCTCACGCAGGCGCACCTCGAGAGGGTCGCCGGGATGCACCTCGTCGAGCAGGTAGTTCTGGATGTCCGAAGCGGCCCTTCCCCCTGGTGGAACGGCATGATCAGCGTCCTCCGGGCGCACCTCGACGGCTGTGGCGCGCTGCCCGGGATAGGCTACGGTCGTCCAGCGGTGCCCGCTGGCATGATCGAGGCGAAGATTCACACGAGGCGGAGGAATCAAGTAGACCTGAGCGCGTGCACGGGTCATCGCGACGTAAATCACGCGGGTCTCCATCACCTCTTCGGACCGCTCCGGCTTGACCAACACGACTGTCGTGAATTCGAGACCCTTTGCGCGGTGGACGGTGGACACAACGATCCGATCTTCAGCATCGGCTGACACGGACTCAGGTATTGGACCCCGTTGTATCGTCCTCCTGACCCGAGCCAGCTCAACATCACCTGAGGCTCCGTCAAGCTGCTTCAACACACGCCATGCACTTTGGGGGGGCATGACACCGCCTGACCGCTCGTACGCGGCGATGAACGCCTCCTTTTGAATTCGGGTCGTCCGTACGGCACGGACCGCGATCGCCACCCAGGCCGGCACGGGTCCGGTTCCGCTCGCCCACCGGAGTACATGCGTAACTCCGCGCGCGTAGAGAGCGCCGGAAATCGCAATCGCCTGACCGTTGTTTCGGCACAGCACGACAACCGGTGTCGGAAGACCGGAGATCGTGGTCGCGCCGGCCGGAAGATCAGCGACCGAGCGGGCGTCCAGCAGTAGTCGATCCAGCGATTTCCTGACAGATCGCTGGTCACCGTCGGAGGAGGCCAGACGGCGTCCGCAGTCCAGCAGGGGCCCGGCCCGTGAAGACGTGATGCGCCAGGAGTTCTCGAGGACGGCGATCTGTAGGTCGGGAAACTGGTTCTGCAGCCAGCGTCGGAAGGAGTCGAAAGCGCTGACATCGCGCGACGAAGTGTCTTCGAAGTCGTAGATGGCCTGTGCCGGATCACCCAACAATGTGAAACCTTCGACCCAGGGCAGATCAAGCAACGCCTGAACAAAGAGCAGGCGCGGACCGACAAGATCCTGAACTTCATCCACACAGATGTGACGCACCGGCCTAACAGCCGCCTGGATCCCCGCGTCCTCTCTTATCTTGCGGGTCGCACTTCTGATGCGTTCGTCAAAACTGCGCGGCGCATCCGACTGATCGACTGCGCGAGAGAGCAGGCGTGACGCGAACGAATCGAACGTCAGCATCGGCTGGTTGTCCACATCCGCAACCGAAGCCGTACGCCAAGCGGAGGCCGCGGCTCGCGAAAAGCTGAGAGCGAGGAGCTCCTGTCCGGGGGTCAATCCATCGATTGTCGTCAGGTGGCGAACCCGCTCCACCAGCACCCGGGTCTTCCCGGCCCCTGCGACACCGAGCACCAGCTGATGAGCACCGACGGGTCGGTCCGCGATCTGCTGTTGCTCCAAGCTGAGCGGTTGGCCTAGAGGGATCACTGAGTCCAAAGCGGTTCGAAGGCCCTAAAGGCGAGCTCCCCTTGGTAGCGCTCCAAATTGTCGCTCATGTCCACAATCAGACACTCTTCAGTTCCACCGTTGAGCGGGCCTCGCAGCCCGCGACCGATCATCTGCTGGTATGTCGTCGGACTATAGGTCGGTCGAGCCACGATCACGGCGTTGACCGAGGGTGCGTCGAATCCCTGACTCAGGACTCCGTAGTTGGTCAGCACGCGGATTCGCTTCTGTCGGAATTCTTCGATGTAGAAGCGGCGCGCCGCGTAGTTGGTCTCACTCGAAATCGCGACCGAGGGTATACCTGCCAGTTGCAGAAGCGCGGCCAGCGTCTTGGAGTGATCGACTGAACTCGCGAACACGAGGCTGGTCCAGTCGGAAGGGAATTCACTGATCCGTTTCAGTATTCGTTCGTTTCGATCGACGTCGCGACCGATCGATTGCTCCACACTGGCCGGGAGACGACCGAACACCTTGAGCGACTCGAGATCTTCGTCCGAAAGTTCAAAGCGCACACCGTCGAGCACCTCGTGCCTGGCACGCGACAACACCTTGCGCCGCTGGAGGTCGGCGTATACATCCTGGTCGCCGAAGACTGCATGGTCGAGACGATGACCGTCGTAGCGTCGGATCAGGGTCTTGGTCGCAGCTTCGTCCACCCCTTTGAACGGCGTCGCCGTGAGACCGACCAGGGCACACTGCATGTCGCGGGTTCTGGGAGAGAACCCCGCCCACTCGAGCAAGCGCGAATACGACGTCTCGGTTGAAAGGTGGGCCTCGTCGATGACGATGCAGGCGGGTCGCGAAAGCCACCGATACTCTTCGTCCTCGAATAGATTTGTGAGCTTTTGGATGGTGGCGACCACGACGTGGGGCCCCGTCACCGGAGCGGCATGCCGAATCGTCCACAGGCGACTGATGGACAGCTTCTGCGGGAGCCCTATAGCACGCCAGATGAAGCTCCAGGTCTGAACGGCCTGCTCGCAAAGCTCGTCGCTCTGGGCCACCCAGAGAACAGGGCCTTGGACGGACTTTTCGAGAAAGCAACGGATGATCGCCTCCACTGCGATCCTGGTCTTACCCGCACCGGTCGGCAGCGAGAGAAGAGCTCTGCTTGGGGGGTTCGGGGGCAACACACGACGCATCTCGTCCATCAACTTCACCTGATAGTCATGCGGCGATGGCAGGTCGGCAGGTCCCAGCACCTCCAGGAGGGGCGATTGATCCCGTGGTTCGAAGCCGGCGTATTCCGGCTCGAAGCCGAGCGCCTCAACGAATTCTTTGGCGCGGTCGCTGGCTGCCCAATTCTTGGGGGGATCCAGGTCGCTATTCGCCAGTTCGACCTTGAACTCCTGGAGCACCTCGACTCCGAAGACGGCGAAGGCCATTCGTGCGAGGGCGTTTGCATCAGGCTGGCCGATGCTCTCAACCAGACCACCGGGTAGGTGGGCTCACGCTGAGCGTCGGCTCGTCGTTGCGCAAGGACATCCTCGATGACATCCCCGCGCAATTCGAGCCCCAATCGGAGCGATAGCGCCTGAAGGAGCTGCCGGTCGTCGTCCCCAACAAAAAACACCCGACCGTCCCGGACCTCGAACGTCGCGTCCCGAGAATGCTTGCCAGCCGGCGTTGCGGTCTCGATCCGAAGCGACGCGCACCGAATGAAGGTCAGGTTTGCGAATTCTCCGAGATGGCGCGCGAGGCCGGGAAAGGCGTCGACGACAGGTGCCTCGGCTGCGACTTCAACATACGCGACGTCTGTATGGACCAACTCAGCCGCCCGAAGCAGCTGCCACTCGTCGACCAAAGCGGATGCCGCACCAGCCGATTCGACTCGGACAAATGGCGCAGCCATGAGCAAAAGTGCTTCGAATTCATTTTGGTCGACAGCGGCTGCCACCTCGCCTGGTTCCCGCCACTCGTGAGTCGGACCAACACGGCTCCAGATATGGGCGGGCCTTGGCATGCGATCAGCCACCGCCACATAGAAGCGGCCCAGCACCGCATCGTCGTCTGATTCGTTCGCAGTCTGCAAAGCCGCCGCGACAAGATCGTCCGGCACGTCGGCGAGTATCTTCGGCAGGCCGAGATCATCTGCGATCTTCTGGGCAAACGCCCCAACAGGCAGTAGGGACGACCAACCGTCCAGGGTGGGTCCGACAGTCTTGTCCACCGGCTGGAATCCTTTCGATGTCTTCAGCCGACCGTATCGCCTGATAGCCCACAGCACCGGTGGCTCGACCTCTACGGTCGGGTACTCACGCCTCGTTCGGTGATGCATGTGCCACGGTTCCAGCGTCGGCTGGGTATTGAGCAGGGCCTCTGTGAACAGTGCTGCACCTTCAGCGGACAGCAGTGGCAGAAGTTCGAGCGGTCCAGCACAGTTTGTCTCGATAGGTTCAAGGAAGTCCCAGTAGGGGCTCTGATCATCAAGCTGTGCGTAGTACTGCCCCTTCGCCGCGTTCAAGTACTCCGAATAGACGACGTCGTTTGGTCCGCTTCGATTGGCCTCCGGAGATCGGGAGACTCCTAGTGCCTGAATCAGCCCAAGGTCGGCGCTGTGGGTTTGGACATCGACCGCGACGTCCGCGTCGCGCCCGCCGTCCGGAGGTACTATCGGGCCCGGCAGTAGCACCCGGGTCTGTGCTGAGTAACTTCCGGCGACGGTGCGAACTCGTAGGACGTCGTCGACCCTTTCGGCCTTCAGCAGCGCCGCGACATCACCTTCCACCTCGCGTACCAGTCGCCATATGTGATCCCAGTCGGCGGCATTCGGTTCGCTGCGTGCGCGCCGTAGTAGCGACAGGAGTTCGGCGGTGCGATCGAAATGCTTGATACCGAGGCGCTCGAGTATCGATCGACACCGCTCGTCTGCAGCGATTTCTGGATGCACGACAGTGACGCCGGATGCTTGATACTCGCCCGGGAGGAATACCTCGGATGCGATAGGACGCACGACTCGGAGATCCCCGGTGGTCAGTATTCGCGACCTCTTGATGTATTGCATCCAGTCGGAGCCGGCCGTTCGCTCCGAAGCCTTCTCATCGGACGTCGAATCTAGCAATGCTCCCGCAACCAGCAGCGCGTGACACGAAGCGGAGGAATCCGGTCCCGTGACGAGTGCTTCGAGCCAAGCTGTGGCGTCCGGACGCCTCTTGAAGTCGTCATGCCACGCGAGTCGCTCGGCCCTCGAACGCCGCTCCTTGTTCATGTCCACGGACGGATGGCACCAGTCAAGTGGTCTTGATGGTGCAGAGGACCAGAGCTCAAGTGCCGCCGGCGGGATGTCGTCCGGATGCAGCGAAAGCTCTTCGGGAAGGCGCAACGCCCCGGATTGATCCGGAAGGCTCGGCTTGTGTAGCGCAAACTCGTACACGCTGTTGGTGATCACGTCGTCTGCCCAGTTCCGTCCCTCCTTACCGCGCGCAGGCAACATCTCGAGAAACTTCGCCGGATCGTCGGGGCGCAACAACCGTGGGATGCAATCGACGATGAATCCCGCGGCTGCGCCAAGTAGTTCTTGGTTGAACGGTCCGGGCAACAGGTTCAAGCGATCCTGATTGGTCTTCCACGGGCTGTTGAGAATGCCCGAGAGAGTCGTCTGGAACTCAGTTGGAAAGAATGCCCAGAACGCGCCTGGTCCGGTGCGTGCATCGGTCGGGACGGCCCACATGATCGGCACGACAGAACGGTCGATGACGTCGCCGGCATCGTGCCTTGCAGCCTCAGTCGGCTGGCACGTTGTTGAGAAAACCCTCCAGACCGACGCGGCCGCCCGGTCAGTCAATCGGAAGTCGTCGCCTTCCAACCTTTCGAGGCGGACGTCACGCCTTAAGCCAGTGGTGAGGTCTCTGATGACGAGATCCTCGACGTGCGGCGCGAACAGAAGAAATGGCGACGGGAATGTGCGGAGCTGCCGGCTGAGACTCTCGCCTACCCCTTCCGTCAGTCGAATGCGGATGATCGTGGACGCCCAAGACGCCATCTGTTGCAGGTGAGGATCACTCCCGATGAGTTCCGCCGCATCCAGTGTTAATGCCAGGCGAAGCACGGGTGTCTGCGTCACGCCCGGCACCACCCTGGTTATCTCGTCACGAGCCCATTCTTCGTCGAACCGAAAGGCCGCCGAGCGGCTCAAGAAGTCGATGTGATGGCCAACATTCAGTAGCGATTTGAAGCCGGCGCCAAACCGGCCGATCTCATCGCTTCGCTTCGTCGACATGTTGTGGAACAAAAGGGCCCTCACGCCGGCGTAGTCGATCGCGAGGCCCTGGTTCGAGCAATAGAGGACATCCTCGGTCAGCAGCACCTCGACGCGGCCTGGCTCTTCGAGCATCTGATCTGCGGCGTTTTGGATGAGTTCAAAAAGCTGTCGCCCGCCGTAGCCGCCGCTCGCGGTGATCACTTCAATGTTGTGGTGCTCTTCGATCAGGTCGGGGTTTTCTCTGTAGGCGTTTAGGCAGCTCTGATTAAGCACCGCGATCCTCCGGGACAGGTCGTCGCCAACCTGGTCCCAGGGGCTTCCGGCCGATGTCGGGCTGGTTCGACTTGCCATTCAGATTGACCCGCAACATACTCCGGTCCGAAGGCACAATCGGCTGGATATCAAACCAGGGCCGGGCCGGTGCGGCTGAGCAGCAGCCATCGATCTTTCGCCACCGATCGGGGTCGAGCATCGCGGGCACCGTAGACTCCGGTGGCTGTGGACCCCTCCACCGAAAAGCTGATCCGCCAGATGGCGGAGTTGGCCGGCCGCCAGAACGCGACACTGCTGGGATACGCGACACGCGACATCGACGCTAGTGAGTGGCTTGCCGCCCTGGCCGAGATGGGACAACAGGCCGTCCTTCACCGAAAGCTTGCCGGTCGCGTGGCGAAGCATTTCGGTCTCCCAGGAGGCGCGAAGGGCAGACTTCTCGCATACCTGAAGCTGAAGCAGGGTCAGATCGTGGATAAGGACGAACTGAGCGGGGTCTCCGGAATCCACGAATGGGCGCGCCGTGTGCGTGAGCTCAGGGTCGAGGAAGGTTGGCGGATATCGAGCGATCAGACACGGGACGACCTCAAGCCAGGCCAATACGTCCTCGAGTCACCTGAGCCGGATCAGGAGCTGCGCAAGCGATGGCAGACGGCCAACCGCATAAGGAGAGCACCAGGCTCAGCGACTTCCCGGATTCTCGCCTACTTCCAGGCCAACCTCAACAAGACTGTCTCGAAGGACGAGCTCCAATACGTCTCGAAAATCCAGGAGCATCCGCGTCGAGTTCGGGAACTCTCGGAGGCCGGCTGGCAGATCGACTCGCACTTGGATCGTACCTACCTACATCCTGGCGAGTACGTGTTGACCAGCCCCGACCAACTGCCGGCCCATGCGCGCGAGCACATCAAGCTCCGCTTCGAAGTTCTTGAACGGGACGGTTTTCGATGTCGGTCTTGCGGTGTCTCCGCGGGGGCCGGTCGGCGTCTGCAGGTTCATCACATCCGACCTGTGAAACAGAACGGCACCAATGATCCCTCGAACCTGGAGACCCTGTGCGACGCATGTCACGCAGGTAAGCATGCTTTGGCCCCAACCGACGTTGTCGACGAAATTCTGCACCCGGAGTTGGAACCGGAGATGAATATCACTCTGACCCGCTGAGATCTGCGTAGGCTTCGGGCTTCCGCGTGCCTCGCGCCTGGCAAACGATCGCATCGACTGCCTCGGCCATGTCCTCAATCGGTTGATGCTCCCAAAGCCGCACCACAGTCCAGCCCGATTCAATCAGCATCTTGTCAGTGCGAATGTCCCGGGCTCGAGTTCCCTCGATCTTCGCTCTCCAGAAGTCACCGTTAGCAGCTGGCCATGTCGCGTGTTCGGGACATCCATGCCAAAAGCAGCCGTTGACAAAGATGGCAAGCATCAACCTGGGAAAAACGAAATCCGCTTCACACCTCAAGCCCGGAATGGGTCGGCGATGCTTCCAGAACCTAAGGCCCCGCCTATGGAGAGCCGAACCGAGGGCCAGTTCGAGTTGAGTGTTCCGTCCACGGTTAGCTTGCATTGAACGTCGGCTAGCAAGGGTGGACGCCCATGACTCCGGGCCGCGGGACAGGGCCGCATTCCTACTACCGGGGCGGGGATTGAGCACCTCACGAGGTCGTGGGGGAGCGGCCACGTTTCAATGGTGCCTGAATCGGGGCAACCTGGCCGTTCGCTGACTCGAAGACGGGCCAGACGAATTCTGGTCTTTAGCTCACTAACTCGAGCTGACGCACTCGACGCTCGTTTCGAGGACGAACCTTTAGCGCTCGGTGATCCCACATATGTTCCAGTACAGCACGTGCAACTGCCGCCCCCAGTTTCGGAGGAACCGCGTTTCCTACCTGCTTAGCGACCTGCACTGTCGATTGATGCTCGGGGAAAACGAACGTATCTGGGAACGATTGCAGGCGAGCCGCTTCGCGTACCGTGATCGGTCGATCGGCACTTGGGTGAAGGTAACGTCCCTTCTCGGGCTTGAAAAACTCGGTCCTGATCGTTACTGCAGGCTTGTCCCACCAAAGCCGTCCAAAGACGTCTGTGGTACCCGCCCGCTTCCTCCGCCAGCACTCTGGCACAAGATGACCCAGACCAGCTGCCTCCAGATTCGCTTGCATCTGGAATCGATTGCCACCATCTACTGGAACGGCCTGGTAACGCGTTACTGACGTTGGGCGAATGTTCGGTCGACCCCTATGCCAATTCCGCCCGTCGGGCTCGCACGGAAGAGCTGATACCTCCGACAATGCCCGCCTCACCGTTTCGTAGGGGAGGCGACTCATTGGCCCATGTGTCCTTTCGGGGAACAGCGGCTGGCCGAACCTTGAGCCGATCACGATGGCGCGATGCCGCATTTGAGGCACCCCATAATCAGCCGCGCAGAGAATTCCCGCCGACACGGTGAATCCGCGGCTCTCGACATCCCCGCGAAACAACTCAAACTGGACTGATCGAAGAAGCTGTGGCACGTTTTCCATAACGAACACCGAAGCTTTGGATTGAACCAATACCCTGACGTACTGCTGCCAAAGCTTGTTACGGGGGTCGTCCGGGTCTCGGGCGCCAAGTTGACTGAATCCTTGGCACGGCGGCCCGCCGATTACCACATCCGCGGCGGGGAACTTCTCGACTTCGCTGATGTCCTGGACTTGGATTCTCTGGTCAATGTTCAGTGCGTAAGTCTCAGCCGCGTCCGAGTCCCATTCAACCGCGGCAACAGGATCGAGACCCTCGAGCGCGAACCCCAAAGCAAGACCCCCGCAGCCGGCGAATAGATCAATGAAACTCGGCCTCGCCGAACCTGACGTTACAGCCCCTCGCGGTCTAGTCATGCGCCAACCAGCCTGACTCAACAATCTGTAGGGATGGTAGCGCATATTGTGCTCGAACGCGCGTTTGCCACAACCTGTGGACAAGATGTGGACATTGTTCGCTAAGCCGCGACATCGAGTCAGCATCGCTTGAGGCGTACTTCCCAGCAACCCAGCCTGTTAAGAGGGGCCACCGCAATGAAAGTTCGCGGACGCCGGGACTTGCTATCCGCGCTCCCTGACTCGCCTCATGAGGCTCGTGCGGGCGAAGCCCGCCTTATGTTCTTACGCCGAATGGCGTCATTCTTCACCACTTTGACGTCAGTTTTCACCACCGCTTGAATCCGGTTTCACTTGCTCCCACTCGGGCGCTGGGCCACCGAAGTACGGGTGCCGACCCTGTCCGGGAGCCTCGAACACCCTGTCCAATAAGGCCTCGATATCGGACCAAAGTCTCCAGACACGAACCTTGGCGTCCTGGCGACCAGACCGCACCGCGCGGCCGTCGCGCTCGAAGGTGGCGGTTGGAAGCAGTTCGCCCAGGCTCGTAGTTTGGCTCAGTTCATTGGTGCCAAACCACGAGAAGCGATCCCGGTGCTCAGCGTGTCGATCCGAGTCCGATGCCTAGAGATACGAGGACCGAGCTTGGTAGCTATCCCGATGTGATGAAGCTTGTCGCCGTTAAAGAGCGTTTCTTGGTCGACTCCCGAAACGAGCCTCTCCGGGTGTCTGCTGTGGTTTATGCCAGTGACTGGGCAGAACCGACAAGCATGGCTTCATGGGGTGTGTACGTTTCCACCCTTGCGGTGCTCAGTCGGCTTGGTGGCAATCAGACCCATCGGCGTCTTCTAAAGAACAGTTACGACACGCTGCGCCGCGACCAACTCGCCCTCGTGGAGTCCGCTCTTCTAGAACCGATGGACCGATTCGTGCCGTACCTTTCCAAGACCTGGTCGCCGAGTGTGCCGAGGCTGCGCGAGAGGAACTACGAGCCATGAAATCCGATGGCTGAGCCGTTAGCGGGCCGGAGCCAAACCCTCCAGTTTCGATCGGCTCCTTGTAACGATCTCACTCCTGGTCGGCAGCCTCAGGGTGGCTCGAATCGCACGCCCTCTTAGGACTCGATAGGCACCCACCGTGCGCGACAACGTCCGATCGCATCGCACCTAAGTACGTGGAGCCCACGCCCGGATTCGAACCGGGGACCTTTTCCTTACCAAGGAAATGCTCTACCGCCTGAGCTACGTGGGCGCGCCGTAGGCCAACGATTCTAGTTAGCTTCCTGACTCCACCCGACCCACGTCGGTCAGGATCTCCGCCCGGCCTCGGATCTTGATCGCCGCCGTCAGCTCCGTGAACTGCGCCACCATCACCTCGCCCGCATCCAGCCGCTCCGAGTGGTGCGAGCGCGTGTCCTTGCCCCGCGTCAGCCCCATGATCACCACCCCATCCTCGAGCGCCTTCACGACCACGTACCGGCTGCTCGAGGCACCCTCTTCTTCGCTCATCTCCACTCCTCTTTCTCCTCTCCCCTATCTCCAACTCGGCTTGCCGCGGCCATTGCCGTTCGACTGCGCCTTCGGCCGCACCGTCTCCAGCCTGGTCGACGCCGGCCCGACCAGCTCGTCGAGCTCGGCCTCCAGCGCCGCACCGGCCTGGACATGATAGCGACCGGCATGCACGGTCACTTCCCGGCTTCCCACGAGGACGTGCAGGACCACCTCGTCGCTTCCGGGATGTCGCGCCAGCACCGCCTCCAGCCGCTCAGCCAGGCCGTTATCGCCGCTCGGTAGTCTGACGTGGAGGAGCTGCCGGCGCGCCACCGGCAGGCACTCCGGGTCGTCCCACAGCCACGCCATATCGGCCACCACGGAGGCCGTTTCCACCTCGGCTTCCATCTCGGGCTCGACTGGAGAACTTGAGGCGCCGGTGGCCCGCGTGCTCCCCGCCCGCGCGTCCACCTTCCCCGCCACCACCACCACCTTGTCCGGCTCGAACAGCAGCCGCGTCTCTTCGAACACCCGCGGGAACAGGACTATGTCCACCGTCCCCGTCAGGTCCTCCAGAGACGCGTACGCCATGATCTGGCCCTTGCGCGTCACCACGCGCCGCACCTCTCTCACCAGCCCCGCCACCCGCACCTCGGTGTCCTGCAGCGCGCTGGTGACCTCCACCGCCTGCGTGTCCGACAGCTTCGCCAGCTCGGCCGAAATGCGCCGCAGCGGGTGATCGCTCAGGTACAGGCCGAGCAGCTCCTTTTCCAGGCGCAGCTTCTCCTCCCCCGACATCGGCGCGACGTCGATGGCGAGGCCGTAGTCGTCGGCCGTCACCTCCTCTGAGCCCACCATTTCGAGCAGCGAGGTCTGGCCCGACTCCCGGTCTTTGCGCGCCCGCTCGGCTCGCGCCACCACGTGTTCCAGGACGTACGCGAGCCGCGCCCTCTCGCCCAGCGAGTCGCACGCGCCCGACTGCACCAGCGACTCCAGCACCCGCTTGTTCACGTCCTGGATCGCCACGGTCCGCTCGCACAGGTCCTCGAGCGATTTGAAGGGGCCGTCTGTGTCGCGCAGCGACACGATCGACTCCACAGCGTGCTGGCCGACGTTCTTGATCGCCGCCAGGCCGAACAAGATGCGCGAGTCACTCATCGAGAAGTCCGCGCGGGAGCGATTGATGTCCGGCGGCAACACCTCGATCCCTCTGATCCGGCAGTCGACGATCGCGGTCGCCACCTTGTCCGCCGACCCCTCCATGTGAATCAGCAGCGAGGTCATGTACTCGAGCGGGTAGTTGGCCTTCAGATAGGCGGTCTGATAAGCGATCACCCCGTACGCGGCCGAGTGCGCGCGGTTGAACCCATACTCGGCGAACTTCGCGATGCCCTCGAACAGCGTTTCCGAAGTCGACGACGAGATCCCCCGCTCCACCGCCCCTGCGACGAACTTCGTTCGCAGCTTGCCCATCTTGGCCTTGTCCTTCTTCCCCATCGCGGCGCGCAGGATGTCCGCCTCGCTCATCGTGAACCCGGCCAGCTCGCGCGCGGCCATCATCACCTGCTCCTGGTAGATCATCACGCCGTACGTCTCGCGCAGGATCGGCTCGAGACGCTCGTGCATATACTCGATGGGCTCGCGCCCCTGCTTGCGCGCGACGAACGCTGGGATGTTGACCATCGGGCCCGGCCGGAACAGCGCGACCGCCGCCGAGACGTCCCCAAACGACTGCGGCCGCATATCCATCACCATCCGGCGCATGCCGGCGCCTTCGAGCTGGAACACGCCGTGCGTGTCGCCGGCGGACAGCAGCTCGTACGTCTTGGCGTCGTCGAACGGAATCGATTCGATATCGATGTCGAGGCCGCGATGCTCGCGCACCAGGCGCCGGCAGGTGGCGATGATGTCGAGGTTCTGCAGGCCGAGGAAGTCGATCTTCAGCAGGCCAATGTCGCCGACCGCCTTCATGTCGTACTGCGTCACCACCGCCTCTTTGCCGGGACCGAACTGGAGCGGCGTATAGCGCACGAGTGGCTCGGGCGCGATCACCACGCCGGCGGCGTGAGTGCTGACGTTGCGCGACACCCCTTCGAGCGCCCTCGCCACGTCGATCAGCCGCTTCTGGTCCTCGTTCGACTCGTACGCCTCGCGGAACTCGGGGACTTCCTTGACCGCGTCGTCCAGCGACTTCGAGCGGCCCTGCCACACCGGGATGAGCTTGGCGAGCCGGTCGGTGTCGCGCAGCGGCACCTCCAGCACACGGCCAACGTCGCGGATGGCGGCCTTGGAGGCCATGGTCGTGAACGTGATGATCTGCGCCACCCG
>WNFD01008994.1_pt1 | contig 26757 bp, 22 predicted proteins | sample 5400491 | NCBI WGS metagenome assembly WNFD01 (sample SAMN13153343, study PRJNA577476) | soil metagenome | isolation source: 120 cm saprolite under Douglas fir tree site 2 hole 2 replicate 2 | place: USA:California | collected 2015-04-18
TCCGGCAGCGACGACGGCCCGGCTGAGCGGTGCCGCCAACCGGCCCGCCAACTGCGGCCGCGGCCGGTACTTATAGGTATGGATGGCACGCTGCAGCGGACCGGTCAGACGCCCGACGGCCACCAGCGGAATCCCGTGCAGGCTGGTGAGCGGAACCGGCTCGAGGGCGGTGGCGCATTGCTCGCAAAAGTCCTGGCCGAGATGGCCGCACCCGCCGCAGCGCGGCGGAAAGATCAGGTCGAGAAGCGACACGTCAGGCGGCGCGCAGCTGGTCGCCGGCCTTGATCACGTGGCGGCGAATGGTGCCGACTGGCAGCTCGGCCACCTTGTCCGCTCCCCAGACGAGGGGCACGAGGCCGATCCAGGGCAGCAGGCGCTCGTAGGTCTTCAGCACCACCCCCTTCCTGTCGACGAAGACCGCATCGATCGGGAAGCGCATGAACATCATGTGGATCCCATTGCAGCCGTGAATCAAGAGTCCACCGTTCTCCGGCAGTCGCGACCGCCCCATCAAGCCCAGTCCGCGGGCGAAGAAATTCTTCGCCACCTCGAGCGGTTCGGCGACGGTCGACCCGTCCTGTTTCGTCAGCCGCAATACTTCTTTCAAGTGTTAAGTCCTGATCTTACCAGCGGAAGAGCGAGGCTGCAAGCCGAGCCGCGCTTAGCGGCCCTCGGGCCGCCGCCCTCAGCGCGCTTCTGCGCGCCTTTAGCGTCGGGCGAGCGACGACCGCGCGGAAAAGTGCACAGCGAGCCGTGCCCTTCTGTGGCCGGCGAGCTGCACGCTGAAGCGCACCGGGTCGACGCAATCGCCCGCTAATGATGCTGGAAAGTGTGGATGATAATAATGACGGCTGGGCCCATCAGCACGATGAACAGGGTCGGGAAGATGCAGCCGATCATCGGGAAGAGCATTTTCAGCGGCGCCTGCGCGGCTTGCTCCTCCGCGCGTTGACGGCGGCGGCGGCGCATCTCTTCCGACTGGATGCGGAGCACTTTCGCGATACCAACGCCGAGCTGCTCCGACTGGATCAAGGCCTGGATGAAGGTGTGCAGTTCCTCGACGCCGGAGCGGCGGCCCATTTCGTCGAGCGCTTCCAGGCGCGGCCGGCCGAGCCGGATCTCGTTTAGCACCTGGGCGAATTCGTCAGAGAGGGCGTTCTTGAACTTCTCCGTCAGGCGGCCGATGGCGGCATCGAAACCGAGGCCGGCTTCGACGGAAATGGTCAGCAGGTCGAGCGCGTTGGGGAGCGCGAGGCGCAACTCTTTCTGCCGCCCCTTGATCTTGTTGTTGAGCCAGACGTCGGGAAGGAAGCGCCCGAGCACGAAGCCGATGCCGAGTCCGGCGGCTTTGAGCGGCAGCGCGGTAACGCCCAGCACGCCGACGAGCGCTAAGACGACCAGCGCGATGATGATGCCGGTGATCACCTTGACGACCTCGAAGCCGTTGACGCTCAGCCCGTAGGGCCGACCGGCAAGGTTGATCTTGTTCTGTAGAACGACCTGCTGATTCTTCCCCATGCGGGCGGTCAGGAAGCTGCCCAGCCGGTCCAGCGCCGGCTTGATAAAGCGCTCGCTGAAGGGCAGCGAGAGCTCGATTTCGTCGAGCGTCAGGTTATGGTCGCGATACTGCGAGAGCCGTTCCGCAATCAGGTCCTGCCGAGGCTTGGCGGTGACGGCCTGCATCGCGATGATGATGCCGCTGAAGGCCAGGAAGGCGAAGACGATGGTAAATATGCTCATTCGCTACACCTGGATGTTCGTGATTTTCGAGATGATGCCGTAGCCGATCGCGATCGAGACCAGGCCCATCCCGATCAGGACATAGCCAAGCCATTCGTGGAAGAGGGGCGTGATATAGCTGGGAGAGATGAAGGTCAGGATCAGGGCCAGCGCGAAGGGCAGGCCGGTGATGATGTAGCCGCGAATCTCCCCCTGGATCCGGATGCGCTCCCGGATGGTGAAGGCGATCGTGTCCAGGATCTCGGCGAGGTTGCCACCGACCACCCGGTGGATCTGCACCGCGGTCACCATCAAGTCGAAGTCTTCGGATTCAATCCGTTTGACCATGTGCTGCAGGGCGTCGTCGACCGAGACACCCAGGTTCATTTCACGGACCGCCCGGCTGAACTCATCCGCCATCGGCGGCGATGAGCTCTTGGCAATGGTCGCCATCGCCTGCGCGAAGGAGTAGCCGGCCTTCAGGGCGTTCGACAGCAGGACGATGGTGTCGCCCAGCTGGTTGTTGAAGGCCTTGAGCCGGCGGCGCTGGCGGAACTTGAGGAAGAACCCGGGAAGGAAATACCCGGCCGGAATCCCGATGAGGGCCAGCAGCGGGCTGTGGAAGCGCGCGAACAGAACCGCGCAGAGCAGGACGATCAGGCCGATGATCAGCATGACGTACTCCGAAACGCGGAGCTTGATATCGGCCTTGGCCAGTTCCTCGGTCAGGCGCGACGAACGCCCGCCCTTGTTTCGGGTCATGCTCTTGTTGAGACCCTCGGCGAAGTTCTCGAAGAGGCCACCCTTTTTCTTGGGGCTGGCATCGGGGTTGTAGGAGTCCATGTGCAGGTCGGTCTCGCTCGACGCCTGCCGGTTCGACATCAGGGCCATCACGACGATCAGGGCGCCGATCGCTGCCATGGCCGCGAAGACGAGTTGGATCGACACTTAGTTGCCTCCTTTTCCGGCAGGATCCGGCACGGGCGTGAACAGATCCTTTGACACACCTTCGCCCGACGACTGCAAATGGTCGAAATACTTCGGAATGATGCCGGTGGCCGTGAACCAGCCCTGCACCTTGCCGTCTTCGCTGACGCCTGTCTGCTTGAACACGAAAATGTCCTGCACCTTTATCTGGTCGCCGTGCAGTCCGAGCACTTCGCTGACGGCGATGATTTTTCGCGACCCATCCCGCAAACGGCTCTGCTGCACGATGACGTTTATGGCGGATGAGATCTGCTCCCGGATCGCCCGGGACGGCAATTCTGCGCCCGCCATCAACACCAACGTTTCCAGACGGTTCAAACTGTCGCGTGGCGAGTTCGCGTGAATAGTCGTCAACGATCCGTCATGGCCTGTATTCATCGCCTGGAGCATGTCCAGCGCCTCGCCGCCGCGGCACTCGCCGACCACGATCCGATCTGGGCGCATCCGCAGCGCGTTGACGACCAGGTCGCGGATGGCGATTCGGCCTCGGCCCTCGACGGTCGCCGGCCGTGACTCAAGTGTTACAACGTGCTCCTGGTTCAGTTGGAGCTCGGCGGCGTCCTCGACCGTCACCACCCGCTCCTCCTCCGGGATGAAGCTGGAGAGCACGTTGAGCGTAGTTGTCTTGCCGGAGCCGGTGCCGCCGGAGACCAGCATGTTGAGACGTGATCGCACGCAGGCCTTGACGAAGCTGGCCATCGGGTCGGTAAAGGTACCGAACTTGACCAGGTCGCTGACCTGGTAGGGGGTCTTCGAGAACTTTCGGATGGTGAGGATCGGTCCGTTGAGCGAGAGCGGTGGGATGATGACGTTGACGCGGGATCCGTCCTTGAGCCGGGCATCGACCATCGGGGACCCCTCATCGATGCGCCGCCCGATTGTCGAGACGATGCGGTCGATGACCCGCCGCAGTTGATCCTCGCTCTCGAACTGGACGGTGGAGAGCGTCAGCTTGCCCTTGTGCTCGACGAAGATCTGGTCGGGCCCGTTGACCATGATCTCGGTGATCGTTGGGTCGCTGATCAATGCTTCGATCGGGCCGAGCCCGAGGAAGTCGTTCAGCACCGAGTCGAGCAGGCGCGCCTTCTCGGGCTTGGTCAGGGATAGCCCCATCTCGGCCACCACGGCGTTCAGGGCCTCCGTGATCCGTTCCGCCCGCTGGGCGCGGTCCTCGTCCTCCCCCTCGTCGATCGTCTCGATCAGCCGGGCCTGGAGGCGGTTCTTGATCCGCTCCGCCTGCTGCTCGAACGGGGTGCGCGAGCGAGCCACGGCGACGGCCTGGCGAGCCGTACCCGTGCCCGCTTGCGGCACGAACGCCCCCTCCGGGGCCGCGTTCGGGTCGGGACCCTGTTGTTTCTGGACGCGGTCGAGAAGCCCCATTCGGTCAGGCCCTCCGCCCGCTCGCCACAAATGGATGCGGTCCGGTCACGGACCGTAGCACGACAGGGCAGGCGGTAGCCCGTGAATTCACTTCATCCTTCCTAACGGCGGGCGAACAGACCCTTGCGGGGTTTCTTCTCGGCGGCTTCCGGTTCGGCCGCCGGCGCCGGCGCCGGGAGGAGCTTGGCCACCAGTTCCCGAATCCGCTGACTGATCTCGGACTCGGGATGGGTGGTCACAAAGGGATTCCCCCGGTTGATCGAGTTGATGACCAGTTTGGGATCGTTGGGAATCTGGCCCGCGATCGGGAAGCGGAGGTTCGCTTCCACGCTCTCCTTGTTGAATTCCGAGTGTGCGTCCGACTTGTTGAGGAGCAGCACCACGCGGTCGGGCGAGATCGACAGCGAGTCGAAGATCTTGAGCGCGAGCTTGGTGTTCTTGATCGCCGGGATGCTCAGCGACGTGACGACCACGACCTTGTCGGCGTGATCGAGCACCTCGAGATTGATCTCGCCGAGGTGGGCGCTACTGTCGACGATGATGTAGTCGAACATCTTGCGCAGCTCGCCGAAGATCCGCCGCACGTGGTCGACGGTGACCAGGTCAGCGAGTTCCGGGCTGATCGGGGCAAGCAAGACTTTGATCCCGAAGGGGCCGTCCACCATGATTTCGCGGATGAACTCCTGGTCCATGTGATCGATGTTCTCGATCAGGTCGGTGATGCCCTGCGAGTGGTCGAGGTTGAGGAGGACGCCAATGTCGCCGAACTGCAGGTCGAGATCGACCAGCGCGACCTTCCCCTTGGTCTCATTGGCCATCGACACGGCGAGGTTGGCGGCGATCAACGACTTGCCGACGCCACCCTTTCCGGAATAGAAAAAGATCACCTGTCCGCGTTCGCCGCGTTGCCTGGTCTCGCCGGCCGAAGGCGCCGCGGGCGCCTTTTCCGTCGCCCCGGTGGTCTTGGCCAGGAAGGACTCCTTCTTCTGCTCCAGCTGGTAGACACGGCGGATGCTGGCGATCAGCTCGTCGCCGCTGAAGGGTTTGATCAGGAACTCGCGGGCTCCCGATTGCATTGCCCGGCGGAGATAGTCGCGCTCGCCCTGGACGGACATGATGATGACGGGGGAACCGGAGACCTCCTGGGCCAGTTGCTCGGTGGCCTGGATCCCGTCCATGATCGGCATGTTGACGTCCATCAGGACGATGTCCGGAGCCAGTTTCTTGGCTTGCTCGACCCCTTCCTTGCCGTTGGCCGCGGTGCCGACGACCTGGATGTCGGGCTCGAAGGAGAGCAGTTTCTGGAGGTTGTCCAGGGTGCTCATGATGTCGTCCACGATCAGGACTTTGATTAACTCGCTCATGCGCTCATCTCGTTAAAGAAGGCACCCCGCGAAATCTTCCGATTTCGCGGGGTACCTGTCAACGTTTTTTCTTGCTATCGGTCTAGTGGGTCAGGTGGTAGGTCTGAATGAAGCTCTGGTCAGTGGTCGGCGTGGTGTCGGCGTCTGGCACATCGTAGTCCTTGACCGACTTGAGGACGTACTTGTAGTTGGTGTTGTCGAGCAAGAACTTGAGGTCTTCTGCCTGCTTCAAGGTCACGATGACGGTCAGGCTCGACGAAATCCCCCGGGTGTTCGCCGCGCCCGCTGGGCCAACCCGGATGATGTGAAGGTTGGTGAAGGTCGTCTTGGTATACGGCTTCGCCTTGTTTGGATCGGTGCCGATCGGATAAATCGACGCCGTTACGATGACGTCGATCCGGTCGTCCGGCTGGATGTAGCCGCCCGCGCCGACGAGCTCACCAGTCGGGATCTGCATGGCGACCATCCCGGCCGGGATGGGCAGGAACGCCTGCTTCGCGGCCTGTACGCTGCCCGCGTCGGCCACGATGTCGTAGTCGATGATCGCCTGGCCGAGATGGATCGGGATCGCGGCGTACTTACCAACGACCAGGTCCTTGGCCCGGAACGCGTAGGGCGGCGCCTGGTCCTGCGAGAACTGCTGAACGGTGACCATGTCCGTCGTAATCTGGGTCGACGCCGGGATGTCCTTGGTGGCCACCACGGCCGGAACATTCTTTGTCCCCCCTCCGATCGAAGTCGTGCCCCCTGAGGTACGCCCAACGAGCAAGGCCCCTCCGAACGCCACGATGGCGAGGAAAACACCGAAGATCAAGAGGATGCGGTTGCTCTTCGGCTTTACCTCAGTCGCCAATCGACTCACCTCCTGATAATCGGCGTCATCGCTCCAACGGCGTGACGCTCCTTCGGGTCATGTATCTACCGCCGAGTCCTCTTCCTTGCGCACCTTGTTGATTCGTGACCGGGAACCTCCGGCAGGCCATCCAACCGGCGCCTGGCCCGGCGGAAAAATAGAGAGAGCCCGCTTGCGCGGGCTCTCCGTTGTTGCTCCCAAGAGTGAGCGGTCGTTACTGGCCGAGGCCGCCCGAGATGTTGCAGAAGACGTTCTTGACCTGGTTGCCGAGGATGATCAGAACTACGATCACGACCACCGCGATCAAGACGAGAATAAGGGCGTACTCCACCATGCCCTGCCCTTCCTCACGGTTGAGCAGTTCACGAAGGCGCAGATAAAGGCTGGTCAACATGCTAATTCACCTCCTTTTCGAGTAGGTCGAACGGACCCAGTTTCACACTGGATGGCGCCCAAAGCAACGCGCAGTCCGACGAAGAACTCCCAAGAGGTTTTGACGAGCCTGTAACAGTCGTCCGGCGTCTTACAAACGGTCTAACAAACAGACACGCGCGCCTTTCCACACCGGGGCGCGCTTATCAAACAGACACGCGCGCCTTTCCACACCGGGGCGCGCTTTTTCGCCGGCTAGTGTTTGGCGAGCGGGACCTCGACCTTGACCTCGGTGCCGCGCCCCGGCTGCGAGCGAATCTCCAGTGTCCCTTTCTCCAGCTCAGCCCGCTCTCGCATGCTGAGCAACCCCAGATTCTTGTTCTTGTGCAGGTTGGCCTCGGTTCGGGCCACGTCAAATCCCTGGCCGTCGTCCTTGATCACGACCGAAACCCGTGAGGGCTGGAGGTTCATTGTCACCTCCGCCATCTTGGCGCGGCCATGCTTGTGCACGTTGGTCAACGCCTCCTGGATGATGCGGAAGAGCACACCCTCGGTGTTGCCCGGCAGCCGGCGCTCCTGGCCGACAACGTTGAAGCGGGTGGCGAGCCCATAACGGTCGCCGTATTCCTTGATGAACTTTCGCAGCGTAGGAACCAGGCCGAGGTCGTCGAGCGTCATCGGCCGCAGGTCGAAGATCAGCTGGCGGATCTCCTCCAGCGCGTTGCGCACGCTGTTCTTGAATTCCCCCAACTCGGTGACGAGTTGCTTGGGATTCCGGTCGAGGAGACGCTCCAAGATCTCCGCCTGGAGCACCAGGTTGGCCATCGACTGGGCGGGTCCGTCGTGCATGTCGCGCGCGATGCGCATCCGCTCCTCTTCGATGATCTGGAACACCTGGCGTGATGCGTCGCGGAACTGCTTGTCACCGTCGCCTGTCGCTGGGCGACTTCCGTTGTCGCCGTACATCCGCTGCAGGTCGGCCAGAATCTGGCTGGAGGACCGCAGGAACTGCCCCTGGTCCTTGAGCTCGGCGCGGCGAGCCGCGAGGCTTTCGTACTCGTACTGCACCCGTTCAAGGCTCAACTGCGTCTCGCGGATGTTCGCGAACGTCTCCTGCACTTCGGCGGGAGAAAACTGCTTGAGGTTATTGAGAAGGTGCTTCTCCACCACTCGGGACTCCTCGGCCTGCTCCCGGACCTGCTCCAGGGACGCTTCCAGGTCGCGCGATTTGGTCTCGGCGGTCTCCAGCTCCGCCTCGACGACCTGCAGGCGGGCGGTGACCGACTGGTGAATCAATACGAATGGATCGAAGGTCTCATCCGTGGCCTGGATCGCACTCATAAAAGGACTACTAGGACTACGGAAAACGTTGTCGCTTTCTGGCGGGGCCCCCTTGGGCGGCCCCATGATAGCAGGAAAATCGACGAATTCACGCTGATTCTCGTAGCAGATGAGCAATCGGGCGTCCTTCATCTTCGGACGGGCGCTTCCACTGGGGGTGTTTGGCTTCCTCGTGGCCATCCAGGGGGAACTTGCCTTTGCCGGCGTCCAGCACGCTCTGGCCTACGGCGACCTGGAGCGGACCGACGCCATGTACCTCCTGAACCGCATCCTGACCGTGGCCTTCTTTGCGTTCCTGGTCGTGATCTACGTCATCCGCAGCCGGGCGGTCGCCCAGGACCACAACCCGGTGGCGATCGTCGCGGCGATGATCGGGAGCTTCGTCCTCTATGGGCTCTTCTTGATTCCCGGCCAGGGCCGTAGCACGAACGTTTGGGTGCTGGCCAGCAGCGATATGTGCCTGGCCTGCGGCATGGTCTGGGCGATTTACTCGCTGACCTATCTTGGCAAACGGTTCAGTATCGTTCCCGAGGCGCGCGGACTGGTGATGAGCGGGCCCTACCGCTTTGTCCGCCACCCGATCTACGTGGGCGAAATCGTCGCCGGCGTCGGCCTGGTCCTGCCCACCCTGTTTACCCTCCACCTCATGCTCTTCGCGCTGTTCCTCGCCGCCCAGGTCGCCCGCACCTACTTCGAAGAGCGGATCCTCCGCCGCGCCTACCCGCAGTACGAGGCCTACGCGGCGCACACCCGGCGGCTGATTCCTTTCGTCTTCTAGCAAGGCGCCTCCGGCAGCCTCGTTACACCCCTGTTAAATTGGCAAGCCTGGCCCGTTCCGCCGCCCCGCTTCCCCTCGAGCCAGGCCCGCTCGCTCGGGCCATCCGCTGGCTCGACCTCCCCCATTTCTTCACCATCGCCATCTTCCTGACCATGTTGATCGCTGCCATTCAACCCGTCACCGATCCCGATTTCTGGTGGCACCTGCCAACCGGCAACTGGATCCTCAGCCACCACGCGGTGCCGCGACACGACCTCTTTACCTTCACGGTCAGCAACCACCGGTGGATCACGCACGAGTGGCTCAGCGAAGTTATCGTGGCGCTGCTCTACGGCTTCGGTCGCCTGCCGCTGGTCAGCCTCGTCTTCGGGGCCGTCACCGCGGCAGGCTTTCTCCTTGTGTACCTTTTGATCGACCGGCGGGTGAACTTCGTGATCGCAGGCCTTAGCCTCGCCCTCGGCGTGGCGGCCGCCAATCCGATCTGGGGGCCGCGGATCCAGATGATCACCTTTGCGCTGAGCGCGCTGACCTATCTATGGGTGAAGCGTTTTTGCGAGGGGCGCAGCCGTGCGCTCTATCTCCTCCCGGTCGTGATGCTCGTTTGGGTCAACCTACATGGAGGCTTCGTGTTCGGCTACGCGATCCTGGGGCTGGCGCTGCTGGTGGAAGCGCTCCGATACGTGACCCGGCGCCCTGATGCGATGGCCCTGCCGCGGCTTAAGGCGATGACGATCGTCCTTGCCGCTTCGATCGCGGTTGCCATCCTCAACCCCAACGGCTGGGACATCTACCTCTATCCGTTCCAGACCGGCGGCAGCCCGGAGCAGCAGCGACTGATCGTCGAGTGGTTCTCGCCGAACTTCCAGATGTCCCAGATCTGGGCCTTCGAGGCGATGATCTTCCTCGTCATCCTCGGGCTGGCGCTGTCACGGCGGATCGAGCCGCGCCAGTTGCTGCTCCTGCTGGTTGGCCTGGGTCTCGCCCTGCATTCGGTCCGCAATCTTTCCTTCTTCATGCTGGTTGCGGTCCCGGCCCTGGCGGATTACGCCCAGCAAGCGCGGGAGCGCCTATCCCTGAAGTGGCCGCGGCGCGTCCCCAGGACCACGCCGCTCACCTTCGCCGCAAACGTCGTCATGATCGCGTTGATTCTCGCCGTTGTCGTGGTCGCCAGCGTCCCCAGCCTGCTGCAGCGCGTCGATGGGAAGTTGGTCGCACGCGACTTCCCCATCAAGGCGGCCGACTTCCTGGTGGCGCACCCGCCGCCGGGCGACATGCTCAACGTATATGGCTGGGGCGGCTACTTGATCTTCCGGTTGGAAGGACACGCCCCGCCACAGCCGGTGTTCATCTTCGGGGATGCAGCGCTGGCCGGCGACCAGCTGCTGCGCGACTACGACCATTTGCAGTCGCTGGGACCGGACCAGGCGCAGCTGCTGGAGCGGTACCAGATCAACTGGGTGATCTTCCACTCGAACGATCCGATCACCACCGAGCTCCGTCAGATCCACAATTCGCCGGGGCAGACGGGCTGGTTTGAGCTCGGCACCTTCGACAAGGCAACCCTGATGATGCGCGACACGCCCGCGAACCGCGCCTACGCCGCGGCGTCACTCGAATGACGGCCGCGGAGCACAGCATTCGCCGTCGGCAGCGGATCTTCGTGATCTTCACGGCGGTCCTCATACTTGGCTACGCCCGCCAGCTCGCCGTCGCACCGACCGCGGGCCAGGATTTTCGCGCGTTCTTCGCGGCGTCGACCGTCGCGGCGCAAGGCGGCGACCCCTACGACTGGGCGGCATTGGGGCGCACCGAGCAAGCGCTCTACAACGCCCCGACTCAGGTACGAGCGGGCGACCCCAGCTACTACGACTTTCTCCCCTACCCGGAGGGGCCGTGGCTGGCGCTCGCGCTCGAGCCGCTGACCGGGCTTCGCTGGCAGCTGGTCTATCCCCTCTTCGCCGCGATGATGCTGCTGGCCATCGCGGTCGGCAGCTGGCTCATCCTTGCGCGCCTTCGCTGGCCCTTGACCCAGCGGCGCCTCGCGGTCGCCGTGGCGACCCTCTCGCCGATTGCGTTCTTGAACATCTTCCAGGGCCAGGTGAGTGCATTGGTGTTCATCGGCTTCGCCGCCGCCTGGTACCTGGCCGGGCGTGGACTCCCGGTGGCCGGCGGCTTGGCGCTGACACTGGTCTGGATCAAGCCCAATCTTGGCGTGGCATTGCCGCTGGTGATCGCGCTGCTCGAGCCCCCCGCCGCTCGGCGGCTGCTGATCAGTTTCGCCGTCGGCAGCGTGGTCGCGTTTGGAGCCGCGGCCCTGGCGCTCCCGGGAGTCCTGATTCATTGGCCGACCGAGATCCTCTCGCACTGGCGCTCTGTCCAGGGGCCGCAGCCGGACATCGCCTCGATCCATAGCTTCTACTACCCGGCGTTGACGGGCCCCCTCAAGACCATCGCCTTGCTCCTGGTCGTGCTCGCGGGAGGCGCGTACGTTGCTTGGGCGGTGCGTCGCGTCCGAGAACCCCTGGCAAGGGGGCTGACGCTGCTCCTGCTCTGGTTCGTGCTCCTGCCCTACGTCCACTCCTTCGATGCCATCGTGTTGCTCCCAGTGGTTGCCTTCCTCCTGACGCGGGACCTCCGCGGTTGGGGGGATGCCACCACAGAGGTCGCGGTCTGGGCCTTCGCGACCGTCCCCTTCGCGTATTTCTTCGGATGGCACCTCGGCTTCTTCAACGGCTTCACGGCGACGCCTGGTTGTTATGCCAAGGCCGGCCGCGGTCCCCGAGATTCGAGCCGCGTGAAGCGCTGGTACGGCATCCGGCGGTTGTACGAGCCGTCCTTTCGCGATCGCATTCTGCTGATGCTGGTTGTGGTCGCTGCGTTCTACTACGTCACCTGGTCGGTCGTGCAATGGGTGACCCTCACGCCGGCCGCGCTTCGCTTCGACTTCGTCAACTATTTCGGGGGCGCGCAGGCGGCGGCGCACGGGACCGACATCTATGCCGATTTCAAGCAGTCGTGGGGGACCGAATCGTGGGTCGTCGCTTACATCTACCCGCCATTTTTCGCGCTGCTGCTGGCACCGCTGACCTCGCTCGGGCTGGTGGCGGCGGCACGCGTGTGGCTACTGGTGGTGCACGCAGCGTTCCTGGTTGCGCTCGCGCTGATCCTCCGGATCCATCCCGAGCTTTCGCGCAACGGCCGACGTTTTCTCCTGCTGGCAAGCTTCGCCTTCATGCCCGTCTACCTCAATCTCAAATTTCAACAGGTGGCGACCGTGTGGCTGCTACTGCTCACCGCCACGCTCTGGGCCGCGTTGCGACGGCGGGCCGGGCTGGCCGGGATCTTCATCGCGGCCGCCGCCTCGCTCAAGGTCTCGCCGATCTTTCTGATCCCGCTGTTCGCCAGGTTGGGCCGCTGGCCTATCGCGCTGCTAGGTGGCGTGACACTGGTTGCTGTCACCGTGGTCAGCATGCTGGCTGCGCCCGGAAGCTGGCAATTCTTCACCGTCGTGCTGCCCCGCATCGGTCTCGGGACGGCGAACTGGGACAACGGCTCGATCGATGGATTGGTGAGCCGCATCGTCGGGCTCGCCCCGGGTCTCTTTGGTGGCGCGACACAAACGGTGGCCAAGTTCGCCATTGTGGCGGCCGCCATCATCGTCATCGGCGTCACGCTGTGGTTCGCACGGGACCTGGGGCAGCACACCTGGACGCTCCGCCTCGGCGTCGCCGCCCTGGTCACCGCGCTGCTGATGGTGAGCAGCGTGACCTGGCAGCATCACCTGGTGACCCTCCTGCTGCCCATCGCCACGGCGCTTGCGTGGATCACGGTTCGCAAGCCGGGCGCTCGCTATGGGTGGGGACTCGCCGCCGCCTACGTGATGTGCTGGGTCGACCGGCGCGCCTTCCCCTTGCCGCCCGACCTCCAGGTGCACTCGCCGGCGCAGGCGGCGCTGGTGCTCGCCGGCACGTCGGTCAAGCTGGCCGGCCTCCTGCTCTTATGGCTGCTGCTGCTGCGGATGCTTCGCCACGAACAGCGGATGGCGGTTGGGATCCCGGAACGTCCCGCGGCCGGCGCCCTGGCGCAGCCCGCCGCCTGACGGCCCGACCTCAGGCCGCGATCGCGATCGGAAGGTCTTGCGCCCGCCGGAGATAGAGGCGACCGTACCAGATAAGGCCGGCGAGGAGCACGACCGGCGCGAGGCTGACGAACGAGCCGCCCAGGTCGGCGACGACGGCGAAGGCGACCGCGAGCCAAAATGGCGCCGGGGTTGGAATCGCCTTCATCCGGTGGAGGACAAAGCTCAGCCACGCCGGCACGGCCAGCAGGACGGTGTCGTAGGGCAGCACGTGCGGCGAAAACAGGATGGCGACCGCGGTGGCCAGGGCAGCGAATGCAATTGCGTGGGCGCCCTGCCGACGCCAGGCGGCGAGCGCCAGGGCCGCCAGCGCGAGCGCCCAGAGGCTGAAGCCCAGGATGGTCGAAAGCCGGCCGGGCAGGAGGGGCGAAACCGTCCCGATCAGGCTGTCGTTGTAGCGCGCCACGCCTTGCCCTGCCTTGAGCGCACTCCCGACCATTGCCGCAAGGCCGCTCACCCCACCGGCCAGCAGTGGACTCAGTCCCAAGGCCGCCGCGCCCAGTACGGCAGCCATCAGCGGGCGCCATTGCCGCTGGGCGCCGAGCAGGATCAGGTAGGCCGGCAGGTACTGCGGCTTGAGCCCGAGCAGCAGCGCGCCGGCCGCCGCCATCCACCATCGATCGCGCCGCCAGGCCCCGATGAGAAGGACGCCGCCGAGCAAGAGCAGCCCACTCGATTGCCCTTCGCTGAACAGTGCCCAGCTGGCCGGGAATGCCAGCAGCGCCGCGATGGCGAGCGGCAGCGAGCGGCGGCCGAGGGGTAGCCACCGCGCCAACAGCATCAACGCGAGCAGCAGCTGGCACAGGGTCAGGATCTGCCAGACGTGGAAGGCCAGCTCCAGGGGAAGAAACGTGAGCGGCACCCAGGGCAGCGCCAGGGCCAGCGGCGCATCGAATGGCAAGCGCGGGTCGATGGCGTTATGCGAAAGCCGCAGCATCAGCGGCCCGAGTTGGTCGGGCTTGTAGATCGCCTGCGGATGACCCTCGCGGATCAACAGCGCCGCCGAATAGTTGATGGTGAAGTCGGCACTGCGCCGCGCGAGACTCGATTGATGGCCGACCACGAGCAGCCCGGCAATCAGGAAGCCGGCGACCACGGCGACCGCCAATCGTTGCCAGGCCCTCATCAGCGCACGACCTTATAGAGCGCCGCGGACCCCTGGCTGTCGACCAGGCGCAGCGGCGCGTCCTGAGCCAACCGGTTGCGGAAACCCGCGCTCGTTGTCAGCACGTAGCCGATGTTGTTGAGGCGCAGGAATTCGGCACGCTGGTCCGCGCTCCAGCTGCTAAAGAAGGCGAGCACCTCCGAGGACTTGCGGGCGGCGTCGATCGTCATGTCCGGGTGGCCGTCGAAGGCACGCGCGTCGGTCTGCGCCGGGACGAAGATGCCGTCGAGGTAGGTCGTCAGCACGATGTCGCGCCCAGAGACGTGCGGAGCGAGCCGGCCGAGCAGGGCGGCCTCGTTGACGCTTTCATACTCGGCGTAAGGATCGAGCCGAAAGGCCGCGATCCAATACGGCTGCGCCAGGCTGAAGAGTCCAAAGAGACTCGAGGCGGCCAGGGTCACCATCAGGGCGCGACGGCGCCACGCCCGCCGCCGCAGCAGCCGGAGTAGTGCCAGCAGGCCCGGGGCGGCACACAGGCCAAACGGAACCGAGCTGGCCATGAAGCTGCGACCGAGCGAACCGCTGATGCCCGGCGTAAACATGAAGGCGGTCATCCCAGCGATCCAGAGCGCGGGGAGCAGCAGATCGCCGCGCAGCCGGCGGCGCCAGACGGCGACGACAATCAAGCCGCTGGCAACCAGGTGCGACAGCACAAGGAAGCCGAATGGATCGCCGACGTCGAGGGCTGGCCGGATGACACTGAGGGCGGCCGGTGACGTCCGCCAGACCCAGAGCAGGTACCCGAGGTAGGGCAGCTGCACCAGCGCCGACACGGTGGCAAACCAGAAGGCGCGACGGTGACGCCGGACAAGCGACCACGAAGCGATGGACGCAACGGTCAGCAAGGCCAGCTGCGGATAGATCAGCTGCAGCCCGGCGACCGCCAGCACGCCGCTCGCCGGCAGCCACGGTTCTCTGTGCCGGCGCAGCCGCAACGCGACCACCATCGTCCAACACATCAGGGCCAGCGCCCAGGGCAGGTGAGGCGCCATCGAGATCAAGTCGGCGACGCTGCTCCCCGGCGAACTCATTTCGGTTGCATGCGTGGTCCAGGGGCCGAGATGAACATCGCGCGGCAGCAACGCGCCGACGCCGCCACCCAGGACGCAGAGCACGAAGGCCCAACGGCGTAGCCACCGCGGCCGGAAGAACTCGGCGGCGAGCAGCCACACCGTGACCAGCAGGGCGGCCGCGGCCGCCAACCGCGCGACATGATAGAGCCATGGACCGGCAGCCCAGCCCACGAGGTGCGCCGGCCAGAGATACCAGGGATACAAGAGAATCCCGGGCATCGATTCCGAGGTAAAGGCGGGATGGAAGAGCCAGGCGCCGTGCCAACCCTCGCGCCACAGTGCCTGGTAGACGAAGGCATCGCGCGCAATCACGACGTAGCCGCTAAAGACGCTGGAGGCCGGCGTCGCGAGCGCGGCAAGCAGGATCGGTGGCACGGTCAGCAGACACAGCGCGGCGATGACGAACGCCGGCCGGCGCCAGGCAATCGCACGCGATGCGGGCTGTCGCCCAATCGACCCCGGCTCCGACGTCCGGCGGGCTAGTGCCATCAGACGGCGAGCCCACGGTTGGCAAACGGCGGCAGATCGCCAGCCATGACGACGGTGTAACGCCCAGTGTGAGGAACCCCTTCCCTCGGTCGTTATAGGTGGGCAGTGTCGACCCCTCGCTCCGCAGCCCAGGCCACCCCGGACCTACCCACCATAGGCCGGGTTCGCCCGGCGTTCGTGGCACAGGCCGTGCTGGTGGGGGTGGCGGTCGTCATCTATGCCCTGGTCATCAAGCAGGCCGTCCTCGATCACCAGGACTTCGGCGCCTACCTCAATGCCGCCCGTGACATCGTCCGGAGCCAGCCGCTCTACGCTGCCTTTCTCCACCATCCGTTTCCCGACGCGACGCTCCGTGCGGCCTACATCTACCCGCCGAGCTTCGCGCTTCTCATCGCTCCGCTCGGCCTGCTTCCCGACGCGGCGGCCGCCGAGCTCTGGATCGCCTTCCAACAGGCGGCGCTGGCGGTCGCGATGGTCGTCGTGTTGCGATGGCTGCGGCCAACGAGGTGGGCGGTCGTGGGGGTGGTGCTGGCCACCCTCAGCTTCTATCCGCTCTGGGTCGACGTGGTCCAGGGGCAGGCGAACCTGCTCGTGCTGCTACTGGTCACGGTCGGGATCGTCGGCGTCCTGCGCGGCCGGGCCGCGTTCGGTGCCGCCATCGGGGTCGCCGCGGCGCTCAAGTTGACGCCGCTCATCCTGGTCGTCTGGCTCCTGCTCGATCGTCGCTTTCGTGCCGCCGCCTTCGTACTCGGGGGATTTGCGATCCTGACCTTGGCCGGCGCGCTGCTTCGATTCCAGGACACGGTCGCGGACTTTGGGCAGGTGCTGCCGGCACTCGCGTCGGGCACCGCGTTCTATGCCAACCAATCGCTCGCCGGCGTGCTCGATCGAACGCTGAGCTCGAACGCCTACACCCAACCATGGATCAATCTGCCATGGGTATCGCTGCTACTGATCGCCGCCGCGGTCATCTTGATCTCGTGGTGGTGGTGGCAAACGCGACGGCATTCGGCGCCGGCTCGCGGCGTCGCCTTCATCCCGCTGGTCCCGCTGCTTTCGTCGGTGACGTGGACGCATCACCTGGTGATCGTCTTGCCTTTGATCTGGTTTAGCCTGGTCGCGCTCGGCCAGCGCGAATGGCCGCCACTGCCGACCGCGGCGCTCGCCGGGGTTCTGCTGCTCTTCAGCATTGTTTCCCGGTTGCCCGCGGGTCCGGCATTCGGGCAGACCGGTTTCCGCGCGGCGCAGACGATGGATCCGGTGGTCTTCCTCGCCGCGAACACGCTCTTCTTCGCCACGCTGATCCTCTTCCTCAGCACGCCATGGCTGCTGCGCTCCCGCTAGCCCGACCGGCGCCGGCGCCCGCGCCGCGCCCACGGCGAATTCGGTTCGCGCTAGTTTTCGCGGCGGCGATTGCGGCCACGTCCCTCCTCCCCTACATGCTCGCCTACCTATGGACCCCGCCGGGTCATCATTTCGCCGGCTTCTTCTTCATCGCCGACGATGCCACGACCTACCTGGCCAAGATGCGCGAGGGCGCGGAGGGCGCGTGGCTCTGGAACGACCCCTACACCAGCGAGCCGCATGGGGGTGTGTTCCTCTTTGGCTTCTACCTGCTGTTCGGCCACCTGGCCGCCCTGCTGCACCTGCCGATGATCGCCGCCTATCACCTGGCTGGGATAACCGGCGCCATCGCGCTCGTGCTCGCCGCCGAGCGCCTCTGCCGCCGGCTGCTGCCGCCCGACCGCGCCAACCTGGGGCTTGTCTTAATTGTCCTCGGCTCGGGCGCCGGATTCCTGGCGCAGGCCGCCGGCAACCCCGCGATTTTCGGCAGCCGCGTCGAAGCGCTCGACCTGCATCTACCCGAGCTCAGCGGCTGGTACTCGATCCTCGCCATCCCCCATTTCGCCTGGGCGACGGCATTGATCATGGTCGCGCTGCTTGGCTTGCTGCGGATCATGGAGGCACCGGGCTGGCGGCCGCTGGCGCTGACCGCCCTGTCGTTGATCGCGCTGACCGCCATTCACCCGCAGATGATCCCGGTGCTCGCGCTCATCTGGGTCGCCTACCGGGCGTTGCTGCTGTTCTGGCGGCAGCGCCCAGCGTGGCGGGCCCTCGCCACGGAGGCGGCGGCGTTTGCCGCCACGCTGCCGCTGCTCGCGTACAACGCATGGATCCTCTTCCGCGATCCGACGATCGCCGAATGGGCCCATCAGTGGCGACACCAGGCGCCTGCACCGGTGAGTCTGGCCCTCAGCCTCGGCCTGCCCCTGGTTCTCGCCATCATTGGAATGTCGGTCGCCTGGCGGCGCCGCGACCAGGGCCTCGCCTTACTGCTGGTCTGGCCCCCGCTGGTGGTGGCGCTCCTCTACCTGCCGAATGTCGCGAATATCCAGCGCCGTCTGCTGGACGCACTCTTCGTTCCGATCGGCATGCTGGCGGCGGTCGGACTGACGAGCCTAACCGCTGGTCTGCGACGGGCTCGGGCGCGCCGCATCCAGGTAATTCTCGTCACCGTCTGCTGCTTCTCGTCCGCGATCGTGCTGGCGATCGCCCTGCGGTTTGCGTCGGGAGCATTCCCGGAGGCGTACATCAACAATGACGCCTGGCAGGCGATGCAGTGGCTCTCGTCGCATCACCAGGCTGGCGACCGCGCGCTCTCCGCCCCGGGAGCGGGCCAGCTGCTCCCCGCCTGGGCCGGCGTCCCGGTCTACGTCGGCCACTATAGCGAGACGCTCGACTACTTCCAGAAGATCCGCAACGTCTCCGCTATCCTCGGCCTCGACGAGCCGGATCGCGCCGTGCAGGATTTCCTTGCCGCCAATCATCTCACGGTGCTTTACTGGGGACCCGACGAGGCAGCGACCGGCTTTCAGCCGGATCTCCATGCCTACCTGCATCCGATCTATCGGCACGGCGCGGTCGCGATCTACCGGGTGAGCGGGAGCTAGGCCACCATCGCACTCCTCGAGCCGGTTCCAACCCAACCCGAAGCCGCTACCCGGCGACACCGCCCGTCGCCGGTCGTCATCGCCCAGGTGCTGGCCATCACCATCTTTTTCGCGCTGGCCACCCTCCGCTTCATGGTCGCCCCAATCGACCGCAGCGACGAGGGCGTCACCCTGACCAGTGCCGCGCTCAGCGCCGCTGGCCTCGTGCCGTTCCGCGACTACTGGGCGAGCTACGGGCCGCTCGATACGTACGTGCTCGCCGGCGCCTTCAAATTGCTCGCGGTCAACGTGATGGTTGAGCGAGCGCTCGGGGTCGTCGTCCTCGGCCTGCTGGCGCTGGTGGTCTACCGGGTGACGGGGCGGCTCGGTCTACGTGGCGGCATTCGTCTCTTGCTCACCGGGCTCATCAGTGTGGTGCCGATCTCCGTTCCCGCGTTCAATTCCGCGTTCCTCGCGAACCTGATCGGTGTGTCGGCAGTGCTGGCGTTCCTCTACAGCCTGGATGGGGAGCGGCGGCGATGGCCGTTGCTGGCGGGTGCCCTGGTCGGCCTGGCATCATTCTCGCGCCCCGAATTCGCCGTTGGGCTCGGGGTCGGGCTGGGCGCGGGATACCTCGCGATGGGGCTGACCGGCTCCGTCCTCAGGGACCGACTGCTGCCCTACGTGCTCGGAGCGGCCAGCGTGGCCGCCGGCCTCTGGGGGACAACGATCCTGGTGGCCGGGGTGACGCCCGTATGGTCTGACCTGGTCACCTATGCCGTCGACCTTTACCCGCAGGCTCGCCGCATCCCCTTCGGTCGCGGCCACGAGGGCGCCTTCGTGATCGTCCTTGGGATTGCCTTCGCATCGATCTGGGTGTGGGGCGCTGTGCGCGCCTATCGGCAGCGATCAGCTCCGCACGAGCGCGCCCGCCTCGTGGCCCTGGTGCTCAGTGGCGTGCTCGTGTTCACCTGGGTCCGCACCCGAGCCGATGGGATTCATGCCCTGGACGCCTGGCCGCTGACCGCGATTCTGCTCGCCCTGCTGATGGAGCGCCGCGGCCGAATGGGCCGCCAGGCGGGCGGCGCTCTTCAGGCACTGGTGCCGATCGCCGGTATCCTCTTATTGAGTGTGGCTGCGGGCGGCACTGCCTTGCGCGACCTGGCGTTGCCCGCCGCCGCGGCCGGGGTTCCACGCAGTGGATTCAGCGGGGAGCGGGCCTGGATGCCAACGCCCGAGCTGGCCGAGCTCATCCGCGAGATCGATGCCGCTACACCGGATGGCCGTCCGATCTGGGTCGGGCTGCAGCGCAACGATCTGGTGCTGTTCAACGACGTCACGCTCTACTTTCTCAGCGACCGTAAGCCGGGCACGGTCTATTACGTCGTCTTTCCCGGGCTCACCAACACCGCGCCCATGGAGCGAACCATTGCCTGTCAGCTGGCGCGCTCCGGCGTCACGCTGGCCGTCCTCGGACCCAACCCCGAGGGGGAGCCGTGGAACCTCAGCTCGGTGCCCGGATCAGCATTCCTCGACCAGTGGCTCGCCGCCCGCACCGTCGCCCGATCGCAGGTCGGCCCCTACCAGTTGCTCAGGCTGACGCCCGGTTTGCATCCTGACGATCGATGCCCTTAGTCGGGTGCTTGCGAACGCGCCCCGGGATGGCGAGCAACTCGAGGAACATCACGGTGGAGTGCCGAATCGGATGCACCCGGCTTTGCGGTGAATTGATCCAGCGGGTCGGCACCTCGGCGATCCGGTAACCGGCTTGCTGGGCGCGATAGAGCACCTCGACGTCGAACCCGAATCCGCGCGTCTGTAGGACTGGGAAGACCCGGTCCGCGACCTCCGCGGTAAAGGCCTTGAAGCCGCACTGCGTATCGTGGACACCGCCGAGCACGAAGACCCTCACCAGGCGGTTGAAGATCTTGCCCATCGTCTCCCGATACCAGGGCTGGTGCAGCTCGACTTGTGAATCCTTGAGCCCACGGGACGCGATGGCGACGCCCGCGCCGCTGCGCAGCGGTCGCAGGAGCTTCTCCATGTCATCGATGGGGACGCTGAGGTCGGCATCGCTAAAGATCCGATAGCGCCCGTGCGCCTGCGCCATCCCGAGCTGCACCGCGGCGCCCTTCCCAGCGTTGCGACCCGCCGCCACCAACTGCAGCTGCGGCCACGTGGCCGCACGCTGCCGCACCACCTGGGCGGTCGCGTCTCGACTGCCGTCGTCGACCACGATTACCTCCGCGCTGACGCCCGAGCCCTTCAGGTAACCCTCCACCCGGTCGAGGGTGGCGGGCAGACGGAGCGCCTCGTTGAACGCCGGGATGATGATCGAGATCTCGGGGTTCACGCGGCCTTCTCCACCTTGCGCATTTCGGCCTTGAAGGCGAGCAGCTCGCTGAAGGCCCGCACGATGACTCGCAAATTGGCTCCGGTCTGTCGGCCCGAGGTCCGCGCGTAATGCTGGATCGGAACCTCCACCACGCGCGCGTGCAGCTGCCGCGCCAGCACGAACACCTCGGTGTTGATCAGCGCACCCTCGGAGTGCAGGGCGGGTCCCGGCGCTGCTTGCGATAACCGGCGACGATGTCGGCGTCCGCCGCTCGGGCGAGCAGCGCCGCGACGTCGGCCGGATCGAACTGGTTGTCGGCATCCTCGAGGAAGACCCAGGGATAACGAGCCGCCGCAAAGCCGGACCGGAGGGCCGCGCCATAGCCGCGGTTCACTGGATGGCGGACGACCCGCAGGCTCGGATGAATCGGCTTGAGCCGTTCCAGCACGGCGGCCGTTCCGTCCCGGCTGCCGTCGTCGACCACAATGACCTCGAAGGCCCGGGCCTGAGCGGCCAGCGCCGCGGCCATCCGCCCCACCGATTGCTCCAGGTTGGCCTCTTCGTTGAAGGCGGGCATCACAGCGCTGATCTCGACCGACGACGCCAGGCTCATGGTGCGAAGCCTACTCGCGTGAAGACCGTGGCCACCGCGTCCTGGCGAAGCACCTGCCACGCCGAGTCCTGCCGAAGGATACCTGTCAGCGGATGGGCGTTGGGGAGGATGATCGCATCGGGATGGGCCTGGGCGATCACGTCGGCCCAGGCCGGCGTCATGTAGCTGACTTGCAAGTAGCGACTGAAGACCTGCGCGCCGTAGACCTCGACCCGGCCATCGATGTACACCCGCCCACCGTGGGGAAACAGACGCCAGACCAGGTAACCGCCGTAGTCGTAGTAGTTGAACACCCGCACCGGCCGGCCGAGCGCCTGCAGGGCATCGGTCGCCTCCACCGGAAGGGCGGCGCTGATCGCCTGCGCTTCGCGGCCAGGCTGGAGGTTGGGGAGTGCCCGGTACGAGACCATGCCGGCCCCGACCACGATCAGCAGGACCAGGTTGATGGCACCGAGGAAAAGTCCAGGGGCGGGCGGTCGCGATGGAGCCCAACGCAGGGCGGCCTGCGCCACAGGCCGGTCATGCACCGGCGGCAGTAGATCGCCCACCACCCCCAGCAACGCCTGAGCGCATCGACCCATCAGTGGCGCCGCCCCGAGCACGAACAGCGGCACATGCCGCTGGGAAGAGAGGGCGAGATAGAGCAGCGCGAAGGCGATCAACCACTCGCTGGTGCGGGCCTTGACCCGGCGCGTCGCGAGACCCACCAGGAGAAGGAAGACCAGCCCCTCGAACATGATCCCGGCCAACGAATGAAAGTCGGGCGAGGCCCATTCCTGGATGTTGTTCTGGATCAATGGCGAGGTCAGCGTCCCCAGCGAAAAGAGGACGGTTTGAACGCCGAATGGATTGACGAACGCCAGCCCGGCACTGGCGAAGATCGCCCAGCCCAGCGCCACCAGGCGGCGCCGCGGCATCGCGTCCGGCCGCGCTCGCCAGCTGTCGACGACCTCACCGGCGAGAAACAGCAGGCTGATGATGACGCCCACCAGGAACGCCGAGTGCAGGTTCGCCCAGAGCCAGATGAAGGGCGGCAACACAAACGCCGACAGCCGTCCGGCTCGGTAGCGCATCAGACCCAGCAGCAACAGGCCGCAGAAGAGCACGTTGAGCAGCTGGGGCCGAGCCCCCCAGGCGGTCGAGCCGGCGAGGACGCCGACCAATGTCAGGGCCGCGGCCGCGCTCGCCGCGAGTCCGGTCTGCCGCAGGAGAAGGTAAAGACAAACGGCGGACGCCGTCACGATAGCCGCGAAGATGGCGACCAGCGCGGGCAAACCGCCGAGCTGATAGAGCAGGTACATGGCAAGATCGGCCAGCCATTCGTGCATCACCCAGGGTTGGCCGGCGACGCTGAACGAATAGACATCGACATGGGGGATCGACGCGGTCGTCACGATCAGCCGTCCGTTGGCGAGGTGCCACCACAAATCCGGGTCAAGAGGCGGCACTGCGGCCAGGCTGAAGACGGCCGCGAAGAGCAGCGTGCGGAGGACGACCGTGCTGGAAACACGGCGGAGCCAGGCGGCGATCACGGTCAGGAGAGTAACGGCCCCGTCACGGACTTCCTTCGACCGGACCCTGCTCCCGGGGCTCAGCCAGCACCCGGATCACGAAGCGTGGCAGGGCCAGCATGCGGCGCCATCGCCAGGGTTGTCGGCCGAGCCGGTGCAGCCATTCGAGACCGTGCTCGCGCATCCAGGGCGGCGCCCGGCGGGCACGCCCCGAGATGAAATCGAATGCGCCGCCGACCCCGAGGCCGATGACGGCACCCGATCGATCCAGGTTGCGGTCGAGCCAGGCCTCCTCGGCCGCGGCGCCGTAGGCCAGCAGGAGGACCTGCGCCCGACTCGAGCGGACCGCATCGGTGGTGGCAGCGTCCGCCGCGGGCTCCGGCGAGCCGGCGTCGGCGCCGGCCAGGATGAACCCGGGGTAGGTGTCGCGCAGCACCTGCCCGGCTGCCTCGGCCACCCCCGGACCGCCACCCAGGAAGAAGAACCGCCAGCCGTCGGTGGCGCCGCGGGCGGCGAGCGCCTTGACGAAGTCGACGCCCGCGACCCGCCCCGGCAGCGGGTGTCCCAGCCGGCGCGCCGCCCAGAGCACCCCCGCCCCATCGGCGAGTGCCAGATCGGCGTGGCGGAGCACCGCCGCAAACGCAGGGTCGCGCCCCGCGTGCATGATCCGCTCCGGGTTGACGCTGATCACCAGGCGCGGGCGCCCGTCCTCGATCGCACGTGCCACCCAGTCCACCGCCTCCCCCTCCGTCAGGGCATCGACCGGTACCCCGAGGAGCGTGAAGCGCGTCACGCGGCGAGAGCCTGCCGGTAGACCTCCGCGGTCTCGCGGCCGAGCCGCTCAACGCTGAACGCTTTCGATCGCTTTAGTCCGGCATTCCGCAGCCGCAGCTGCTCCGGCTCGAAGCGAAGCAGCCGTTCCATCGCCTGCGTCAACTCCTCCACGCTCTCCGTACGCAGCACGATGCCGGAATCGTCGACCAGCTCGGCAAGCGCGTCGGCCGAGGAGACGATCACCGGTGCGCCGCAGGACATGGCTTCCAGCACCGGCAGGCCAAAGCCTTCATACCGGGATGGATAGACGAAGATCGAGGCGCCGCTGTAGATCGCCGGCAACATCTCGCGCGGCACGTAATCGAGCCCGATGACGTGGACACGCGGTCCCGCCTTGCGCAGTTCGCGGGCGAGCCGGTCCGCTCCGCGGTTCGTCCGACCGACAAAGACGAGGGCCGAGTCATCGGCGAGGTCGGGAGGAAGCAGCTCGTAGGCAGCCCGCAACCGCCCCAGGTCCTTGCGGGGATCGATGGTTCCCACGTAGAGGACGTAGTGTTCGGGCAGCCCAAAGCTTTTTCGGATGTCCGCCACCTCGATCGAAGGCCGTGGGCTGAAGATCGGATCGGCGGCCAGCGGCACATAGGCCACCCGCTCCGGCGCGATATGGTACAGGTCGATGACCTCGCGGCTGACGGCTTGCGATGAGACCATGATTCGCCGCGCCTTGCGAATACTCCGGGGGCCGAGCATCCCGAAGTACCAGCGCGCGCGCGGATGCATGTCCTCAGGGCGGATCCGATAAGCGAGGTCGGGCACGGTCAGTGCCAGCGGGACCGCGCTGAACACCGGCGCCACGCCCATGACCGAGTGGAGCAGATGGAGCGCTCGTGGAGAGGCCCCGAAGCGCCAGGGCAGGGCCCATTGTTCCCGGCCCAACCGAAGACCGCGTGGGACGCGCGCAAACGGCACGATCTGGTGCCCGATGGCGGCATCGCCGAGATCGGCAATGACGTCTGCCGGCACGAGGACGTCGACCGACGCGCCAACTTTGTGGAGGCCGCGAAGGATGTGGAGCGCGTGATGCTCGAGTCCGGTGAATGGCTTCGCAGCAAACAGGAGATCGACCGCGATGCCCTCCGGAACCGCGTTACCGCTGGACACTGCCGCATGCTAGCAAAGGGATTCCCACATCCATGATGGTTGGCATCGACGCAACGCCGGCGGTGCGGCCGGTGGCGACGGGAACCGAAGTTTATGCCCGAAGCATCATTGAAGCGTTAGGGGTCACGCGAGGCGCGCGCACGATGCGGGTCTACGCCAATGCGATCGAGGCGCCTGCGTGGCTGCCGACCGGGGTCGAGTGGCGCGGCATACCGTTTCCACGGATGTGGACGCACTGGCGCTTGCGGCAGGCGCTCCGTCGCGAGCGGCCCGACGTCACGTTTATCCCGAGCCACGTCTTGCCCGTCGCGCTCGGCTTGAAATCCGTGGTCACCATTCACGACATCGGACACCGACGTGACCCCCAGTCGTACTCGCGCACCGCCCGCTGGTACCTCGAAGCCACCACGCGGTATGCGGCGCGCCGCGCCAACCGCCTGATCGCGGTTTCCAAATCGACAGCCGATGACCTGGTTCGCTTTTACAACGTGCCGGGTGGGCGCATCAGCGTGGTCCACTCGGGCGTCGACCCGCGGATGCGGCCGCAGGACCCGTCCAGAGTGGATGAGGTCCTGGCGCGGCTTGGGATCGGCGGCGCGTACTTTCTCTATGTCGGTCGCAACCACCCGCGCAAGAACCTGGGCATGTTGCGCCGCGCCTTCGACGAGGCGCGTCGCCGGGGGCTGGAGGCTGAGCTGGTGCTCGCGGGACCGGGCCTTAACGCAGGTTCGGCGGGTGCCGTCCGGACGCTCTCCTACGTGCCCCCCGATGACCTGCCCGCCCTCTACGCCGGCGCCATCGCCCTGACCCTGCCGTCCCGCTTCGAAGGCTTCGGTTTTCCCGCGCTGGAAGCGATGCGCTGCGGCACGGCCGTCATCGGATCGACCGCCGGCGCGTTGCCGGAAATCATCGGCACCGCGGGGATCCTCTTGAGCCCCGACGATGCGGGCGCCTGGAGCCAGGCGATGCTCGAGCTCGCCCACGACCCGGCGCTCCAGCGTCGCTTGATCGCGGCGGGCGCTGCCCGCGGTGCCGACTTCACCTGGGAGGCCGCAGCGGCCAAGACCTGGGGCGTCCTCGACGGGGTCGCCCGCCAGGGTCAGCCGCTGACAACCGACTCGTAGAGAGCACGATGGGCGGCCGCGCTCGCCGACCACGTGTAGAGGGTGGCGCGCGCTCGGCCGGCCGCGACCTGACGCTCGCGGAGCGCGCTGTCTGTCAGCAGGCGCCGGAGATTTCCCGCCAGCGCTTCATCATCGCCCGGTGGGCAAAGAAGTGCGGCATCGCCGGCGACCTCAGGGATCGCGCCGGCGTTCGAGGCCACGACCGGCGTTCCGGCGGCAAACGCCTCCAGCACGGGCAGCCCGAATCCCTCGTCGAGCGATGGAAAGAGAACCGCCGAGGCCATCTGATAGAGGCCGGGCAGGTCACCGATCCCCGCGTATCCCACGAATCGCACCCACGGGTCCAGGTCGAGCTCGCGCACGGCGTCGACCACGTCGTCGTATTTCCAGCCAAACCCACCGACGACGAGCAATGGAATCCGCTGCTCGCCCGGGATGCGCGCGAGCGCGCGCAGGCTGGCCAGGTAGTTCTTGCGCGGCTGTACCGTGCCGACCTGCAGCAGGTAGCGATCGGGAAGCGCGTAGCGCGTGGTGAGCTGCGCTCGCACCGCGCTCGACACCGGAAGGCTGAACTCCGGCTCGACCCCATGCGGGATCACCCGGCACCGCCGCAGGTCCACCTGAAAGTGGCGCACGACCGCCTGGGCGGT
>WNFD01003444.1_pt1 | contig 26749 bp, 24 predicted proteins | sample 5400491 | NCBI WGS metagenome assembly WNFD01 (sample SAMN13153343, study PRJNA577476) | soil metagenome | isolation source: 120 cm saprolite under Douglas fir tree site 2 hole 2 replicate 2 | place: USA:California | collected 2015-04-18
GAACTGATTCGCGAACGTCTCCAGTTGTTTGGCCTCGCTCGCGAACGGCCAGGACGATTGAGCGGCCAATTGGTCCATGAGCGTCCAAAATCCCTCGAGAAGCCGTTCTATGCCGACGGCCAGGGCGGTTGATATCGCCAACACCCCTGCCGCAGCCCCCGCGCCAGTGGTCGAGAGAGGTGTCCCAAGAAGCAACACAAGAAAGGACGCTATTGCAACGGCCACAAGGCCGACGATCAGGACGCGGACGAAGACCGGCGCATCCGGATTCGGTGGGATTGTCCAAACCTGACCAATCTGACCGGCGCCCGCCGGGGTCTGCGCCGGCGCCCCAACCTCTCCAGCCATGACAAAGCCTCCTCTAAGCAGGCATGACCGACGGCGTCGGCTGATCAATTACTGGTTCAGGCGTCACCAATCCATTACAGGGCCGTCACACATCACCGTCGGTCGATTGACGCTCGATCACCGACGAGAGCCAATCACGGAGTACATCGCAAATACCCTCGACACTTGTCTCGGTCGCGAGCGAGACAGGGGGCCCGAAGGCATCTCGATACGACGTGATCCTGGCCACCCATTCCGGATTGGCCTCTGGGTCGACGTGGACGCTGACCAGGAAAGCCGCGGATCGAAGTGACTGCGGCGCCATGCGATTCAGGGTGGGGCAAGCCGCGTCACCCGTGCGTTACAGGCAATCCACTCAACAGGGCGGTCATCTGGGCCGACGGCTCCAGGCGCAGCTCCTTGTGGAGGATGGCGCAGTAGCGGCGATACTGCCGGACCGCCTCGCCGGGGTTGCCTTCGGCCAGGTACGCACTGATCAACGCTCGGTGGGCGCTCTCTCGAAGCGGCTCGCCGGCCACTGCCGCCAGGCCGGCCATGATCGCCTTCTCGTAACGCCCGGCCCTGGTCCACCGCTTGCAAAGGCCCTCCAGAAGGTGAAGGCAGACCTGGCGCTGTCGCTCCCTCTCGAGAACGACCCAGTCGTCATACCAGCCAGGGAGGAGCTCGCCGGCCTCGAGCAGGTCCTCCAGCCCGAGGGCGGTGACGTCGGCGGTGGGATCCAGGACGAACTTGGCAAGGCGGCTCGCCTCTCGGACATCGACCATGACCGTTGGTGACAGGCGCAGGTAGTCGCGATCCACTCCGACGAGATCGAGCCCCGCCAGCCGCAGCCGCCAAAGGGCCGAGCGGAGGTTTCCGCCCGCCCGTTCGTCAGAGACATCGGCCCAGAGAATTCCGGCCACGTGGACTCGCCGCAGCGAATGGTCGTTGACAGCCAGGTACGCCAGCAGATGCTGCAGACCATTCGAAAGCGGGATCGGGACTCCTCCGCGGGAGAGCTCGAAGCCCTTCAGCAGCCCGAGCCGAAAGGGCGGTTTCTGAAGCCGCTGTCTGCCGCCGCGCACAGCCAATCCGCGCCGACCCAATATGGCAACCGCCAAGATTCCGCCCTTCCCCCGTGAGTTGACACGATTTAACTTGACAACTGGCGTCTGTCAAGCCATTTTTGGGAAGCAGACCACAAAATGGGAAGCAGGCCACGAAAGAGAGCGGGAAATGGGCACCGGCGGTGACGGTCTGGTGACGCGCTAGGCCTAGTGTCGGAATGCGGCGATGCCCAGCTTTCTGATCGGTTCCGCCTATGCGGTTTCCGTGGGCCTGATTGTTTTCGCCGTCTCCACGCCCCTCGCTCCGAGTGATTGGCGGTTCCCGCTCGTGATGATCTGGGCCATTGCGGGACTTGTGCTGGCATTTGTGGCGGTCCTCGTGCCGAGGCGCGGCGCCCCGAAATCAAAAGACGGCGGAGCGTGACATTGTGATCGGCTCATGAATTCAGATCTGGTTCTCGAAGGCGGCGGCGTCAAGGGCATTGCACATGTCGGCGCCGTCACCGCCCTCACGGAGGCCGGCTACACGTTTAACCGTGTTGCCGGCACTTCTGCAGGCGCCATCGTGGCGTCGTTGGTGGCTGCGAACATGACGCCGGCGAGGATGCAGCAGGAACTTCGTTCAATCGATTACACAAAGTTCCGTGACCCCACCGACCTGTCGCGCTGGACTGTGGTCGGTGAAGGAGCTTCGGTTCTGCTTGAGAAGGGGATCTACAGGGGCGATTACTTCCACAACTGGATCAAGCAGCAGCTGGCGAGTCAGGGAATCCAGACCTTCCGTGATCTGAGGATCACCGACGACCCTGGCAGCTCTCTTTCCCCGGAGCAGTCGTATCGCCTGGCCGTGATGACGGCGGACCTGTCCAGGGGAGAGCTCGTGCGCCTTCCATGGGACTACCCGAAGTATGGTCTCGAGCCGGATTCCCAGCTGGTTGCCGATGCCGTTCGTGCCTCGATGTCGATTCCTTTCTTTTTCAAGCCCATCACCGTTCGTTCCGTGACCGACAAGGCGACGTGCTGGTTGGTCGATGGCGGAGCTTTGTCCAACTTTCCCATCGACATCTTCGACCGCAAGGATGGACAGCCCCCGCGGTGGCCAACGTTTGGCATCAAGCTCTCCGCTCTACCTGACGCGAACCAGGTCAAGCATGTCATCAAAGACACGCCCAGCTTTGTGGAGGCTCTGCTGAGCACGATGATGAACGCACACGACCAGATGCACCTCGACGATCCGTGCGTGGTCGCGAGGACGATCTTCGTGGAGACGTTCGACGTGCAGGCAGTGGATTTCGATATCGACGCGCCAACCCAACAGAAGCTTTACGACAGCGGGTATGCGCAGGCAAATAGTTTCCTAAACAAGTGGAATTGGCAGAGCTACTTGACGCAATGCCGGTCAGGTCAGCCGGCGTCGCCGGCTCCGGCGCCGCACTGACGAATTGGGCTACTCGCAACGCGATCCCCGCTGGCGCAACCACCCACTCGGTTACGGCCCGGCGCTCGGCACGATCGGTGACTATGGATGTTTCGACACCACACTGGCCATGGTCGCCACATGGGCAGGCTGGACGATCAACCCGGCTCAGATCGATGAGGCAATGGTTGCTCATGGCGGGATCTTTCAGCGGGACCCGACCGGGACCTATGACTACCTGCCCGACAACGCCCTCGCCTTACTCTGGCCTGACCGTTTCGCCTGGATGGGATCATGGGGTGGGCTGCGCTCAGACCTGATCGCGGCCGCACTGCCGACACCCGACCAATACGTGATGCTCTACATCCACTCGGCGGCTGTGCCGATGCACTTCGTCCCGGTCGTCGGTGGGAATCCCGCCAACTGGACGATCGAAGACTCCTGGGATGACGTCGTCAAGTCGCTCAACGGCTCCTACGGGGCGGGCTCGATCTCCAAGACAATCATCGTTCGAGCCCTGGCACCCGCGGCCAAGCCGCCCGATCCGCCGGTGCCGGCAGTCCCCCCGGTGGTGGCGCCGCCCCTACCGGTCGTGATCGTTCCGCCCGAGCCTATGGCGCTCTACTCGTTTCGTCCAGATCCACCTGACGATTTGCATCCGATCGACCAGGTGACGACGCTCGCCGACGCCAAGAGCCTGGCCGAGAGCTACGCGTCAGCGCACCCGCAGTCGAGCATCGAGGTAGTCCAGGTCATCGCCGAGCCGTCAGGCGATGACCGTGGCTCGACCGAGAACGTTGTCTACCACCTCGACGCAGGTGTGGTGCCATCTGCACAGACCGGTGGCAACTCGCCAGGTTGAAGGCAAGCAGCCTGTTTACTCGTTGGTTTGACTTCTGGGCGACGCGCGGCGGCGTCTTCTCTCTGCAGATCGTCTACCTGGTCTTGCTTCTGCTTGGGGGACTGGCGTACTGGTCGATATATCCGCAGCCGCTAAGGCTCCCACTGGAGGGGGCGTCGCCACCCCTTCCGAACGTCCTTGGGACCGTCCCCATTCAAGTGCCGTGGTTTGGAGCTCTCGGCGCGGTCCTCATCTCGCTGGCGGGAGTCTTTCAGCACGGAGGCAACTGGAAGCCCTCGTACCGGTACTGGCACTGGTCCCGGCCGGTCGTCGGCGCGGCCTTCGCGGTCGTCGCGGTCTTGATCTTTCAATCGGGCGTGCTGGCCGCGGGTTCTGATATCAAGCGCGGGAGTGGCGAGAACCTCCTGTATGTGATCGCCTTTGTGGTTGGATTCCGCGAAGAGACCTTCCGAGAGCTGATCAAGCGCGTCACCGACCTGATAGTCGCGCCGAACAAGCCCACCGACGAAGCGGCGCCCCGTCCCGTCGTGAGATCACTCCAGCGGAAGGACCTATGGCCGGCGGAACTTCAGTCTCGATATCCGGCCGCAATCTCGCCGGGTCTGTCGCCGTCTACTTCGGATCTCTTTCGGCCCACTTCACCAATGTTTCGGACAGCGCGCTGGCAGCCATCAGCCCCGGCTCGCAGCAGCCCGGTCCTGCGCCGGTGACGGTGACCACGGCTTCGGGCCCTTCCGGCGGGAAGGCCACCACGTTCACGTACACCGAGTAGCGTCAGCTGGTCGCTGCGCCTTCCTTCGCGGGCTCGTTCGCTTCGATGAGCTCGCCTTCGATGTTGATCTGGATCTCGTTGCTGACGATGAACTTCCCGTCCAGCATCATGTCGAACTTCATCCCGAAGTCTTTTCGATTGATCTGGGTCTCCGCCGCATAGCCGATGCGGTGGCCCATGTTCGCGTCATTGAATTCCCCGTACTTGACCACGTTCAGGGTGACCGGCTTCGTCGTGCCCTTGATCGTGAGGTCGCCCGTCACCCTGTAGCGGTCCGTGCCGGCTCTTTCGATCTTCGTGCTCTTGAACGTCATGGTCGGGTACTTCTCGATCTCCAGGAAGTTGGACGAACGGAGGTCGTTGTCCCGCGTCTCGTTGTGGGTGCGGATGCTCGCCGTGTTGATGGTCGCCTCGACTGACGAACGCTCGGGCTGGTCCGGGTGAATATCACCCGTGGCGGCGACTTCGGCAAAGTGACCGCGCACGGTCATCATCCCGAGGTGCTTGGCCGAGAACTCGACCTGGGTGTGGAACGGATCGAACTTCCAGGTGCCCATATGTAGCGGACCTCCTCCAGTGACTTCAAAACGTGTCAACTGGTTGCGCAGTCAACTTATTTCCAAGCACTTGCGTCCCCTCTTCCCTTATATCCGGCTGAGAATCACCGGGCGCTCGAGAAAGGCAGCCAGCCGGCGGCCGGCTTCCCCGATGGCCGCGGACTCGGTGGCCTGGAGCCGATGCGGAATCCGGATCTCGACTCGCAGGCCGTCTCGCGCGAGCGTGCGGCGCCACGCTCCGCGCACGAGGCCGTCGACGATGACGATGTTGGACAGGATGCTCCCGAACGAGAAGAAGCCCGGTTCGAACCGGCGGTCTGCGTGGGTTAATGCCGATCGATCGCGATAGCCGACTGTGTACTCGTCGAAGTTCGGCAGCAGGTGCGCGATCGTGGCCGTCTTGCGGGACGGGACGGGGCCGGCGCCGGACCAGTAATCCTTCCCATCGATGGCCTGACGCTCAAGCGCCGCGCCGGCGCCGGCGATGCCGGCTCTGGCATCGGCCATCGTCAGCCCGGACCACCAGACGAAATCCTGGACCTGGGCCGGTCCGTGGCTCCGGAAGTAGCGCAGGGCAAGCTCGGCAGCAGCTTCCTTGCGGTCGAGGACACGCCCCTTCGGGGCACGCTCCTCGAGCAGTGCGTAGGTGAACTGCTTTCCGCGCCGCGGTCCGCTGACGATCAACCCTTCCAGCTCGGCGCCGGCGAGGAGGTGGGGGAGGCGCTGGCCCGTAGGCGAAATGCCGGCCGCATGCAAGACCTCGCCGAGCTCGGTACGAGTCAGATGCCGGCCGCCCGCGAGCGCCGCGGCGAATACAGCGCCCGCGCGCGCGACGACCTTGTCGTTGAGCTCCAGCTCGCGGTATCGGGCCGCGAGCCCGCGGCGGATCCGATAGCCGGTCAGCTCGAGCAGCCACCGTACGTCGTCCGGGAGCACGAAATGCCAGGTCGGTCGCATGACATGCGTGCGGAGGATGGCCCCGTCGTCGTACAGCCGATCGAGGTCGGAATCCGTCACTCCACGGCTGCGCTGCCCAAGCGCCCATTTGGCCCCGCTGTAGTCCTGCGACTGCACGGCGCCCAGCCATCGCACGGCGTCGACCGGCGACTCGAACGGCTCACCGGTGAGCCGCTGCGCGCGCAGGCGTCGGGCGGGTATGCCGGTCACTAGCGTGTCCGCACCTTACCCAACTGGGCGCTGTTGACTGGCGTCCGGAGCTCGACTACCCCAAGCGCCGGGCTGCGGCAGGAGCGTGGATCGGGGTCAGCGTGGCTTCGAGCTGGTCTCGCAGGCCTTCGAACTTCGGCGGCAGCACCAGGCGCTCGCCGAGATGCGCGGGATCCTCGTCCACCGCAAACCCTGGGCCCATCGTGGCGATCTCGAACAGAACGCCGCTCGGCTCTCGAAAGTACACCGACTTGAACCAGTAGCGGTCGATGACCGGCGTCGGGTGAGCGCCGCCCGCGATGACTCGATCGCGCCACGCGATCTGCTCGTCGTCGAGCGACGCCCAGGCGACGTGGTGGACGGTGCCGGCTCCCGGCACACCGCGCTCCGCCGGAGCACGGTCGTATACGTAGGCACCGCCCCGGCTCTCGCCGCGGGCCTGCCACGACGAGCCCGCGGCTCGCTCGAATCCAAGCGCACCCTCGAGCAGTCCCCGGCTCGCCTCGGGGTCGGACGTGTATGCGCGCACTTCCTCGAACCCCAGGATGGCGTGCTCGGCAGGTATCTCGGGATGCGATGCGGTGAGCGGCGCGTCGGAGCTGTCGACGACGCGGAGCTCCAGCCCGAGGCCCTCTGGGTCTGAGAACACGAGCGACCCGCCAGAGCGCTCTCCGGTGGCGAGCCGCCGCTCCCAGAAGTCGAGCGCAGCCTCGAAGGCGACTCGGAGGACGATCCGGTGGATCATGCCCTGGCCCGCGCGGCCGCGGTGCGCCCCCGGATATTCGAAGAACGTCAGGTCGAGACCGGGGCTGCCCTTGTCGTCGCCGTAGAAGAGGTGATAGACGGTGGGGTCGTCCTGGTTGACGGTCTTCTTGACCAGTCGCAGCCCCAACGTGCCGGCGTAGAAGTCGACGTTCGCCTGGGCGTCGCCGGTGATCGAGCTGACGTGGTGGATGCCTTCCAGTTTCATTCGTGGTGCCTCCAGAGGATTCTCTACGAGGTTTACCCACCCGGCCCGCATCTAATTCCTGCCGCTCCGCGCCAGGTCGTCCTCTAAAGGGCCACGCCACCCGCGCCGCAGTTCATTTTTCGTCCGGATGACCGGTGTTGCCGAACGCGATCCGGTCTCGAACCACCGGGGCGCGCCCGAGGAGCCGCGCCCGCTGCACGGCGTCCTCGCCGAAGCGATCGCGGATGGCGTCCATCGCCGCCTCCAGCCGTTGGTGTCGCGGCCGCGCGGACGCAGCGAAGAGATCGAGCTGGTCGTCGTTCGGGTCGGTCAATCCCGCCAGGCCGACGCCAAGCGTGCCGACTGCGCGCCGCATGTCGCGGCCGGCCAGGAGTGCGAGCGCGGCGCGGTAGATGTCCTCTCCAGTGGCGATCGGCGTCACGGCCGTCGACTGTTTCGCAAAACGCTCTGTGTCTGGACGGTAGACGACGCTCACCGACACCACCCGACCCCGGCGGCCCGCGGCCCGGAGCCGGCGCCCGGCCATCTCCGACAGGCGCATCAACAGCTCTTCGAGCTCGCCCTGCGAGGTGGTCGCTCGCGCCAGCACGTGCGAATGGCTGTAGCTCTTGCGGGCGGGACCTTCGAACGTGCCGACCTCGAAGCCCCGGAGACGCCGGAGCCAGGCGTCGGCGACCGCTCGCCGCATACCCGCCTGGCGCAGTCGGTCGGGGCCCGAGCGGAGGAACTCGAGAGGCGTGTGGATGCCGGCCAGCAGGAGGCGCCGCGCGCTGGCCTCGGCGATGCCGGACAGGTCGGTGAGCCGAAGGCGCGCGAAGGTCGATTCGAGATTGGTGTGGTCGATACGCTCCAGGCCGTCGCGCTTGTTGAGGTTGGATGCCTGCTTCGCCATCCAGATCGAGGTGGAGATGCCGACCGAGCAGGTGATGCATTCGCCCGCGTCGCGCCGAAGCGCCGCCTTGATTGCGAGACCGACCCCCTCGGGACCCAGCCTGGGGAGGTCCGGCGTGCCGGCCAGGTTCATGGAGGCTTCATCGATCGACATCCGAAGGACGTCCGGGCTGTGCCGCTGCATGATTTCGACCAGCTGGTCTGACACGGCGCGGTAGCGGGGCGGGTTGGGCTCCCGGACGGTGATCCCGCGGAAGATCGCCTTCGCCTCGAAGACCTTCATGCCCGTCTTGATGCCGAGGTCGCGAGCTTCTCTCGACGCGGAAACGATGGTGGCCGCGTCGGTGGCGTAGGCCGCTATCGCCAGCGGCCGGTCTCGGAGGCGGGGGTCGTGCTGCTGTTCGATGGAGGCGAAGGCGCAGTTCAGGTCGACCACGAGGACCGCCGGCTGCGCAGTATTCAGGCCGATCTCCACGCCATGCTCTCCCAAACAGATGTTCGCACAATCCGCGACCCCCGGAAGGGGAGAATTCGGATCGTGGAGACGAAGGCGGCCGACTTCCTGCCGGCCGGCACTCTAATCGACGGGCCGGACATCACCCTGCAGGAGCTGCAGCTGGCGGTTCGCAATCATTCGATGCCGCTCGAGGCGCTCCGCCATGCGATCACGCCGGTCGGCCTCCATTACCTGCTCATCCACTTCGACATTCCGGCGGTGGATCCGGCCGAATGGGCGCTCGCCATCGGCGGCCGGGTGCGACATCCCATGCGGCTCGACCTGGAGCAGCTCAAGGCGAGGCCTTCGAAGACGATCGCGGTGACGCTCGAGTGCGCCGGCAACGGACGAGCCCGTCTCTCACCCCGCCCTTTGAGCCAGCCCTGGCTGATGGAGGCGGTCGGAACCGCCGAATGGACCGGGACTCCGCTGCGAGCGCTGCTTGACGAGGCCGGGCCCATGGATCCAACCGGAGACGTCGTGTTCACCGGGCTGGATCGCGGCATTCAAGGCGACATCGAGCAGCAGTACGAGCGGAGCCTGCCGCTCGCCGATTGCCTTCGCGACGAGGTGCTGCTCGCGTACGAGATCAACCGGCAGCCGCTCCCTCCCCAGCATGGCTATCCGCTCCGGCTCATCATCCCCGGCTGGTACGGCATGGCCCACGTCAAATGGCTTCGAGGGATCACGTTGCTCGGCCGCGATTTCGACGGCTATCAGCAGGCGACCGCTTACCACTACCGTCGCTCGGACGACGACCCGGGCGTGCCGGTCACCCGCATCTTGCCGCGAGCCCTGATGGTGCCGCCGGGCATTCCAGATTTCATGTCCCGCGTCCGTTTCCTGGCGCCGTCGCGCCAACTCCTCACAGGTCGCGCATGGTCTGGGTGCGCCGAGGTCCGTAACGTCGATGTGAGCGTGGACGGCGGGCGAACGTGGAAGCCGGCCAGGCTTGGAGACTCGCTGTCGGAGTTCGCATGGCGTCCATGGAGCTTCGAATGGGACGCGACCGAGGCCGGTGAGTACGAGCTTTGCGTCCGCGCGGCCGACGGCGCCGGCAACGTACAGCCGACCGCCGAGAACTGGAACCGCGAGGGCGTCCAGAACAACTCCGTGCAGCGAGTGCGAGTCGTCGTGGCCGAACCCGGCGACCAGGTTCAAGCCACTTCCGACCGGTAGGCGAGCTCTATCTCCAGGAGATGATCGACGCCGGCGCTGAGCTGCCCGAAGCGCGCCGAACGACTTCGACGAGTACTCGCCCGTCCTCTTATATCGCGGCGCCAACCCGCCAGTCCTCGACGACGACGAGAGTGCCCTCATTAATGTTGGTGCGAGATGACCCGCCGCGGCCTGCTGCTCTTCGCCGCGATGTGCCTCATCTGGGGCATCCCGTATCTCTTCATCCGCATCGCTGTCGGCGAGCTGACACCCGCGACGCTCGTTTTCCTGCGCACCGGCGTAGCGGCGCTGATACTTCTGCCGATCGCGCTCCGGCGAGGCGACCTGAGGCCGGTTCTTGCGCGGTGGCGCCCCCTGCTCGCATTCGCCGCCGTCGAGATCGGAATCCCGTGGCTTGCCCTATCGAGCGCTGAGCAGAAGATCTCCAGCTCGCTCGCCGGCTTGCTGCTATCGGCTGTGCCACTGGTGGGCGTGTTGGTCGCCCCGCTCTTTGGCAACCGCGAGGGGATTCGGCCCGGCAACCTGGCCGGCCTGCTGCTCGGCCTTGTCGGGGTCGCCGCTATCGTCGGCTTCGACCTTCGCGCCGCCGGCTGGCTTGCGCTGGCCGAGATGGCGGTGGTCGCGGTGTGCTACGCGGTGGGCCCGGCCATCCTCTCGCGCTACCTGTCCGGCCTCCCTTCGGTGAGCGTCATCGCAGGGTCGCTTGCGGTCTGCGCGCTTGCGTACGCACCCGTCGCCGCGATCCAGTGGCCGAGAGCAATTCCCAGCGCTGGAGTCCTGGCGTCGGTGGCAGTGCTCGCCCTGCTGTGCACGGCGATCGCGTTCCTCCTCTTCTTCGCGCTGATCGCGGAGATCGGGCCCGTGCGAGCAACCGTGATCACTTACATCAACCCGGCGGTGGCGGCTGTGGCCGGCGTCATCGTGCTGCACGAGGTGTTCACCGCCGGCATGGGCGTCGGATTCGTACTCGTCTTGATCGGCTCGACGCTCGCCACCCACCGAGCGACGCGGGCGACCCCCCGCGGAGGCTCACCGGCCACGGTGCGCGATGGCCGGGCCGCCGACATCGCCGCGGTCGCCGCTCTCAGGGTCAAGAGCTGGGACGACACATACCGGCCCCTGATCGGAGGCGACGTCGTGGATCGACTGCTGGACGTCGGCGAGCATCGCCGCGAAATCGAGCGGCTGCTGAATCAAAAAGATCCGCTCCTGCTGGTCGCCGAAGACGGAGATTCGGCGCTGGCCGGCTTCGCCCTGAGCCACATCGGGTCCGACGGCGAGCCGTTCCTGGAATCGCTGCACGTGAATCCGGGCCTGCGCAGCCACGGGATCGGCGCCTTGCTTTTCCGTGAAACCGCCGCCCGTTGGGCGGCCCGCGGACACGGAACCCTCAGCCTCCACGTGGTGGCGTCGAACCTGCGCGCCAGGCGCTTCTACGACCATCTCGGCGGCCGCGAGGTCGGCACCCTCGTGGGCGACTGGCGAGGCGCCCGGGTGCCCTCGACGATCTACCGCTGGACCGACCTCACACGTCTGCAGCAGAGCTGACCGGGCCTACTGAACCTTTGCACGACGGTGGCCTTATCCTTGACCCTCATCGACGCGCATTGGATGGCGGTCGCGCGGGGTGACGAGCCGGCCGATCTCGTGCTGGCCGGCGGAAAGGTGCTCTCGGTGTTCACCAAGGAGTGGCTCGACGTCGACGTTGCCATCACCGACGGCCACGTGGTCGGACTTGGGAGCTACGACGGCCGCGAGCGCCACGACGTTTCGGGCGCCTACCTCGTGCCTGGCTTCATCGACGCGCACATGCACATCGAGTCGTCCAAGCTGACGGTCGACGAGTTCGCCCGGGCGGTCCTTGCGCATGGCACCACCGCGGTCGTCGCCGACCCGCACGAGATCGCCAACGTGCTCGGCACTGACGGCATCCACTGGCTCCTCGACTGCTGTACCGACCTGCCGCTTGACGTCTACGTCATGGCCTCCTCATGCGTGCCCGCCTCTCGTTTCGAGTCACCCCGACGGCCCTTCACCACGGGCGACATCGAGAGCCTGCTGCGCAGGCATCGCACGATCGGCGTCGCCGAGATGATGAACTTCCCAGGGGTCATTGCCGGCGACGAGGCGGAGGTTTCGAAGCTGACCACTGGCCTGACCGACCACGTCGATGGCCACGCGCCGGGCGTGCGGGGGCCCGCCCTCAATGCGTACATTGCCGCGGGGATACGCTCGGACCACGAAGCCACCACGTACGAGGAGGCACTGGACAAACGGCGCCTCGGGATGTGGGTGATGCTTCGTGAGGCGTCGATCGCGCGCAACCTGCGCGACCTGCTCCCACTCGTGAAGCAGTACGGCACCGACTGGTGCATGTTCTGCACCGACGACCGGGAGCCCGGTTTCATCGTCGAGGAGGGCCACATCAACCAGATGGTCCGCGTGGCCGTGGCCGACGGCATCAGCCCGCAGGACGCGGTCGTGATGGCCACCATCAACCCCGCCGCCTATCACCGGCTCTGGCACCTTGGCGCCATAGCTCCGGGCTACCAGGCGGACATCCTCGTCCTCGACGACCTGGTGTCCTTCAATCCGCGGCAGGTCCTCAAACGAGGCGCGCCTCCGCGATTCGCCAAGCTCGCGGTGCCGGAGTGGGTTCGGCAGACCGTCCACCTGGCACCCGTTTCCGAGGCGTCATTTCGCATTGCCGGCGGCCCCAAGCGCATCCGCGTGATCAGGGTCATACCCGGCCAGCTCCTCACGGGCACCGAAATCGTCGAGCCGGTGATTCGCGACGGCAGCATCGTCGCCGACCCCGCGCGAGACCTCGTCAAGATCGCCGTCCTCGAACGCCACCACGCGACCGGGCGGATAGGCCTGGGGTTCGCCACCAACGTCGGGCTGAAGCGCGGGGCCTTCGCATCGACGGTCGCACACGACGCCCACAACATGGTCGTGCTCGGCGTCGACGATGCCGATATGGCCGCATGCGCGTGCCGCCTCGCCGACATCGGAGGCGGCATCGTGGTCGCCGAAGGGGGTCGTGTCGTCGAGGAGCTGGCGCTGCCGGTCGCCGGCCTCATGAGCGACCAGCCCCTGGCGCACGTGTACGGCAAGCTCCGCTCGATGGAGGGCCGGCTCGCGGAAATGGGCGTGGCCATGACCGCTCCCTTCATGACCCTGAGCTTCCTGGCGCTGTCGGTCATACCCGAGCTGAAGATCACCGATCGAGGTCTCGTCGACGTGGCCAATTTCCAGCTGGTGCCGCTGGGGATTGATTGAGAACTTCAACGCTCTGCCGGAAAAGGAAGCCGCAGATCTCCTGTACGCATGCCTCGCCAATCGGAGCTGGGCGGCGGAGGTATGCTCGCGCCGGCCGTACGCCGATGCCCAATCGTTTCTCACCACGGCCTGGGTGGCGTTGAACGGGCTGACCGATGACGATTGGCTGGCTGCTTTCAAGGCCCACCCGCGGATCGGCGAGCGGGGCGGCGACGCGCCGGAGAGCTCCGAGCGCGAGCAGAGCCACGTCATGCAGTCGGCGGCTGTGACGCTGGCCGCGCTCGAAGCCGAGAATCGGCAGTATGAGGAGAAGTTTGGGCACGTCTTTCTCATCAGGGCCGGCGGCCGGGGCGGGGAGGAGATCCTGTCCGAACTGCGGCGGCGCATGAGCAACGATCCCGCTATCGAGCGCGCCGAGGCGCGCCGCGAGCTCGCGCAGATCGCCGGCGAGCGCATGTTGAAGCTGGTCTCATGAGCATCTCCACGCACGTGCTCGACACGGCGAGAGGGCGTCCGGCGGCAGGCGTGGGCGTGTCGCTGAGCCGGCGCAAGCGGGATGGGTCATGGTCGGTGGTGAGCAACGCCGTCACCGATGCCGACGGCCGTGTGAAGGAGCTTTCCCGCGGCCCGCTGGAACGTGGCGAGTACCGCCTGGAGTTCGCGGCCGGCCCCTACTTCAAGGCGTCGGGGATGACCGCCTTCTATCCGGAGGTGTCAGTCGTGTTCGTAGCCGCCGAGGGCGACACGAATCTTCACGTACCGCTGCTGCTGAGCCCGTTCGGGTACTCCACTTACAAAGGTCAGTAATCGTGACCATCGTCCTCGGCGACAACCAGTACGGCAAGGCCGAGATCCACCTGGTCCGCGTCAGCAAGGACGGCCCGACACACGAGATCAAGGACGTCAGCGTCAGCGTTGCGCTCGCGGGCGACTTCGAGGCCAGCCACATGACAGGCGACAACAGCAAGGTCGTGCCCACCGACACGCAGAAGAACACCGTGTTCGCGTTCGCCAAAGAGGCCGTCGGCGAGATCGAGGAATTCGCCCTGCGCCTTGCCCGCCATTTCGTCAAGGAATTCGCCGCCGTGCATCGGGCTCGGGTATCCATCGACGAGTACGCGTGGGCGCGGATCAGCGCCCGTGGGCGCCACCATCCGCACGCTTTCGTTCGCTCCGGCGCGGAGAAGCGCCTGGCCACGGCGACGAGCATGAAAGACGGCGATTGGATCGTGTCCGGTCTGAGCGACCTCGTCCTCCTCAGGTCGACGGGATCCGAGTTCTGGGGCTACCCGAAGGACCGGTATACGACCCTCGAGGAAACGCGCGACCGTGTGCTGGCCACCGCCGTGACCGCACGCTGGCGTTACGCCCGGCTCGACGTAGACTGGGCAGAGGTATTCACCGGGGCGCGCGCGGCGTTGATCGAGGGCTTTGCCGCCAAGCCCAGCCTGGCCCTGCAGCAAACCCTCTACGCGATGGGGTCCGCCGTGCTCGAGGCGCGACCCGAGATCGCGGAGATCCGCCTGTCGCTGCCCAACAAGCACCACTTCGTCGTCGACCTCTCGCCTTTCGGCCTGGAGAACGACAACGAGGTGTTCTACGTTTCCGATCGGCCGTACGGGCTCATCGAAGGGACCGTGACCCGCGGCGACGCTCCTGGCCCGGGCCTCGCCTGGTAGGGATGGAGTTCCTGCAGCCGGCGACCTGGCCCGAAGCCCTCGCCATGAAGGCGGCTCATCCAGAGGCTCTGCCGATCGCAGGCGGCACCGACGTGATGGTCGAGATCAACTTCGACCGGCAGCGGCCCGCCTCGGTCATCGATCTCACGAGGATCGCGGACCTCGACGAGTGGGGCATGGACGGCGCCTTCCTCCGCATCGGCGCCGGGGTGACGTATGCGCGGATCATCGATGAGCTTGGCGACCGGCTGCCCGGCCTGGCGATGGCCTCGCGAACCGTGGGCTCGCCCCAGATCAGGAACCGCGGAACGGTGGGCGGCAACCTGGGCTCGGCATCCCCGGCCGGCGATGCGCACCCCCCGCTGCTCGCCTCGGATGCGCTGGTCGAGCTGGCGTCGGCGACCGGCACCCGCAGGCTCCCGGCCCGCGAGTTCTACATCGGTCCGAAGCGAAACGCGATGCGCAAAGACGAGCTCATCGCGGCTTTCCTGGTCGAGCCGGCGAAAGGCGCCCAGCAGTTTTGCAAGGTGGGGACGAGGAACGCGATGGTGATCGCGGTCTGCTCCTTCGCGGTCGCGCTCGACGCCGAGCGCCGGCAGGTCGGCACAGGAATCGGGTCAGCTGCCCCCACGCCCGTCACGGCCGGCGAAGCGGAGACCTTCATGGAAGGAGTACTGGACGAGGGCGGGCTCTGGGAGAGGCCGGCCGCCCTTCCAGCGAATGCGCTGGCCCGCTTCGGCGAGCTCGTCGCCGCCGCGGCGCGACCCATCGACGACGTGCGCGGCACGGCCGCCTACCGCAGGCACGCCCTGGCGGTGCTGGCCCGCCGGAGCTTGACCTGGGCGTGGGACGAGCATCGGAGCTCGGCCTCGGCATGAGGGTCGCCTGCAGCGTCAACGGCCGTCACGTCACCGCGGACGATGTCTGGGAAGGAGAGAGCCTGCTCTACGTCCTCCGCGAGCGGATGGAACTGCCGGGCTCGAAGAACGCCTGTGAGCAGGGCGAGTGCGGCTCCTGCTCGGTCTACCTCGACGGGATGCTGGTCTGCGCGTGCCTCGTGCTTGCGGGGCAGGCGGAAGGCCGCGACGTCGTGACCATCGAGGGCATCGGCTCCGGCGACTCGCCGCATCCCATTCAGGAGGCGTTCGTCGAGGCGGGCGCGGTGCAGTGCGGTTTCTGCACTCCCGGGTTGATCGTCGCCACGCACGACCTCCTGCATCGCGTCCCGCAGCCGACGACCGTCCAGATCCGCGAAGCGCTCGCCGGGAACATCTGCCGGTGCACGGGCTACGCCAAGATCCTCGAAGCCGTCCATCTGGCCGCCGGCAGGCTGGCTGCGAAATGAGTGCAAGGCCGCGGCTGGCGCCGCCTTCGGTGGTGAGCGGCCGGGTCGGCGACGCCGTGCGGCGCCCGGACGCCGCCCTCAAGACGCGCGGCGCCTTCCCGTATTCGTCGGACCTGCGGGTGGACGGCATGCTCTGGGGCGCGACCGTGCGCAGCCCGCATCCGTATGCCCGCATCATCTCGATCGACTCCAGCGAAGCGCTGGCGATGCCGGGGGTGCAAGCGGTGCTCACGCACGAGGACGTGCCAGGCCGCAAGGTGTACGGCCTGGAGATCCTCGACCAGCCCGTCCTGGCGATGGACGTCGTGCGCTACTGGGGCGAGGCGGTCGCTCTCGTCGCCGCAGATCACCCCGAGCGCGCCAGGCGCGCGGCGCATGCGGTTCGCATCGAGTACGAGGTCTCCGTGCCGCTGACCGACCCCGAGCTGGCGCTCACCGATGAGGCTCCCCGGCTGCACCCGGATGGCAACATCACGCGCCAGGTCAAGATCCGCCACGGCGACCAGGACCCGCACGCGGACGTCGTCGTCACGGGCGAGTACGAGGTCGGCATGCAGGACCAGGCCCCCCTCGGTCCCGAGTCGGGCCTCGCCATCCCTGACGGCAAGGGTGGGGTCGACCTCTATATCGCCACGCAGTGGCTGCACGTCGACCGCGACCAGCTCGCGGGCTGCCTCGCGTTGCCCGCGGAGAAGGTCCGGCTCACGATGGCCGGCATCGGGGGCGCCTTCGGCGCGCGCGAGGACCTGTCGATGCAGGCCCACGCGTGCATGCTCGCGCTGCGGACGGGCCGGCCGCTGAAGATGTCGTACTCCCGCGCGGAGTCGTTCGTCGGGCACGTCCACCGGCACCCGGCGCGCATGGTCTACGAGCACGGCGCTACTCGCGACGGGAAGCTCGTCTACGTCAAGGCGCGCATCCTGCTGGACGGCGGCGCGTATGCCTCCAGCTCGACGGCCGTCATCTCCAACGCGTGCTGCTTCGCGGTGGGGCCGTACGAGTGCCCCAACGCCACGATCGACGGCTGGGTCGTCTACACCAACAACCCGCCGTGCGGCGCTATGCGCGGTTTCGGCTCCGTGCAGAACTGCTACGCGCACGAGGCCCAGATGGACAGGCTCGCGGCCGCCCTTGCGATGGACCCGGTCGAGCTGCGCATCCGCAACGCCATGAAGACTGGGAGCAAGCTCATCACGGGGCAGGTGGTCGACGGTCCGGTCCCGGTGGCGGAGCTGCTGCGCCGGGTCAGATCAATGCCACTGCCCCCCGCAGTCGCAGGGGGCCAACTCGACCTCACGCACATGCCGGGGGGCGTTTCCAACACCACGCACGGCGAGGCGGTGCGCCGCGGCGTCGGTTACGCGGTGGGATTCAAGAACGTCGGCTACTCCGAGGGCTTCAACGACTATTCGACCGCGCGGGTGAGGCTGTCGGTCGTCGGCGGTCGGCCGCGCGTTGAGGTGCACACGGCCGGGGCGGAGGTGGGCCAGGGCCTGGTCACGGTCCAGGCCCAGATCGCCGGCACTGAGCTCGGCGTGCACGACGTGATCGTGCTCGACGCGGATACGCAGGTCGGTTCGGCCGGATCGTCCTCCGCGTCCCGGCAGACGTACATAACCGGCGGGGCGGTGAAGGCCGCCTGCGAGGCGGTACGCGAGCGCGTGCTCGGCCTGGCCGCGTTCGAGCTCGGTCGCACCGGCGAGGTCGACCCGGCCGTGCTCAGGCTCGAGAACGACTCGATCGTCTCGGCGAGCGGCGAGGTGGTCGTCCCGCTCGCGACTCTGCTGGGCGAGGAGGTGATCGAGGAGACCCGTGAGTTCCGGCCGCGGCATACATCCCCGCTCGATCCGGAGACGGGGCAGGCGGACGCGCATATGCAGTACGCCTTCGCGGCTCATCGAGCGGTCGTCGACGTCGACACCGAGCTCGGCCTGGTCAAGGTGGTCGAGCTCGCTACAGCGCAGGACGTCGGCAAGGCGATCAACCCACAGGCGGTCGAGGGCCAGCTGGAGGGCGGCGCGGCGCAAGGCCTTGGGCTGGCCGTCATGGAGGAGATCCAGGTCAAGGACGGCGTGATTCGCAACCCGTCGTTCACCGACTACCTGCTGCCCACCACCCTGGACATGCCGCCGGTGAGGATGGACGTCCTCGAGCTGGGCGACCCGAACGCGCCTTACGGTCTCAAAGGAGTCGGCGAGCCGCCGACGATCTCCTCGGGCCCGGCCATCGTCGCCGCCATCCGGGCGGCGAGCGGCCGTCCGCTCGCCCGCGTGCCGGTGCGCCCGCACGACCTCGTAGATACGTGAGCTCCACGCTGCTCATCAGGGCCGGCCTCGTCTACACCGGCATCAGCGAGATCGATGGCGGTTGGATTCTCGCCCGCGACGGCGTGATCGCCGAGGTGGGTTCAGGCCCTCCCCCGCCGGCCGGTGAGGTGATCAGTGCGCCCGACTGCGTCGTGGTGCCAGGCCTGGTCAACGCCCACGACCACATGTACCAGTGGGCCACCCGCGGTTACGCGCCGGACGGCACCCTTTTCGAGTGGCTGCGCAGCCTGTACCCGGTCTGGGCGCGTATCGACGCTGAGATCGTGCGCGCCGCGGCGCGGGCCGCGATGGCGCGGCTGCTCCTGTGCGGATGCACGCTGTCGACGGACCACCACTACGTGTTTCCACGCGGCCAGGCCGGGATTTTCGAGGCGCTCGTCGAGGCAGCTCGCGAGCTTGGCCTCCGATTCCATCCGTGCCGGGGTTCGATGTCGCTGGGCGAATCGAAAGGGGGCCTGCCCCCCGACAGCGTGGTCGAGGACGAGGACTCGATCCTCGCCGACACGGAATCGCTGATCAAGCGCTTCCACGACCCGAAGCCAGGCTCGATGTGCCGCGTGGTGGTCGCGCCGTGCTCGCCGTTCTCGGTGACGCCCGAGCTCATGCGGGAGTCTGCGGCGCTGGCCCGGAGGCATGGCGTGCGGATGCACACCCACGTGGCCGAGACACTCGACGAGGAGAAGTTCTGCCTCGAGCGATTCGGCAAACGGCCTCTGGAGTTGATGGAAGACCTCGGCTGGACGGGGAACGACGTGTGGTTCGCGCATGGCATCCATCTCGACGATGCGGAGATAGATCGCGTCGCGGAAACGAAGACCGGGATCGCGCACTGCCCTTCCAGCAACATGCGGCTGGGCGCGGGCGCCTGCCGGGTTGCCGACCTCATCCGTGCGGGAGCGCGGGTCGGACTCGGGGTCGACGGCTCCGCCAGCAACGAAGACGCCAACATCGCGATGGAAGTCCACCAGGCTTTGCTGCTGGCCAGGGTCAAAGGTGGGCCGAACGCGCTGGACGCGCGCAGCGCCTGGCGGCTCGCGACCAAAGGCGGCGCGGACTGCCTGGGTCGAGACGACTGCGGCACCCTCGAGGTGGGGAAGTGCGCCGACTTGGCGCTCTACCGCGTCGACGACCTGGCCCACGCCGGCATTGCGGACCCCCTGGCCGGCCTCGCGCTGGCGCCGCCCGCACGCGCGTCGGCGGTGATCGTCGGTGGGCGTGTCGTGGTTTTCGACGGCAGGCTGCTGACGGCAGACGAGGATGAGATCGCTCTCGAGATCGCGGCTACGAGCGCCCGACTGGCCGGATGAACCGGGCCGACGCGGCCTGGCCCCGAACCAGGGTCTTCACCGTCCTGCCCCGAATCCTCTGGCCTTCGTGCGCGCTGAAGGGATTGCGGTAACGCAGGTCTACGCGGCGCACCACGTCTTCGTGGCCCAGGTCCACAAGCCACAGATCCGCGTCGAAGCCCGGCGCGATATCTCCCTTGTCCGGCAGCCCGAACCGCCGGGCGATGTTCGTCGCGGTGACCGCCGCGATCACGGAGAGGTCGATGTCGTCATTCGCTAGCAAGAGCTGCCGCGTCGACTGGCAGCCTGAGATCCCGCCCCAGATCCGGAAAAATCCCGCCCGACCGTTCCATGTCGGACTCGACATATAGAAGGTAATGAGGGCACGTCTCGCCGCTCACGTCGGCGCCGCCTTGCCGAGCCTCGTGGATCATCTCTGCGCCCCGGGCCGTGCTGACATGCACGACGTGCAGCCGGCAGCCGGTGTCGCCGGCGATGGTGATGGCGAGCGAGATTGCCTCCAGCTCGGCGTCGGCGGGCCGGGACCAGATGAAGTCGCGCGCGGTGGTTCCGCTTGGCGAGCCGAGCCGCGACGGGTCTTCGGCGTGCACGAGCAAGATCGAATCCAGCTCTGCGATTCGCTTCATGCCCTCGCGCAGAGTGTTCTCATCGCACCCGGGGAATTCGTCGATGCCGCTCGGGCACATGAAAGCCTTGAAGCCCATCACGCCGCGCTTCGACAAGGCTTCGAGCTCCGCGAGGTTGTCGGGCACCAGGCCGCCCCAAAGGCCGAAATCGACGAGTGACGAACTCTGAGCGGCCGCCAACTTGAGGTCGAAGGAGGCGGCGTCGATCGTGACGGGCAGATTGTTCAGGGGCATGTCGATGAAGCACGTATAACCGCCGGCGGCGAGCGCCGCCGATCCGTGCGCGATGTCCTCCCACTCGGTCCGGCCAGGGTCGTTGAAGTGGACGTGGGAATCGATGCCGCCGGGAAACACATGGAGGCCTGACGCGTCGATCTCTTGGCCCTCACCGGCAAGGTTCAGTCCGACTGCAGTGATCTGGTCGCCGGCGATCGCGATATCGGCTTTCTCGACTCCGCGGGCAGTCACGACCGTGCCGCCGCGGATGATCACCCTTCCGCCACCAATTCGAGAAACCGGGAGACCACGTCAATCGCGACCGCCACATCGTCGGTGGTCACGGATTCGGCGGGGTTGTGGCTTATGCCGCCCTTGCAGCGCACGAACAGCATCCCCACATCGGTCAGCGCCGACATCGCGACCGCATCGTGTCCGGCTCCGCTGGCCAGGCGCATCACCGGGTGGCCGAGCTCTTCGATGCTGCGAGCAAACAGCGCGACCAGTCGCGGCGCGCACTGAACAGACCGGTTCTCCGCCAGGAGGTCGGAAGCCACCTTCACCTGCCGCCGGGTCGCGATCTCAGCGGCGCGCGCGAGCAGGTGCTTCGCCGACGCGGTGCGGATCGCGTCGTCCGCGTGCCGGACGTCGAGGCTCAGCGTCGCCGCGCCGGGCACGACGTTGACGGCGCCCGGGCTTGCCTCCAGCTGCCCGACGGTGGCGACGAGGCCCTCAACCGCGCCGGCCTCGCGCTCGACCGCGAGGACGAGCTCGGCCGCGGCTGCCAGCGCATCGTGCCGCCGATTCATCGGCGTCGTGCCCGCGTGCGCCGCCTCGCCGGTGAAGGTGAGCCGATGACGTTCCTGGCCGGCGATGGCGGAGACTGCCGCCACCGGTAGGCTGCGCGCCTCGAGCACCGGGCCCTGCTCGATATGGACCTCGACGTACCCCAGCAGGGGTCCTCCCTGCCACCGGTCGTCGTCGATGCGGGCCGGGTCGCAGCCGGAAGAACGCAGGGCCTCGCGCATGGTGATTCCGCCCGCGTCGGTTCGGTCTAGGTCGGCGAGGTCGAAGGTTCCCGCCACGGCGCGGCTGCCGAGGTAGGTCGACCCGAAGCGCAGCCCCTCCTCATCGGCGAAAGCGAGCACCTCGACCGCGAAGGGAAGGCGCCTGTCTGCGTCGTGCAGGCGCTGGACGGCCGCGATCGCCACCGTCACACCGAGCGGTCCGTCGTACTTTCCCGCGTTGCGGACGGAATCGATATGGGAACCGAGCAAGAGCGTCGCCTCTCCGCCGCCTTCGTACCGGCCTCGCAGGTTGCCGACGTTGTCGCTGCGCACAGCCATCCCGGCCTCGCGCATCCATTCGCCGACCAGCTCCTGGGCGCATCGCATCGCCTCGGTTGCAATCGGCCGGGTTATGGCGCCAGGCTCCTCGCTGCACCTGGCCAGGTAGTGACACCGCTCGATCACGATTCGGGGCAGCGTCACTCCAGTTCGGTGAAGGTGATCTCCTGTGCGCCCTCCCACAGGACGCGGTGGCCGAGCGCGGCGAGCTGGTCGTTGCCTTCGTAGATCGTCGCGAAATGGTTGCCGGCCAGCTGGCCGGCCCTGCTCGCGAACATCGTCGAGCCGTAGGGAAACAGGATCTCGGTTTCGCTCAGGCCGCCCGGGTAAAGCAGCAGGTGTCCGGGCGCCGGGTAGCTGGTGTGGTTCTCGTAGCCGAGGTCAAGGTCGAGGTCGCCGAACGGGATCCAGCCTGCCTCGCCGCTCCAGCGCGCCTGGATGATCTTGCTGTTGAGCGGCAGCATGGCCCGGAACCTCGCGCTCGTCTTCGGCGCGCGCTCGGTCTCGAGCCGGGCTGCGAAGCGCATGCCGGCGACGTTGATCTCGATCACAACGTCCTCGAAGGCTTGAGGACCGTGGTCCGCGCCGGCTCTGTGCGCGCCACGACCTTTCCCCCGCGCAGGACGAGCTTGCGGGGAGCGACCAGCCGGATGGCGTCCATCTCGGTCGGCGCCGCGAACGCGCAGAGGTCGGCCCTGCAGCCCGGCAGCAGCCCGTACCCCTCGAGGCCCAGGGCGGCCGCAGGGTTGAAGGTGATCATGTCGATCAACGTGCGCAGCTCGGTGTGCCCCGACATCTGGCCGTAGTGCGCGAGCACGAACGCCGCCTGGAGCGGGTCGCCGTAACCCAGCGGGTACCACGGGTCCATCACCGAGTCGTGGCCCACGCACACGTTGACCCCCGCCGCCAGCAGCTCCTTGACGCGCGTGTGTCCCCGCCGGATCGGGTACGAGTCGAAACGGCCCTGGAGGACCGAGTTGTCGAGCGGGTTCGTGACCATGTGCATCCTCGCCCGCTTCAGGTTGTTGATCAGCCGGTAGGCGTAGGCGGCGTTGTAGGAATGCATGGCCGTGGTGTGGCTGGCGGTGACCCGCCCGCCCATGCCCAGGCGGATCGTCTCGGCGGCCATGACCTCGACGAAGCGCGAATGGTCGTCGTCGGTCTCGTCGCAGTGGATGTCGACCCGCAGGCCCTTGTCCGCCGCCAGCGCCATCGCAAACTTGACCGAGCGCTCGCCATACTCGCGTGTCAGCTCGAAATGGGGGATGGCGCCGACCACGTCGACGCCCATGTCGACGGCGCGCTTCATCAGCTCCTCTCCGCCTTCGAATGACATGATCCCCTGCTGCGGGAACGCGACCAGCTGCAGCGTCATCTGGTCGCCGATCTCCTGGCGCAGCTCGAGGAGCGCGCGCACCGCGCGGAGCTCGGGGTCGCAGACGTCCACGTGGCTGCGTACGTACTGGACTCCGTTGGCAAGCTCCCAGCGCAGGACGGTGCGGACACGGCGCTTGACGTCCTCGACGGTCAGCGTCTTCACCCGCTCGCCCCAGATGGCGATGCCCTCGAAGAGGGAGCCACTCTGGTTGTGGCGGGGCTCGCCGACGGTGAGCACGGCGTCGAGGTGGATGTGAGGCTCGACGAGGGCCGGCGTGACCAGCGCGCCCCCGAGCTCCACGACCTGGCGGGCTTCAGCCTCGGGCTCGGCGATGCGCCCGTCCCGAACCCCGATCTCCCTGGTGTCCGCCTCCCCGGCGATCCGGGCTCCCTTCAGGAGCAGATCGAGCATCGACAGGAGGCTAACAGAGACCTAAACTTCCAGCGTCTAGGCGGTCGGTTTGACTTGGGGGAAGGCCATGCAAACAGCTGAGGAAGTAGAGAAGCACGTACCGATTCGCGAGGGCGACTACGGGGAAGCTGTCGCCACCGTCGAGCCGGGCGGCGTCGAGTACATCGCCTTAAAGGAGAGGCACGGCAAACCGCTCGACCTGTTCTTTACCTGGCTTTCGCCGAACCTCGAGTTCGCGACCGTCTTCGTGGGCGTACTCGGGATTGCCGTCTTCGGGCTGAGCTTCTGGGAGACGGCGGTCGCGATCATTCTCGGCACCGCTCTCGGGTCTTTGACACACGGCGTCCTCTCGTCGTGGGGTCCGAAGTTTGGCGTTCCGATGATGGTGGAGAGCCGCGGCGCATTCGGCTTTCTGGGCAACATACTGCCGGCCGGCCTGAACGCGTTCACCGGTTCCATCGGCTGGTTCATCGTGAACAGCGTCAGCGGCGCCTTCGCGCTGCAGGCGTTGGCGCTACTGATCAACCTGACGCTTCCGTTCTGGCTGACGTTTCTCGTGATCGTCGTGGCCCAGGTGGCGATCGCGACGCTGGGTCACAACTTCATCCACTTTTTCGAGAGGTGGTCCCTGCCCCTCCTCGGAATCGTGTTCGCGCTCGCCGTCCTGTTCATCTTCAGCAAGGCCAACTACGGGGTCGCCGCGAACCCAGGAGCGCTTGGCCACTTCGGCGCCTTCACGCTCTTGTTCACGGCAACGTTCGGCTACGCCGCCGGGTGGAACCCTTACGCGGCCGACTACACGCGTTACCTGCCGCCGACGACCAATCGAAGGATGGTCGGCTTCTGGGCCGGCATGGGCGTCTTCGTCTCTTGTATCGTCCTCGAGCTCGCCGGCGCCGCGCTGGCGACGGTCTCAGGGACCAAGTGGGGCCCGACCGACATTCCGACAGTGCAGCTGAGGCAGGGGATGCCCGACTTCCTCTACTACCTGACCCTGCTCTGCATCGCAGTCGGGGCGGTCGCCGCCAACGCGATCAACATCTACAGCGGCACGATGTCCCTGGTCGCGGTCGGGATCCGCGAGATGGGGATGACGCTTCGCCAGCGCCGCGCGCTTCTGGCGGTGGCCGTAGGCATACTTGGATACCTGATCGGAGTCATCGGCCAGGCCAACGTCGGGCCCGGCAGCAAGTACGAGTACTTCCTGCTGCTGATCAGCTACTGGATCGCTCCCTGGCTGGCGGTCGTTCTCGTCGACTACTGGCTGCGGCGCGGTGATTACGGCGACGAGTCGATGTTCTACAGCGCCAAATACCAGCGCTGGCAGGGGGCAGCCGCCATGGCAATCGGACTCGTCGTGTCGGTCGGCCTGTTCGCGAACGTGTACTCCATCTACACGGGACCGATACCCAACGGCAATCCGGGGATCGGTGACATCACTTTCATCGTCGGCTTTGTGCTCACCGGGGTTCTCTACTACGCCTTCCAGATGGTGACCCGAAGCCAGGCCACTGCGGCTGGGGCAGCAGGCTCTCGGGCGGCATAGCAAACAGCCAGATCAACGGGTGCCGCTGCCGCTCGAGGCAGCGGCGCCTACCGGCCCATCGATGAAGCAGGATCAGGCCGGACCGATCGGAAGAAGCTTGAAGCGGCTGGAGGATGGGCGCCTTCTCCGCGGCACGGGTCAGTTCATCGACGACCTGAAGCCGGAAGGCCACCTCCACGTCAGCCTGCTGCGAAGCCCGATCGCCAGCGGCCGCCTCACTGCGCTCGATACCTCCGCCGCCCAGGCGGCGCCCGGCGTCATCGCCGTTTTCACTGCGGCCGACCTCGAACGAACGTGCCGCCCACTAACGGTCCATCTGACCACGCCTGGCGCCGTTTCTCCCGACCGGCCGATTCTCGCTTCCGACCGTGTTCGCTTCGTGGGCGAGATCGTGGCGGCTGCCGTCGCGGACAGCCGATATCGAGCCGACGATGCGCTCGAGCTGATTCGGCTGGACATCGATCCGCTGGCCGCCGTCACCACATTCGATGGCGCGATGGCTGCGGAAGCGCCGCTGGTTCACGATGCAGTGCCTGGGAATCGCTACTTCACCGGCCGTCGCAGCTTCGGTGATGTCGGGCGAGCCTTTGCCGACGCGGACCTCGTCGTCGATGGTGAGGTGACCCACCCTCGCGTGTCGGCGGCTCCAATGGAAGGGCGCGGGGTGGTCGCGAGGCCGGAAGGTGCCGGCGGCGTCACCGTCTGGAGCTCGACCCAGGTCCCTCATATTGTCGCCGTTGCGATCGCCGAGACCCTCGCGCTGGATCCGGGGCGGGTCCGCGTCGTGGCAGCCGACGTAGGCGGAGGCTTCGGTATCAAGGCCCAGGTCTACCCGGAGGAGATCTTGCTGGCCTGGATCGCCAGGCGGATGAACAAGGCGGTCAAATGGACCGAGACCAGGTCCGAACACTTTCAGTCGGCCAGCCACGCTCGCGACCAGCGCATCCGGTTCAGCGCCGCGGTGCGCAACGACGGCCGCGTGTTGGGCCTCCGCGCGACGGTGCACTCCAACATCGGCGCTTATGGGATCAGGCCCTTCGGTCCCCTGCTCGACCCGACGACATGCGCCGGCCTCATCCCCGGCCCGTATGACATTCGTGACTACGAGTACGAGTCGTATGCGATCGCGACCAACAAATGCCCTGAAGGCCCTTATCGCGGCGTCGGCATGGTCACCGCGGTGCTCGCCCATGAGCGGCTGATGGACCTGATCGCGGCGCGCCTGTCACTTGATCCTGCCGAGGTGCGCCGCACCAACTTCGTCAAGCCGGCGCAAATGCCTTACGCCGCCGCGACCGGTCATCCCTATGAGTCAGGAGACTACCCGGCCGCGCTCGCTGCGGCTCTTGGCGCATTCGACTATGCGGCGGCTCGCGATGAGCAGGCCCAGGCGCGGGCGCAAGGCCGCCGCGTAGGCATCGGCATCGGCTCGTATGTCGAGTTCACGGGTGCGGGCTCGGCCACTTTCGTCGGGCGCGGCATGGCGGACATTCCGGGCACCGACACGGCACGCCTGTGGCTCGGCGACGACGGCCGCGTTCACGTGCAGACGACCTGTCCTGCGATTGGACAGGGCGTGCA